>Ga0187827_10000331_pt1 | contig 75763 bp, 70 predicted proteins | sample ETNtaG_39_FD_167969 | JGI IMG/M metagenome (GOLD analysis project Ga0187827, IMG submission 167969) | Marine microbial and viral communities from oxygen minimum zone, Eastern Pacific Ocean - ETNP2014_SV_150_PacBio MetaG (Illumina Assembly) | ecosystem: Environmental > Aquatic > Marine > Hypoxic... | reverse complement strand
ATATGTAATAGTCCGATATGGAACCAAATAGAGCAAGTGGGGGGTGCCCCGGGGGTGAGATCTGGTAGGTAGCGGCTATAGAAAGTTAGGGCGGGGGTTAGCAACTGTAATTATTGGGGGAGATGGCACGATTGAACCCACTGATAAGCCGCAAACAGGCCTCAATGCGCTGCATTTGGAGGCGATACAGGCACTGATTAGGGAAGAGAGTTAGTCGTCTTGGTTCTCAATAGCGTTTCTAATTGCCTGAGTTAAATTCTCTGGAAAACCTCGCTCTTCTGTGAATTGTTCAAACCATTCGCGAGCACCCCGGCTACCCAAAGTAAATGTTTAGATAAGCGTGAATAGAAGAAGCGTACCTTAAGTTGACTCGGTGCTCATCTATTTGAGTAACCAGGCGGCTCAGGAGTGAAAATAGTTCCATCCTTAAAATCAATTGACTGCAAGTACATCGTGTAATCTCGACGACCTTTGCGGCCGGTTGCTATAACCTTTTTCCCCACTTCCAGGCGCTCAAATGTAATACCTCGCCTCTGTAATGTAGTTAGGGAGCTAGTTTCAATTAACCAAAAAGTTTCAGAGCCTGCTTCGTCGACATTTTTTATTAAGACGGACGCGTGTGGGTTCTGAAAACGAACTTGCTCGATCACGCCTTCTATCGAAATTATTTCTTGCGTGAAATTAGCGTTAGTCGAATGATGGGCTGAAGTAAAAGGCGCAATACAACAAAAAAACAACAGAAAAATATTCTTCCTCATTTTAGCACTCCTATTTTGCTGCATTTAGTTCATTGAACCAGTCATAGTCAGCTTCTGTACACTCATAAGGCTCGATTTCTGTTTCTTCTATTCTTCTATAAAAATAATTAAGGACAAAAGGTTCTACGTACAGCGTCTCATCAATATAGGTGTGGGTAATGTGTAATATATTTTCTTCGATTCGCAGTTCTTCTATCGTTTCAGTGTTTTCCGACTGAGGTATCCCTCGAGAAGTTCTAATATACCCAAGGGAATGATTTTTAGATTGAATAATCAGCGTCTCATTATCGTACCTTGCGATGGATGAACCCATTTCTGAAAAGTAAGAGCCTTGCGTGTTTTTGGTGCTTGGCGTTCCCGAAAGGTCTGATTCGTCCCCAATGGGTATTTCTCGTCGCAAATCAAATAACTCATAACTAATCAAAATATTTTCTTGGGTTTGTTCGATAAGGATTCGAGAATCTGGATTGGCCCATATTCGAGAAGTACTAGCTGGTATGCAAGACAGGCTAGGATCATCTGTTAATAAGTCATATTCACTTTGAATTTGGAGCCCATTAGCAGTTAATCTGATGTCGCTTTCGCTTCCTGGCCCATTAAGTAGCCACATACCAGATATTTCAGGTATTGCAGTAGTAGGTGCAGATACAAGCGAAGCGGTGATTAGAAATAAGATTCTTAACATATCCCCACCCCTACTATATTGTTGCCCCAGGTTATTATGATTTATAGAACATCTTTGTAAGATTTATATTCTTTATTTCTACTCTCTATGAACAACTTTCAGCGAGGATTAATAGAGATGGTAATGAAGAAGCTCTTAGACCCACATATTATGGGAAAATAATCTCTTTCACGAACCAATCTTGAAGTAATTCCTTTGTCATAACCCTGCTGTGGGACCGCATATTATGATCTTTATTAAAGAAATAGCTGCGCGACAGTTCTCCATACCAGTTCGGATCAATAGTGTATCATAATCTTTCAACAAAATTATCTGCGAACACCCAAGATTCTCTTTATTCAGCAAGCCTTTTAGTTTCTTCACATTCATAGCCAGAAATTGCTACAAATATCGGCTATCAAGGAAGCCATAGCGCCCACCCGTAACAAGAAATGGTTCTAAGGTGGGGGAAGTGAAGGCAAGGCGAAAAATTGATCTCCAACAACCCATAGCTAATCAATGTACCACTGCATTTTTATTCTGATCTCATTTAATTCATACTATTGCCATTGCTGAATTAAAAATGACATTTCATTATTGTGAAAACAACCGGAGGGAAGGATGAAAAGGCCCAGAACCCTAAGAAATACCATTGTTATCGCTGTTAGCCTATTCTCATTTTCACTAAGTGCCATTCTGCTTGCACAAGAGCCTGATTTTGTACCGCCACAGCTGGTTATGGGCATTCCGGATTTACAGGGCTTCTGGACCTATGAAACGCGCACAACCCTGGAACGTCCACAGCAGTACAAGTCGCTGGAGATCGACGAAGCTACCATGCTGGAAACCCTGGAGCCAACCGACCAGATTCTTAATGATTATCAGAATTTCGGTACCAACCGGCAAGCTGATCCGGCAAATGTGGGCGGTTACGATCCACTTTATTTCAGTATCGGCGACGCCCTGGCGGAGATAAACGGCAAATACCGAACGTCAATCATCGTGGATCCTCCTAATGGAAGAATACCCTGGCGAGAAGATGCGTTTGCAACACGCCGTCAGCAGGCACGAGCTGTGTTTGGTTTTGCCGAGACGGTGGGCCGAAGCGATGGGCCGGAGGGTCGGCCATTATCTGATCGCTGCCTTAAAGCGTTTTCCTCCAGTACGCCGTTCCTGAGCAGTGTTTATAACAACAATATGCAGATCGTGCAAAGCCCTGACCATGTGATGCTGCTGGTGGAAATGGTCCATGACGCCCGCATCGTCAAAATAGACCAGCAGCATGGTGATTTACCTTACTACAAGTGGCTGGGTGACTCGGTGGGCTACTATGAGGGAGATACACTGGTAGTCAGGACGCGGAATTTCAGCAATTGGGAGGTTGCCATCGGTTTCGGTGTCAATGCATCAAAGAGCATGCTTCTGACCGAGCGTTTCAGACGTGTGGCAGACGATGAACTGCTGTATTCCTTTACCATCGAAGACCCTGAGCTTTATACACAGCCCTGGAGCGGCGAAATGCCGATGCGACCCTCTAGCGGGCTCTATGAGTATGCCTGTCATGAAGGTAATCACGCCTTACCTGGCATCCTTGCCGGCGCACGACGCCTGGAGAACGAGCAGTGAAAAATTGATTGGACAAGGGTTTGGCTCAGAGTTGCCTCTTGTCCTTTCCATACAACGATCACTCATCGTGCATGGCAATAAACTTAAGCAGATTCTCCAGGTATTCCTTTGGCATGTAAGTTGAACTGATTGCCGTCAGGTGTGATTTCCCTGGCAGCCGGATATTGGTGAAGTTATTCAGCTCACGCCACAGGCGAAAGGTTTTGTTATTGGGGCTGTCATGTTCCCCGTTGATGGCCATAACTGGGACGTCGATTGAGGCCAGGTCGATCTCGAGAGTGCCGCGGCAGAACGCCTTTCAGATCGACGTTGTCAGCCTCGACCGACTTCATCGCCTCGTTGATCGCCTTGCCGATGTTATCGCCTTCGGGCAACGACAGCAGGTGTGAGAACCGAGCCGCTGGCGGCACGTACATCACGCCCTTGGCCTGATAGTCTTCTTTGCCGATCTTGCGGCGACCGGAGCCTTTGCCTTCCAGCTCCTTTTCGACAATAGTGAACCGATGGTCGGCATATCGCAGGAAGATCAGCCCCAGTACAGGGACAGCGTATTCGGACGACTTGAGGTTAGAGTTGGCCCGAAATTCATCGGCGGCTTCCCAGAGTCGTTTTTCCGTGTCGGAGTGATTATTGGCCATATGCATCGTCCTAAGGTGTCCATATAAAGGTCCGGCGACCGCTCAGACGTAGCGGTAGTTTGGGAGCCACCCTAGCCGGACGCACTATTCTAGCGAGTTTTACATTGTTTTTGTTATTCCACGAGGTTCGTAGCGTGGGACATAATAACAGTGTTGTTTTGATCAGAGAGATTCAGATGGTGACAATCTTCTCTATGGCAGCCGCCTTAAGTTCTGGTGCCAAGTGAGCGTATCTTTCGGTCATCGGGATGGTTGAGTGTCCAATCAGCTCCTGAGTGATTGATAGAACTTTGTTTAACCCATTGCGGGAGTTTTGCGTGATTTAGTTGTGACTTACTATGCTCTGCGGTGATTTTTGCAACGAACGCCACCAATTAATATCAATAAAAACAAAGAGATAGTATCTACTAGCTTATCTACGAACTAGGGGGTCACAGGTTCGAATCCTGTCGGGTGCGCCATATTTTTCATAGAAAAATCAAGCAGTTACTTCACTAAGTGGAGTGCTGCTTTTTTTGTGCTTTTTTGTGGTGTGGTAAAAAATGTGCCACCCACTTTTTCAGTACAAATATTGCCGGCAAATGGGGATAAATGTTCAGGGGCCAGATGCGCATATCGGCGCACCATTTTGATCTCTGACCAGCCACCCAATTCCTGTAACACATGAATGGGTGTTCCACTTTGTACATGCCAACTTGCCCAGGTATGCCGTAAATCATGCCAGCGAAAATTGGTAATACCTGCTTTCTCCAATCCCTTTCGCCAAGCCTTGGTATTCACCTGAATTACTTTATTACCACGATAGGTAAAACAGTAAACCGGATGCTTCCCAAGTTGCCCACGAAGCACTGCAATCGCTTCGCTATTTAACGGCACGCCAATCGGGCGTCCTGATTTTGATTGATCCCCGTGTATCCAGGCCACTTGTCGGCTTAAATCGACCTGTGACCATTCAAGCCCAGTCACGTTATTGCGTCTTAACCCAGTTGCTAATGAAAACGCCACCATGTAACGCAAATGCCCAGGAAGCGACCCTAGAAGCCTGATGGCTTCTGCTTTCGTAATCCATCTGATGCGCGCATTTTCGGTTTTCAGAAGGCATACACGTGGTACACGATCAATCCATTCCCACTCCTTCAAGGCTGTATTCAAAATTACTCTGACGATTTCTAACATTTTATTGACGGTAGCAGGTTTCACTCCCGTCTTTGATTTCGCCTGCGTTATCTTATCGATGACCTCACGATTAATCTCATCCAGATAAAGTTTACCCAAATACGGATCAACCCATTTAATCTGGTCAAGTGCGTCCTGCTTGGATCGTCGCGAGGTCTCCTTGAACCACTTTACTGCCGCTTCCTTCCAGGTTCGTCGTGGCTTTTCTCCTAATCTGAGAATACGCCAGTAACGAGCTTTCAGGGTGTCAGCAAACTCTTGAGCCTGCTGCTTATCTACTGTTTTAGTAGATTGTCGTACTCGTCTTCCGTCGGGTGCGGTAAATTGGCACCACCAGTAGGACGATTTTGGTCGTTTGTACAACATAGGCTATCTCCTATATGTTGGACTTGCGACCTTGGTCGATTAGTAGAGTAGTGGGATCGGAGGCAGGAAACAAGATCATCCTTGAGAAAGACCCAGTGCTTACCCAGCTTTGCGCCTGGAATAAGCCCAGAAACAGCCTTTTCCCTAAGAGTTTGCCAGTGCATCTTAAGGAATTCAGCCGCTTCATAGAGGTCCAGTTTTACATGCTCATTAACACCATGTGGGAGAAAAGAACTCGCGGTTCAATTCGGCTACCAACTGAGTGGTCGAGTTCCGAGCATTCGCTGCAGCATAGTCGAGGTCCGCCAATAATATGTCCATGGCTTGTTCTGGTGAGTACCTCGCTTCACCATCGACCCTCACAAAATCAGATGCGTTGCCGTCCATGACAACATGGGCGAATGCATCAGAATGCATGATGAAAGGATCAGCAAAGCTGGGGTCCAACTCCATGGCTTGTGCCAAAAATTCATTGGCGTCCCATAAAGTCTGGTTAGTGGATAGGTCGTGCAATTTGATATAGATATCCACACCTTTTAGATAAGCCTCGAACGCTTCGATATTGCGGGTGCCATTTTGAAACATCATTTCACGGCGCTCATCATCTAGAAATACATCAAGCGCGGATGCTATTTTCTCGGCCACATCTTCCTGCACATCAAATAGCTCTTCGGTCGAGTTGTTATAAGTCTCAGACCACAAATTAAAACCATCGTCGGCTCGGATAAGCTGGGCAGTGATGCGTAGCTGGTCACCCAATCTCCGTACTGAGCCTTCAACCACATAAGTTACACCAAGTCTCATCGCGATCTCGGGGATCGAGCGATTTTCGCCCCTGAATTGAAAAGACGAGGTGCGGGCGCTAACCATCAGCTCCGGCAGTTGGGTGAGGTTATTGAGGATTTCCGCGGTCAGGCCATCCGAAAACCATGCCTCACTGCGGTCGGGGGAAAGATCGATAAACGGTAACACAGCGATGGATTTGTCTGTGACAGCCTCGGCAATCTGCAAATCATCTATCACGCTGTCCTCAGCATAGCGGCTTTCATAGACGAAATACCCCAATGCAATCACTAGTATGCTAATGATCAGAAAATTTAGTTTGCGACCGGTATGAGTTGTGATGGAATCTTCACGATTGACATCAGATTCACGTTTGATGCCATCAGGGGTAATTTCAAAGGCCCATGCGAAAAAAACGGCGATTGGAAAGCCTAAAATAACCAGCAATGTAACAAATTGGTTGGTCCATAGAGGAAATTCAAATTGAGGAAAAACAGTATCGGTTACTTCGATTATTAGCCAACCTAGAACGAGATAGGCAGTACTTACCCTGAACACATTACGACGACGTAATTCCTGAAACAGATTACCCATAGTGAGGCTCCTGTTTTATTTTAGGCTATCCAGCAATTGATACTGTATTTAGACGAAGAGTCTAGCATGATGCCCATATAGCTTCATTAATCGCAATTTTGAGGCTCAAATTTAGGTTTTTCTGGAAAATCCCAAGTGTCTGCTTAGGGGGTCACTCGTTCGACAGGAGCGAAGCTCCGCAGACAGCGCTTGCGCTGCCCCGTAGGGGTGAGGATTTTGGCTTAGCCAAAATCTAAATTAATCCTCTCGGGTGCGCCAAACAATCAAGCCCGCTTTATGTGGGCTTTTTTGTTTGTCTTACCCTGCCGATTCCAAAATATTTAATCCCTCCGTCCCCATTAACAGTAATTTTTCCTTGAAATATAGCCACAAAAGCGTAGTTTGGCTAACATCTGGCAATTCACTATCGATAAGAGAACAGGATGGAGGATCAAATGAAACACCGAGTCCTAATTGCATTGAGTCTCAACATTGGCAGCCTGTTACTTGCTCCGGCACTTATGGCCCAATCGTCCGATATTCCGCGTACCGAGTATGGCGTACCTGATTTTCAGGGTACTTATACATACAGAACTCTCACACCGCTAAATCGTCCCGCAGAGCTGGCTGACAAGGCAGTCCTGACGAGTGAGGAAGCCATAGAGTGGCAAGCATTCGAGAATCGTCGTCAGAACCGGGATCTCATTATCGATTCTGTGGGTGGTGCCGGCTATCCACCAGGCGTGATTTCCTATAACAACTTCTGGTATGAGCGTGGCATCGAAACCATCGCCGACCGCAGGACTTCCCTTATCTATGATCCACCCAATGGCAGAATACCTCCTACGAATGCGGCCGGACAAAAGCGTCGTGCCGAAACATCCGAGATTAGGAGACTGAGTATTGGCCCTGAGGCCCGCACCCTGGCCGATCGCTGTTTACAGATGGGAGGGCTGCCCATGACATCGGGTGCCTACAACAACAATATGCAGCTCATACAGACTAAGGATCATATCGTCATCGTCAACGAAATGATTCACCGGGCGCGCATCATCAGAATCGACAGCGAGCATCATACGCGCCAACTCAAGTGGGAGGGTGATTCCATTGCCCACTGGGAGGGCGATACCCTGGTGATCCATACCCAACATTTCTACCAGGCTCAGAACGGCAGGGGCTCATCCGCCAGCATGCAGTTGGAGGAGCGACTCACCCGGATCGATGAGAATACTCTGGACTACGATTTCACCATGGAAGATCCACTGACCTGGGACGTGAGCTGGTCTGCAAGACTACCGATGCGTCGAATCGAAGACCCGCTGTTTGAATACGCCTGTCATGAGGGCAATCACGGCCTGCCTGGAATTCTGGCCGGCTGGCGACGCTACGAGTCCATGGGAATGAACGGTGACGGCACGCCTAAGGAATAGTTGGGGAAATAGCTATTGAAATGACAAAAAATTGGAAAAAGGGGTTCAGTTTCGAATCAAATTACTCTGACCCCTTTGATCAATCCCCAACCTTTAGTTCAGTGAGCATAGATGAAATTTCACTACTCAAGGTGTACGTGTTCCCCGCCGGGTCAGTGAGGCTTAATCCGTAACCGAAACATTCATCGTCACAAGAATTGCTTAAAGATAAATACATTACAACAGCAACGAAATTCAAATTACTCACTGTGTTACTCGAAAATGCTCGTTCTACCAGCTCGCGCGGGCTGTCCACCTGCACTAACCACACTTGATTTGCGCCAGTAGCTCTTTCAATTTCAATTTGTAGTGTAGCGTGGGGAGATTCCCACTCCACACCAACCACTTGCCCGACTATTTCAATAGGTGCATCCAGGTCTATATCACTTGATACATCATGATGCGCGTTGGTACTAGCGCTCACCAACATGTAAGCGACTGAAAATAGAAGTCTTAAGTAATTCACTCTGGGAAATAGCGCGAAATCCTTCTTTTTGACGCGGCACTTAGACACAGGACGTTTCTGACAAGGGGCGAAGCGCAATACACTTTGCCTCACTTTGATTTGAATATTTTTTGCTGTCATCACTGAATCATTCTTTATTGAGTTGGCTCTGTGATCCATACCAGAGGTATGTTGGGGGAATTCCCCTATTGGGTATGTTCGTGTCGTAAATACTGCCCAATATTCTAGCTAGCTACAGACCGTTCGGTTCCATTATTGCAGCATAGGTTAATCGTCGGCTCAATGAGCGCACATCGGGTCTGGCACCACCGAATTGTTGAATCATGCCAACAAACACCAGGTCTTCGACCGGGTCAATCCAGAACCATGTACCAGCGGCACCACCCCAGTAGAATTCACCCGTAGAAACAGAATCTGCTTCCACCGGATCAGTCACCACAGCAAAATCCAATCCAAAGCCAAGTCCCGGTGTGTAAGCTACTCCGGCAGGCATCTGGTCCCGATGCATCAGGTCAATAGTAAGAGGTGCCAGCACTCTTTCGCCGTCAAGCTCGCCACCGTCCAGCACCATTTGACTGAAACGCATATAGTCCATTGCGGTAGCTACCAGACCTGCCCCACCGGAGAAGAAGGTGGCTGGTTCATAGTAATCGCGCGGCCATGACTCCCATTCTTTGGGAATAAGTGTTCCTGAATCATTGTATTGATACACTTGCGCAAAGCGGTTGATTTTTTCTGGTGGTATATGCCAACCCGCGTCAATCATGCCCAGTGGTTCAAATAGCCGTTCCTCTAAAAACTCCGCAAAGGTCTGGCCAGATAACACTTCTACCAGGTACCCCTGCACATCCACAGACACACTGTAGTGGAATTGCGAGCCGGGTTGTTGCCGCAGCGGAATAGCTGATAATTTATCGATCATACTCTTCAGTATGGATTGGGAATCCAATACGTTGATTTCATTGTACAGGTCATCCACAGTGGAACTGGAGAATAAGCCATAGGTGAGTCCGCCGGTATGACTCATGAGTTCACGGATAGTCATTCGATGTTCAGATTCCTCGGTAATGAGCTCACCATTGGGCGCTGTGCCGATTGCAACCCGCAGATTGGAAAATTCAGGAATATATTTTTCCACTGGATCAGACAATCGAAACTTACCCTCGTCATAGAGCATCATCAGAGCTACACCGGTAATAGGTTTAGTCATTGAATAAATGCGAAAGATTGCATCATTGGTCATCGGTGCACCGGCTTCGATATCCCGGTAGCCGACGGACTCGAAATGTACTATTTTGTTGTGCCTTGCCACCATGGTTACTACGCCAGCCAGTAAGCCATCGTCTACCAGTTCCTGCATGGCATCGGTGATACGTCCCAATCGTTCCCCGCTCATTCCCACCTGTTCCGGTTCGGCAAACTGTAACGCGAGTGAGGGTTGCTCCTGGCCGGTTGGATTATTTCCCTGGATTGCTTGTGTTGCGTTCTCGTATTGCTCTCTTTCCGCGATATCGCAACTGCCGAGCAAGGCAAAGCTGAGTATCATCGCAGTCTGGGCCAACCACCTCGGGTTTGCTCCTGGAATTCTGTTCATACGGTTTTCTCCCTTCACCCTAAAAAAGTTGGTTGGCTGGATACAGATTTAATTATACTGCTATAGCAATACTCGATGATTTCTCTACCACACAATGCCAGTATACACTTTGTATATTTTAATTTAAAAATCAAACCCTGTTCGCACAGCCCGATAGGATTTACGGCGTAGAAAAAATCCACTGTACTTCGAGTACTTCGAAAGGTACGATCCGGCGCTCGGTCTTGCACGCTTGACAGAAACAGAGGCGTGGCCAGCGACCAGCAGTTCCAGGAAACGCTGGAGCAAATGCATGCCTCTGTCACACGCATGGCCGAACTTGCCTCAGTGGATGCCCACGCTGGTACCGTAGTTGCATCAAGCTCAAGTATGCCCGACGATCAGGCAAATAGTTAAGCCTGTTTTACGGACAGGGATCCTCACCCTGTACCGGTGCCGCACCCGAGGGTAAATAACGACACGGATCTGCCGCCTCAAGCGAAACTCTTGATCCTGTGCGAATCAGGGCTGTGGTGCTTGGTCCTTGAAAAAAATTATAACCTTCACGTGAAGTCATCCATGCTAAAGGACCACCCACATACTTGCCAGCATTACCGGTCTGGTTCCTGACCCGAGTCACCAGGGTTTCGTATTCCGGGTCGCCCTGGCGGTAGCCACTAAAACTGCCCAGGTCGGAACTGGCTACGAAGACGATATCGACACCGGGGACACTGGCAATTTCGTCAGCAGCGGCAACACCTTCTTCGGTTTCGATCATGGCAATAATCATGATGTTGTCATTGGCGGCCTGGCGGTAGTCTCGTCCCCAAATAGCGCCGTATTGCCCGCCACCCTGACTACGTCTGCCAACTGGCGGATATTTAGCATATTTTACCGCATTCTCCATTTTTTCAGCGGTATCGACCATCGGCACGATGATACCCAATGCACCGATGTCGGTAGCCTTCTGAATATCACCCTCCGAATCATCGGGGACGCGTATAAATGGGATAGCCGGTGCGTCTTTACAGGCCCAAATCATTCGTGCCACGTCGGTGTAAGTGAGAGGGCTATGTTGCATTTCTATCCAGATGAAATCGAAGCCGGAATTTGCCACGGCGCAGTATATGTTTGGATCTGCCGTGTCGACTGTACCACCGACGACCTGCTTACCTTCTGCGAGTTTCTGCTTTACTGTGTTGAATATGCGTACATCGTTACTTTGCGCATTGGCCTGAATGCTCATGCCCAATAGCACAACCGCAGAGAATACACTGATTAATTTTGCGAATTTCACTATTTGATCCCCTTTATCGTTTGGATTTTCCAGGGTGTTGCAGTCGAAATCCTATCACTGTGTTGTGGAGTAGTACAGGTAGGTAGGACTGGTTAAGCTGATGTGAATTCCAGCTCCTACTGTGAAATCAACGGCGCTCTGGTTGCTCCAGCTTCTTTAATCCTGGCCTGTTGCCGACGGCGTTCCTCTCCCAACGCTTTGAGCTGGTCACGGTTGCTGTCATCTACTCTGGCATAGGCCTCTCGCCAGTCATCATTATCGCCCCAGGTATAGGGTGTGCGTTCTGTTGTTCCCGGTTCGCGGGCGCGCTCGAAAAGAGTTAACGCCTGATTGACGATATTCCGTTGCATCTCTTTATCGTAGGGTTTGCCACAGGGATTTCCCAGTGGAAAATCGGAGTGCAGGTAACGAGCCACACCGCAATACTCTACGATGTCGATCGCTGATCCGATAACAACAGTGGGTATCCCGTTGGTTTCCAGGTGTCTGGCGACCAGACTCACGGTCTGGTGGCATACGGGTCACAACGGCACCAGTAGTGCCAGATCGACTTTGTCAGCCCGACACTCTTGCAGAATTATCGGTGCATCGATCTCACTCGTATTATTTTGGCTGTATTCCGTGGGAAGCGAAAAGAAGCGCGGAGAAAGACTGCCGATTTCTCCCTGGCTTGCAAGTGCCGCAAGTTGTTCGATGGGCAAGAAGGAGGGTACATCACGGGTATGGGTGTTTTTCTTATCCCAGGATAGTTCATCGGTAAACATCGAAGCCGGAGGTGGCAGGCAAGCGGTGATAGTGACCGTCCTCATCTTCTTTCCCACGCTGGTATCGGGCATTGCAGTGGTGACGATGGCTAAGCGCGATTCCTTCAGGGGGTTTTCTAACTCGGTAAAATCCGCTTCTGTATGCCGGGCCCACTGGTAGTCACTCGTGTAACCCTGAGCGCGATAATAGTCTCGAGTGCGTTGCATGTAGCGTACATCTGTTCCGGTCAATCCAGACTCCCTGATGACGACAGTTTGCTTAAAGCTTCAAGATAGGCTGCATTATCTCGCGTTGCCTGCTGATCGGGTCATTGAGCACAGCACTCTCATCATTCAAAACCATTGTGGCGCGCGTATCAGAATTGTAGGGGGTCCACAAAGGTAGTTTGCCTGCGTCTGGAATACCAGTTCTGGCGAACATGATTATCGTATCACTTACTTTATCAGACAGGGCGATTGCTGTTTCGCTGTCCGCAGTGAGAGGATGGCTGCGCACATTATTAAAAATCAGGGGTATGTCCAAGGTGTGTGGGCTCAGCATACCGCGACCGGTTGCAGATGTTTCCCAGGTGAGGTAGTACAGATAGACAGGAGCAGCCCTCAGTGCCGCGCGTCGCTCAGCAATGGTAATAGAAGCCATGATGTAGCGTGAATCACTGAATATCAAAAAATAGATTTCAGACGGAGGGGCAGTTGGATTGGCCTGTCTGTAGATTTCGATTACGTCATCGGCATTATTTTCACCAACGAGATCCCGTACTCGATTCCGCATAGCAGTTTCGTCTAAGGCAAAAGATGCCTCATCTGCAAAATAGGTCATCTCGGTACGGTTAGCCCCTACGATGACCGGGACATCGGGATTGACTGGAGATGCTGTGGGGTAGAAAGGATGGTAAGGCAATTCAATCCCATCCATTACGGGTGAGAAGCTTTGTCCCGCAGTACTCGCATCGGATTGGCTGGTTACTGCCGCATAGGCTGCCATCATCCTGTTTAGAGGTATTTCCTGAATCCTGCTGAGGTTGCCCCTCGATATTCCCAGGTTATTCAACAGCCGCTGGGCTAGTGCGGTGCCCTGATCTCTTTCCGGCAGGCGTAATGTGGCACCACTTTCGATGACCGCCCTGTGAAACAGGCCCTTGGCTGCAGGCATGCCAAGCAGAGTGGCTACCTTGCGCCCGCCACCGGATTCGCCGAATATCATTACCCGGTTCGGATCCCCACCGAATTGTTCAATATTATTTTTTACCCATTTCAATGCGTGAACAATATCCAGCATACCGACAGTGCCAGATTGGGCAAATTCCTCACCACCAAGATCGCCAAGATGGGTAAAACCCAACATATTGAGCCGGTGATTGATGGTGACCACTACAACATCACCGCGCCGGCTCAGGTTGCTTCCGTCATAGCGTGGAGAGGAGCCAGACAGGGTTCGGAACCCCCCACCGTGGCACCAGAACATCACCGGGCGCCTGTCGCCGTCGTCGGTGCTCCGGGTCCAGATATTGAGTAGCAGACAATCTTCACTTTCTCTACCATCTTGTTGATTGCCAGATGCCGGATCACTCTGGGGTGCGGCAGCGCCATACTCCAGAGCATCTCTGACTCCAGTCCATGGTGCTGGATCTGTCGGTGGCATGAAGCGGTTCTGACCAGAGGTATCCGCACCATAAGGCACCGCTTTAAATACATTGACTCCGCGGGATCGGGTTCCAAGTACTCTGCCAAATTGGGTTTCGGCGATCACCTGCTGCTCCTGTCCGAGGCTGGTACCAAGCGGCAGCAGCAAGCTTGCACTGGATGAATATTGGAGAAACTTTCGTCGATTCAGTGGTCTGGAGAATAGGTTTTTCATTGGCGGGCCGTTTGACTAAGAGTGAATGGATTTAGTGCAGTTAGCACAAGCATGATGTTTGATCTGTCACGTTATGCAAAGCAGGCCGATCAGTCAAGAGGGACCGTAAAGGCTCGATTGCCGGGCGCCCATGGCTAATCACAGGCATGGCGGATTCTCTAATTGGCATGCTAATCTCCAATGAGACAGCATTGGAGGGGTGGAAAATATGCGTTTAAATTACTTGGTTAGAACTTGCCTAAGCGCCGTATGCCTCAGTATTGCCCTGGGTAGTGCTGGGGCAGCGGCACAAAATTCCGATCAGCAGGGGGGCAATGTAGTGAGTGAACAAGCACCGGTAGCAGGAGTGAGTTTTCGTTTTATAGAAGCAAACGGACTGCGAATGCGCATAGCAGAAATGGGACAGGGCCCCTTGGTGCTCATGGCTCACGGTTGGCCGGAGTCGTGGTATTCGTGGCGTCACCAGTTTGCCGCCCTTGCCAACGCGGGCTACCGGGTGGTGGCACCGGATATGCGAGGCTATGGGGAAACCGATGCCCCGGCAAACGTGAATGACTATGACATCGTTCAGCTTGCGGGTGACATGGTTGGTGTATTGGATGCACTGAACGAGGAAACTGCGATTATGGTTGGACACGACTGGGGATCAATCGTTGCCTGGAATACGGTATTGATGCATCCGCAACGGTTTACTGCACTGATCGCCATGAGTGTTCCCTATGGTGGGCGTGCGCCACGGTCTCCGCTGGAAAACTGGCGGGACACCTTTGGCGATAATTTTTACTATATTCTCTACCATAACGAGCCAGGTGGTGTAGCTGAAGCGGAGTACGATGCTGATCCACGCGGATTGCTGAGTCGCCTGTATCTTTCCCCCAATTCGCCACGGGAAGCACCGGAAATAACAGACCGCGAACGTAGCGCAGGGGGCTGGATTGGACGCCTGGGTGCGCCCCGTGGATTACCGGATTGGCTTACCAGAGAGGATCTGGACTATGTGGTTTCCCAGTTTGAAAATGCCGGTTTTCGAGGCGGGGTCAATTATTACCGGAATTTCGGCCGTAATTGGGAAATTACACCCCATCTTGACGGAGTAAAAGTGCAGGTGCCAACGTTGTTCATAGCAGGGGAGCGCGATGTGGTTATTGGCGGTGCAACCCAGGCGGCCCTGACTGACAGCATGTCGCGAGCAGTCGAGGATTTACGTGGTGTGGTGCTATTTCCCGATATTGGGCATTGGGTGCAACAGGAAGCGCCCGAGCAGACCAACGCCGCCATGCTGGAGTTCCTGCAAGGTTTGTAATGACTGTGTAACACAACATCAGCCCACAGTGCGTGGGCTGAGCGGCGAAAGGGCTCAAATAGCCTAGCGATAATCCCCTTCAGGGATCGGGGGACTATATTCTTCGCCGGTTAGTTCCCGGTGTTCCTGGGCACGGAATCCGGCCAGTATGCCGGTTAGCCCGTAATTAAATTCATGGCAGGCATATTCGAAGACAGGTCCAGCGTGCTTTTTCCAGTGGAAGCTGGCGGTCCAGGGTTGTGGATATGCGCGAGGGTCATCAATGGTGTACTCGTAGTGAATCCGGTTATCGTTGGTAAGACTGAGTCGCTCAATGACCTTTATGTCGGGACTGGATCCCTGATAACTGTATGAGGGGTGGATGTTGGTGGTTTCGATTACCAGTGTATCCCCATCCCAGTAGCCGGTGCTGCTGCCATAAAACTGTTTTACATGACCGGGTAGTGGAGGGCGGTTATCCAGCGGGATAATTCTGGAATCGTGCATTCTCTCTGTATGGATGACGGCGTAATCTTCTGTAAGAGTGACCTGCAACATGGCATTCTCGATCAGCGTCTTGATGGGTGGAATCGACTGAGAAGCAGAGATACAACGCTCGGCCATGGTTCTGTCTTCCGGACCACGTGCAGCACCGCGAAAACGTGGGTTGGCGCGTCGTTCAGTCTGCCTGCTTTCCAGCAAGGGCGGGACGCGACCGTTGGGAGGGTCGGTAATCAGAGAGGTACGATGCTCGTCCAGTTCCCATTCACCCAGTGCTTCTTCGTGCCACAGATCCACTCCTACATAGTTAACGGTAGATGGATCTCTGTTACGACCTCGGTTGTTAGCTTCCCGGTTGTAGGCATTGTCTTCCCAGTCCTTTGCCTGTGCCTCACTCATTATCTCAACGCCTTCAAATCGGGCAGGGCGCTGCAAGGGGGTGAGATGATGGAAGTCCCAGTAGCCATTGAGGTTGGGTTTCCCCCAGCTTGTGCGGGGGATGTCATCGGCGGCAGCAGCCGCAACAGCCCTATTTTGGTCAGTTAAAAGCAAGGTAGCGCTGATAACACCGGTGGTCGCTATCACATACAAAGAAAAGCGTATTCTACGATTCAACATGAGAACTCTCCGTCTCCTGGATCTGGGGCCAGTATACGAGAATTCGGGGCCAATTTCCTAGCACGACGAGGCAATAAAATTCGTATCCAACCATCCCATGGGTATAATATCGGCCGGTCGCAAAAATAAGCAGGTCACAAGCACATGGAAAAATCATCTTCAGGCCGGAATTTTCGCCAGTTGCTCAGCATCGCAGTCGTGTTGTTCGCCCACCAATTCAGCTTCGCGCAAGCGGGCGATTACCGTGCTCCCAGGACCCCGGACGGCAATCCCGACCTGAATGGCTTCTGGCAAGCTATGGGAACGGCTCATTGGGACCTGCAAACCCATGAATCCAGGGCCGGGCCTCTATGGCAACTGGGTGCCCTGGGCGCGATACCCGGCGGGGTCGGTGTGGTGGAGGGGGAAGAAATACCTTACCGACCGGAAGCACTGGCGAAAAAACAGGAAAACCAGGCTGCCTGGATGGAGCTGGATCCAGTAGTGAAGTGTTATATGCCAGGCATTCCGCGCGCCAATTACATGCCTTATCCATTTCAGCTATTTCAAACACCCGACCATCTGCTCTTCGCCTATCAGTTCGCCAGTGCAAGTCGCAATGTGTTCATGAACAGGCCGGATTACGAGGCGCCAATCCTGACTGTAATGGGGCATAACCTCGGTCACTGGGAAGGTGAGACCCTGGTGATTAATGTGGGCGATCAATATGACTTCACCTGGCTCGATAGTTCAGGAAACTATCACAGCGAAAACATGAAGGTGACTGAGCACTTCACGGCAACCGGGCCCAATACCCTGCACTACGAAGCCACGATAGACGATCCCGAGGTATTCACGCGGCCATGGAAGATCAGCATGCCCCTGTATCGTCGACAGGAAGCCAATATGCGGCTGGTTGAATTCAAGTGCCAGGAATATTCCGAGGAGATTCTATATGGACGCCTGAGGCAGACACCCGAAGCTGCCCAAAGAGCTGCTGAGAGAGCCGCACAGCAGTAAAATAAGTTGCCCTCGTCTACCACGAAAAATTTACCGTAGCGAGCGCCAGCATCGACGCCTTCCGGCAGGCGTTAATGGAGGCTAGCCCCAGTCACCCCTGATCAATTTGATGACTCTCACGGCACTAATTGCCTGGTGAGCTCCAGGAGAAAAAATGAAAAAAGGAAACGTCTCAGCCCTTGTCTGTTATAGCAGTGCACTATTTCTCTCTGTCATAGTCTCAGGACTTGCTATTGCAGCCGAGAATACAACTCCTGCAACCGGTACATTTACCGAAGAGCAGTTTGACCAGGGTGAAGCGCTCTATGAGGAACAATGCGCACTCTGTCATGGGCAAGATTTGCAAGGGGCAGCAGGTCCGACTTTGAGCGGTCCGATATTCAGAAAAACCTGGTCCATGCTTACAGCAACTGTCGACGATTTGTTTAATCGTATTGTCACCACCATGCCGCCGAGTCAGTTAGGTGCACTCAGCGAGGAGCAGAATCTGGCTATCCTGTCATTTGTGCTAGGCCGTAACAATGTTCTGGTTGGCACCGAAGAACTCAAGGCTGAGTTTGACTACCTTACGGCGATTCCCATTGGCCGTGGCGATGAAGAACTGGACATAGCAGCGAATTTCATCATCGGCTTTGACGGTCTGGAGCCAACAGGTGACGGACCGAGTTTTGATGACTTGCGTGCTGCCGCAGATAACGCCAGTGACTGGCTCTATCATAATCATAATTACCAGGGGACGCGCTATTCTGCGCTGGATGAAGTCAATACTTCCAATGTAAATCAGTTACAGCAAACTTGTGCCTATCAAACCAATAGCGGTGTCAGTTTACAAACTGGCCCGCTTGTTTATCAGGGAACCATGTATGTCACCAATGCAACCCATACTGCGGCGATTAACGCCGCAAACTGCCAGGTGCAATGGGCTTATGACTGGGTACCAAAAGATCGCATGGTATGGGGAAACAATCGCGGCGTGGCGATCAAGGATGGCTATGTTGTAAGAGGTACACCCGATGGTTATCTGTTCGCGTTGGATTCGGCTAATGGCAATTTATTATGGGCCCGACAGGTGGCAGACCCCTGGTTAGGGGAAACCTTTACCATGCCACCGATGATATTCGAAGACATGGTGTTGATTGGCCCGGCAGGAAGTGAAAATGCTATTTCCGGGTGGGTTGCTGCATTTGAACTGACTGATGGTGACCTGGTCTGGAAATTTAACACCGTCCCAGGCGCCACGGCAGGAGGCGATGAAACCTGGGGTAACCCGAGTAATATTCCGTTGGGCGGCGGCGCGGTGTGGACCCCTTTGAGCATGGACCTGGAATTGGGTGAGCTGTATGTGGCCATAACGAATCCAGCACCTGATTTTCCAGGCTTTCTGCGCCCGGGCGAAAATCTGTATACCAATTGTATAGTGGCACTGGACGTTAGAACCGGAGAATTGAAATGGTACAAATCTATCGTTCCCAATGACGATCATGACTGGGATTTGACCCAGGTTAGTCCGGTATTGAAAGAAAATATTAATGGTGTGTCGCGTGATATGGTTGTAACAGTGGGTAAGGATGGAATCTTACGGACACTGGACAAACAAACTCATGAGGCACTCTATGAGGTCCCGGTAACAACCATTGAAAATTACGATGTGCCGGTTACACCCGAAGGAGTTCACGCCTGCCCTGGGGTTAACGGTGGCGTGCTGTGGAGTGGTCCGGCTTACCATCCACAGGAGAATATCCTGATTACGCCGGCGATAGATTACTGCAATTTTTACATTGCTGCCGAAGAGGTGACATTTATTCCCGGGCAGCTCTACATGGGTGGTGGATTGCGGCGTGATGAAGAAATGTCTGGCTGGTTGACTGCAGTAGACGTTGAGTCTGGTGAGGTGAACTGGAAATATCACGCCCCACGTCCGATGATCGCAGGGGTCACAACAACTGCAGGTGGTTTGGTAGTCACCGGCGATCTGGATGGCAATCTGCTTTTGATGAATGCCAGTAACGGGGAGATTCTCCGCAGTATTCCTACCGGTGCACCCATCGGTGGCGGTGTTATTTCATACGCGGTGGAAGGAAAACAGTATCTGGCTACCACGTCAGGCAATGCATCGGGCTTCTTTGCTAGGGCGAGTGAACCGGTTCGGGACGGCAGCATAATTATCTTTACATTGCCGTCTAATTAGCTCGAGCTCCAGGATGTACATTATCGGTATCATGCACCTTTCGAGCCGGTTACACGACTCGATTTTCCCTGAGCTCAGCGATCTCAGACTCTGAATACCCCAACTCGGCCATGATTTGGTCGGTGTGTTCACCCAGTGTGGGCGGGCGATGTCTGATTTCGCCGGGAGTTTCGGATAATTCAACGGGCGTACTCATCAGCGGTGCCGGTGAATCCAGTCCAGGATATTCTATCGATTGGAACAAACCCTTGGCAGCGATATGGGGGTCATCCAGTACTTCTTGCGGTGATAGCACCGGACCGGCTGGTAAGCGAGCCTCTTCCATGGCTTGTAGAACCTCCTCTGTATTGCGCTCTGCACACCATTGGGCCAGGCGTTCACTGATAAGCTCACCATTGTCGCCACGAGAAATATCATCCTTAAAGCGCGGATCGTCCAGCCAATGGGTCTCACCCATTAAGTCAGCCCAGCGCTTGAATAGCGGACCACCGACAGATTGTACGAGTACCCAGCCATCTTTCGTCCTGAACGTATCTGCCGGTGCAGAGGTTTGCGATCGATTGAGCGTCGCCACCCGATCCCGTTTAATAACAGATTGTTCAATGGCTGTGCCATTCATCATGGTCAGGGCGGTATTGAATAGCGAACCCTCTACAATCTGCCCTTTACCGGTTTTTTGACGTTGAAACAGAGCCGTCATGGTGCCGAAAGCAGCCAGGCTGGCGGTGCCAAAATCAATAAACGGCGGGTAAGCCCTGACCGGTTGATCGGGCGTACCGGACATATACATAGCCCCGGACATGGCCTGTCCCAGGCCGTCGAAGCCAACCCGATTACTGTAGGGCCCACCACGGCCAAATGCTGAGATCATGGTTAGGATAATATTGGGTTTAATGGCTTTGAGGCTGTCGTAGTCCAGGCCCATGGCCAGCAGGGTATCAGGTGGCAGATTTGCTATTACTACGTCGGCGGTGGCAACGAGCTTTCTTACAATCTCCCTGCCCTGGGGTTTCATGGGATTGAGGGTAAGGCCCAGCTTATTGCGTGCAAGCTGCATAAACAGTGCCCCATCGCCTTTTTCTGTGAGCGGGGAGAGAAATCGGTCTTCGCTGCCGTCAATCTTCTCAATTCTGATTACCTCAGCCCCCATATCGCCCAGCAGCGTGCCGCAATAGGGACCTGCAATATAGCGCCCAAAATCCAATACCCGTATACCTTCCAATACTCTGCTCATCAATGTCTTCCCGTGAAGTCCATCCATAAATATCGCTCTCGCTGCGACTCTTTTTATGGGTGAGTACCAAAAATGCGAACCACGTCTCAATTTTAGATGAGGAGTTTAACATAAGTAACTAATTTGTCAGGAAAATTTGCATTGTAAAAAAAATCTACACAGATCCTGTTTTTGTGAACTGGTTAACGCTAATACCAGTGAATTTGTTGCATAATCTTTGCTAAACGAGATCCCAGCCACGGCCGCCAACCAGGCCTGCAGATTTGGATCAGTGTATTTCGGGAGGTTGATTATGATGAGTGTTGCCAACAAAGCTGTACCTAAAAAGGCACTAAGCGAACTTCAGTCCATTCTGAAGCAGCCCTATCAGGATGTGTGTAGTACTTGCCGTGGAGAGGGCAAAACTAGCGATAACAACCCCTGCCCCAAATGCAAAGGTAGCGGCAAACGCCTGCTCAGGCTACTGTAAGTTCTGTAAGTTCTGTGAGTTAATCCCACGTCCCTGCTTCCTGTAATATCGCCCAAAAGTTCATCAACACCGCCCGCCACAGCAATTCCATTGCGTCACATCAAGTGAAATCCATGAGATTTCTTGTTTGCTGAATAGGCCTGATTTACAATAAATTCTTAATGTCTATCCGCTCCTGGTTTAAGCTTGGAGCCGTGATTAGCTGGCCCCAGTTCCCAGCAGAGGATTTAACTATGAAAAATTGTATCAATATTGTTCTGCTTTCTTTAGTAATCAGTATAGCTCCCGCATTTGCAGCAGAACATCCTGGTTATGTAGTTGCGCCGGAAAGGGCTACTACCGGTACCGGTAAATTTTATATGGACAGGGAAATATCGTTCGTAATGGGGCATCAGGCAGCAGGGTGGCTTAATCGACCCGAGCGTATTCAGGAAGAGCGGCCGGATGAAGTAGTTGCCAATATGGGATTGGAACCAGATCATGTAGTAGCCGATATCGGAGCCGGGTCAGGCTATTTTTCCTTTCGCATTGCCAGACTTGTGCCGGACGGGAAGGTTATGGCGGTAGATATACAACCGGAAATGCTGCAACTGATCGAGCAGCAGAAGGCGCAGAATGGATTAACCAATGTAGAAGGTGTACAGGGCGAGATTGATAACCCGAACTTGCCGGCAAATTCCATCGATGCCGCCATAATGGTTGATGCCTACCATGAGTTTTCCCATCCTTTCGAAATGATCAATGGTCTCTATGAGGCGCTTAAGCCGGGAGGGCGTATTTTTTTCCTCGAATATCGGGGTGAAGATGCCAGCGTACCAATTCGGCCCCTGCATAAAATGACCGAGGAACAGGTAGTCAAGGAAATGGGCGTATTCGGTCTGGAATGGACTGACACTCTGGATTTTCTGCCCTGGCAACATATGATGATTTTCACCAAAGTCTGATATTACTCAGAGGCCTATCCAGCCCCCATCTCTCTCAGTCACATGAGGGCTTTACCTGCACAGAAATTCTATAAAATTACTGTGCAGGTGAAATTCCTGGCTGACTGGCTCTGCTACTAAATCCTGTTACCAAGTCAATTATCTCCACTTTTTAGTAACACTTTTCCCTTAATAGCGTCTAATAGATTAAATGGTCACAAATACCCTGTTGCATTAATGCAGGGTTAAGTTTTGTTGTTTTACATTATTGGGCAACCCGATTAAACGTGGGGGGAATGATGAAAACACACAGCTACACGCAACTCATTGTGCCGATAAATCGGTACATAGCCAGACTAACACCCAGAGGGAGGAGGGTGCTGGGGATCTTGCAAGGTGGGTTAATTCTTGTATTGCTTACATCCGTAATATTTTATGTGTAAAAAAAATGTAAAAAAAAGACACCTGATCTTGGTCTAAGGTGTCTTTTTTTGCATGGAATAGTGTTAGAAAGTTTTTCTTACTTTTAATGCGTACTTTATTCCGCTACTGGAGCACTGGTCTTCAATTTCTTCGACGATTCCCAATACAGTTGCGCCAAGGAAACGAGTTCTTTCTCTGCAGCGCTGGTTATCGTTTGCATTTTGAATGTCAAAACGAAACGTGTAGCCGTTAAAAGCTTTTTTCTCGACAAATGTGCTGATTGAGTAATCCGAAATTTCACGCTCGATATCGAATATATCTACGCGCGTTCTGCCACTGCCGTCATTGGCAGAATTGGAGTAAAAAAATCCATAGCTCAAATCCCAGGCAGTAATATCATGCCTGAAACTCATGCGACCGAACCAGCGTCCATTGTTGCGGAGCCTGCGTTCTGTACCCAGGAATGGATCGGTAACCTCTGAATCCTGGACGCTTAAACCCATCGACAGAAGTGCCGAGGGTAAGCCGACATAACCCAGTGTTGTGCTGGCATCCAGATTAACTCCGTAACGCTTGCCATCGCCAATGTTACCACGTGCGGATTGCAGGTCGGTGGGACTGGGAGAGACGTCTACGCGGTCGATTACATCCTCTATGTCTCGATAGTATATCTGGGAGTTAAGTACACCGATGCTGTTGGGCAATCTGTATTCGAGGTTTAATTCATAATTCCAGGTCTGTTCCTGGGTGATTTCAGGGTTACCCGCCTGCGTATCCAGATCATCATCTGAGCTATCCGCAGAGGCACTGAAATCGGAGAAACTCAACTGGGATACGTTTTTTTCGATTTTTGCACGCAGCTGAAAAGACTGCGTAATGTCAAACCGGTAGTCGAGTTTGGGGCGCAAGAAGTCGAAATCTCGCTTATTGGATACGTCGCCGGACTGCTCGATGGTTGATGTCTCATAAATCAGCGAGCTTTCCAGAGACATACGATCATTAATTTGCCAGTTATGTACGACAAAATTTTCGTAGCGAGTTTCTTCAACCGTTGAACCACTGTTAGAGATGGTTACCGGCACAAGATTACCAAAAGCCGGCTCAGGGATACCGTCGATATCGAGGCCAAGTGCCAGATCAGAATCGCGTATAGTCTGTGCACGCTCGACACCTATTTCGATGCCTTGCTTGGCAGCCAGGTCCCAGGTATAGGAGGAGCGGGCTATGCGTTCCCGGTCACGCCCTGAGTTAAACAGGAATAAATCCTTGTTCTCGGAATCACTCAGCACTTCAAAGCGTTCGCGTGTATTTTCAAAATCGCGATCATTGACTATGAACAGGAATCGAAACTTGGCGCCGCTGGCAAAACCATATTCATAATCGCCACCAATTTCCCAGTTTGTTCGCTCAGAATCGCGTTCTTCCCGTTCTATTTCTGTTACAACAGAGCCACTTGAGAAATCGTTAATTATTCGGTCTGTATCCTGGGGTGGGCTATTGCCACCATACAGGCCGCTCAGTTGAATCATGCTGTTTTCTAATTGATAGCCAAGGTTGATGCTGGTTTCATAATCGGTTTGATCACGATTTCTCTCTTCCTCACGAGTCTCTAGCAGAGCGCCACTGGCATCGCGGCTCACTTCCTTACTGATTTGATTGTTGTAGCGCGGCTCGGCTTCGATATGAAACAGATAATTCAACTTGCCGGATTGCCCGGTTATTGACACATTGGCACCGGGGTCCAGAGTGCTGTCACGATAGCGATCCATATTTACTTCAGCGGATATGCTGGAGCGAGATTGTTCATCCAGCAGCACGATATTTACTACCTGACCACCGCCTCGAATGTCCATTTCTTCCGAGGTGCCCCGTATGATCTCAATATAATCGACCTGATCAGCAGAGATGCGCCTGAGCTGGTTGCGGCCCTCGTTACTTTTGCCGGTAATGCGTTGACCATTAATCAGGATTTCGCCTTCGCCTGATCCGAGGCCACGACCACGATTATTACTGCCGCCTCTTCTATTCAGTGCCAGACCAACGCCCGGAATACGGTCGATCATGTCGTTTACTGATACAGGAGAATAAGCATCGAAAAACCTGGCTGGATAGGTGACAGTAGAGTCATCCAGAGTCTGTTCTGCTACTGGTTGTGCCAATCCCTGAGAGGCTGCACCTATCGCAAGACCAAGAGTGCAAGCCTTGATTAGTTTTGCAGTTAGCTGCCCTGCCATTGTCGATTCCCGTACTGTGACCCTGGTTGCTGGAACTTAAAAAGAACTGAATTTGGGGTAGGTTCTTTCAAGCTGATTGCTTACTCATACTTATGCCGGGCGATTATACCGGTTCAAACTCGTTAAAACTGTGACAAATTGTGCAATTTGTGTGGCAAACCTGCCACATTCTCTGGCTTGTGGCACAATTAGCTTCCCTCCAAAAAACCATATTATCGTTAGATATTTGCAATACTTGAGGTGATCGAATGTGAATAACACGATGAATTTGACTTAGAGAATTCCGAATTCTGGGAATTTCTGCAATAAGGTAAAGTTTCTGGATGTGGCATAGCTGCAGGTAGCAGTGCTGTTTGATTCACTCAGCCGATTTTGCGCTGGTAATACTAATTGGGGATAATAACGCCCCCGGGGAGCAGGTTGGAGAGGGAGTCCGGTCAGAGGTTCCTTAGCCGTCAGCGCGTCGGATTTTGAATCAGAGGAGTTCTCATGCAACGCGAATCCATGGAAGTTGACGTGGTCATTGTCGGCGCCGGGCCGGCAGGTCTATCAGCAGCTTGTCGTTTGCTGCAAAGGTCCAGGGATGCAGGCAAGGAGTTATCCGTTTGCGTGCTTGAAAAGGGCTCGGAAGTAGGCGCGCATATATTATCCGGTGCCGTATTTGAACCATCTGCGTTAAATGAGCTGTTTCCCGATTGGAAAGAAAAGGGAGCACCTCTGAATACTGCAGTCACAGGTGATAAAGTGTATTTTTTCCCCGGCGCTGAGTCGTCCTTCAAATTCCCTGACATGCTTGTCCCCCGTCCCATGCACAATCATGGCAATTACATAATCTCCCTGGGTAATTTCTGTCGCTGGTTGTCCGAGCAGGCAACGGAATTGGGAGCGGAAATTTTCCCCGGATTTGCCGCGGCCGAGATTCTTTATAATGAAGATGGCAGTGTGAAGGGTGTGGCAACCGGTGATATGGGAGTCGATGCGTCTGGTAACAAGAAGTCTTCCTTTGAGCCCGGGTTTGAATTTCACGCAAAATATACTGTTCTGGCCGAAGGTTGTCGCGGACACCTTGGTAAGGAAGTCATTAAACAATTTAAACTGGATAAAGAGTGCGACCCGCAACATTATGGAATTGGTATTAAGGAGGTTTGGGAAGTTCCCGAGCAGAATCATCAGGAAGGCCTGGTTATTCATACTGCTGGTTATCCAATGATTGGCGCCAGTTATGCTGCGACCAGTGGCGGATTTTTGTATCACATCGAAAACAATCTGCTCTCATTAGGATTGATTGTGGACCTCGCCTATGAGAATCCACACATTAATCCATATGAAGAGTTTCAGAAATTTAAGCATCACCCAGTTATTAAAAATTTTTTGCACGGTGGTAAGCGGATTAGCTATGGTGCCAGGGCTCTCATTAAAGGAGGATTGAATTCCCTACCGGAAATGAGCTTCCCGGGTGGCCTGTTGATCGGTTGTGATGCCGGTACCATGAACGCGGCAAAGATTAAAGGAAGTCATACTGCAATGATGTCCGGAATACTGGCAGCTGAATCATTGTTTGACGCGTTGAATCAGGAAAGCCTGGTTGCAGAAATTGCCGATTATGGTCGTCGGATCAAGAGTTCAGGCCTGTATGCAGAGCTTCACAAGACCCGAAATTTTAGTTCCGGTTTCCACAAGTTCGGATTCTGGATCGGAAGTGCGCTGGTGTTTATCGAACAGAACATATTCTTTGGCAAGTTTCCCTTTACTTTTTCTGATAAGAGTAAAGACCACTGTCAATTAAAACCGGCTGCTGAGAGTCAGGCAATTAAGTACCCGAAACCGGATGGTGTGATAAGTTTCGACAAGCTGTCATCGGTATTTCTTTCCAACACCAACCACGTGGAAGACCAGCCCTGTCATCTGCAGTTGGCGGATCCTTCGGTACCCATTGAGGTAAATCTGCCAATGTATGACGAGCCAGCACAGCGCTATTGCCCGGCAGGAGTCTACGAAGTGGTTGAAGAGGGGAGTAACAAGCGTTTTCAGATCAATTCTCAGAACTGTGTGCATTGCAAGACCTGTGACATAAAAGACCCGGCTCAGAATATACGCTGGGTGGTACCTGAAGGTGGTGGTGGGCCTAATTATCCGGCGATGTGAGTCCCCCAATTTGTTACTGGGAGAGCCGGCAGAAAGCCTTTAAACTGAATCCCAAGGCATGGTAAAGTGAAGACATTGGCATCCTGTGGCCCAGCCAGCCCGGGGTATAATGCCAGGCCGGAAATTCCAGCTGGCCGATTGGTGGATTGTGTCACCCGGGCAGTACTTCGCGATACCTGCCCCAATCCGCCGTGTCACAATGGCTCGAGCTGCTATTTCAAGCGTCTTGATAAATGTGCGGGCTACGAAATGGCTGCGACCGGTGTTTAGGCCTATGGATTACCGAAAAACGTCTTTAACTCTTGCTCTGCTTGTTGCCTGCCTGGCACTGCCTTACACAGTATCCGGCCAGGAATCTTTACTTAATGACAGCTGGCTTAAAGTTCAGACCACGCACTTCACGATAATCTCCCAGGTTTCATCCCGCCGCACATTGCGATTTGCAGATGAGCTGGAAACCTGGCGGAAAATTGCCGCGCACATGATTAATGAAGGTGTCGAATTACCGCAGGCTAAAATCCCTAATTATGTCTACCTGTTAGGGGATGATGAATCTTTTAACTTGCTTACGTTTACCAATGAAACAGCCTTCTTCTCGCCAACTCCAAGGGCAAACTTCATGGCGGTGAATAGTAGCAGCGATGGATCATTCACAGTTGCCAGGCATCAATACGCTCACTTTCTGATCCGCAATTTTTTAGACCTGAGATTACCCCGTTGGTATGAGGAGGGGCTGGCAGCCTACCTGGCCCGAATCGATGTTACGCGCGGTTCTGGAGAGTTGCGCAGATTTACCAAAGAGGATCAGGAAACTATGGTGGTCGTGAGTGAACAGCTATCAACGGAGAGGTTACTGTACAGAGATGATGCACTTGCGTCACCCCGGGTTATACGGATCGCAAATTTGAAAGCAGAATCCTTGTTGTACTATATGTTGCACGCCTATGAGGAAGAAGACTTCGTTGACAGGCGGGGAAATTTGTCCCGTTATCTGGAATTACTATTAGAGGGGCGTAATCCGCGTTTTGCCTATGATCGGGCTTTTGACGTGACTACTGCACAATTGGAAAAGGAGTTTCACAATTACTTACTGACCTCAAGGAACCCGGCCGGAACTCTACCCATAGGCCAGCTTGCAGCCACGCCGGATTATGATACCGCGAACATCAGTGGCAGTGAACTGGCGGTCAGCCTGGGTGAACTGGGACTCAATTCGGGGCAGTTTGAAAATGCCCAGGTCCTGTTTCAGATAGCGGTAGATGCCGGCACCAATATCCCCCGTAGTTATTCTGGACTAGGTGACAGCCTGCGAATGCAGGAGTTAGAGGGTATGGATCAGACCATTGCCAGGTATTTTGAGCAGGCTCTGAGCTTTGCTGTGAATGATCCGGATATACTGCTGGATTATGGCGAGTACTGGGAAGCGGAATTGGAAAATTGTGATAAACAATTTCCGCCGGTACAGCGAAGCCGGATTGTGGCGGACATTAAGCGCTACTTTGAGCAGGCGGTGGCATTAGCGGCGGATAGCCCGGAGACGAACCTGGCCATTGCGGAGCTTTACCTTTTTGCCGGGCAAGACTGGCAAAATGGCCTGCCGCATCAGGAAAAAGCGTTTTCACTGTTACCGGCAGATACTTTTATCATGGAACAGGCAGTAAAATACTCTATTGAATCTGATCAGTATGATGAAGCAGAGCGATTGATCAATGAACTGGCCCAGCCGATACATTTCTGGGGTGAACCGGATTGGGTTAGCGATCTAAGAGTGCGCCTTTTACGCAAACGACGTGGTGAAGCTTATGATAGTTGTGCAGAGAATTAAAGTGCTCTTTGCTGGAGCAAGAGCTGGACGCAAGCTGACTGCAAGTTGTTTGTTGCTCGCCTGCAGTATTGTTTATTCTCCGAGTATGCGAGCCGAAATTCTGGGTGAGCCGGATGCTGAAGACTCTTTTTTAAATAGCATAGCGGAGGCGGTGGGTGCCTATGGAATAGATGTCACGCAAAATCTGAATGCCCGTGATGTTATTTCCACCCGAATACAGCAACCTCGGCTAGGTCGGTTTCCTGATCTCGTGCTTAACTCATTACCCGATAGTGAGGAAATACAGGCATGGGAGACAGCATTTACCGCTGGCGAGATTAGTGGGCTGGCAATTCTTAATACAAATTCATCTCCGGAATCGTTAACAAGCAACTATGAGAATTTCCTTGCACATTGGTTAAGCGCGCCGGCAGATGAGCGGATCTTTGTTTCCTTCAGCCAGGACGATGCGGCTGCAGCCGAAAAGATTGAAGCAGTCCTCAATGCCTACGGCTATGGCCTGATTAATTTCAATTCCTTCAATACGGCAGATCCGGCTGGTCGGCTTTATGCAACAGCAGCCCAGCGTTTGGCGATAGACTCCCGTGAAGCGCGCCGTTACCGCAGCAATGTTACCGAGTTTGAATATCTGGGTGAGCGGGTCAGGCGCAATAGCAATTCCCTGTTCAGAGATGACGGCAATCGTGGGGACCGTAGTTTGGCGCGAAACGAACCTTCCGTATTCCTCAAGGAAACGCTGGGTGATGAGTATGAAACATCGACAATCAGGGAAATTATCGTGCCCGGTGGGGTAGCGCTCGGTGAGACAGCGAATCTTCCGTTTGAAGTTGAAAGCTTAATATTCGCCGATGACAGCTTTACCTTATTGGACAGGGCCGGTCGGCACTGGCAACTCCCGGAAGAAGAGCCCCGCGTGTTAAAGGCACTGTTTGATTTTGTAAAGCGTTCCAGTGAGATCCAATCCGACTCGATAGTGGATATCGATGCACGGGGCAGAGTAAAAATATCCTCGGCCCTCAGAGACACCGACGTCGGTTTCGAAATCATGCATGCTGACACGCAGCCGTTTGAATATATCGATAACCTGGCGGTAAACAAGAGTGTGGTTATCGATATCGATATAGACTGGGAGCCTGCAGCCGATGGCAACAGTCTGGTATTCGAAACGGACTATGAGGTTCGCTTCTTATCTGCTGACAATATGCGTATAGCTCAGACCAGGGCAGCCCTGGAATACCGCTATCAGTCTGCAGACAACGCATCCTCCTATCAGGATAGCTGGGGAAGATTGGCATCCAGAGTGGACGAAAATACAGATTTTTCGGGTCTAGGTACAAACATGAATCAGGTAGCATACTATGCCGGCTGGATTGGGCTTTTTAGAAAATTGCATGAAGATGAGGTGCGCTTCCTGATGGGTCGTTATGAGTTTATGAAAGTGGATAAGTCTGGCAGAGAAACACCTTCCAGATATTAGGGGGTGCCCTATGTTTTCCAGCTTGGGATAATGACAATGAATAATCAAATAAAGCTGATATCAGTTCTCGCATCAATGCCATTTCTGGTGGGGTGCATAGCTATTGATCTGGAAACGGATTTTGTTTCGGATTTGACTGTGCACAATCAAATTATCGATCAAAGCAGTGATGGCTTTCCGGAAATAGATCCGCTCTTGCTAACCGACGAAATGAAGCAGTTTGTCGATGAGCATGTGCGTTCGAGAGATATGGATTCGAACAAGGTGAATACGCTTCAGGAAATAATGTTTGAGGAAGAGTATCTGAACATCCAGTATCAAGGTTTAGGTACTGGCACTGCATTGAAGGTTTTCGAATCACAAATAGGTAATTGCCTGTCAGTGATGGGCCTTTATGTTTCACTGGCACGCTATGTCGGACTCGATGCCAATTTTCAAACTGTTGCTAATCAGCCCAGTTGGGATATGCAAGGTGACTTATTAGTGCTTAGTCAACACATAAATGCAACCGGTAGTCTCGGTGGTAGACTTCGGTATGTGGTTGATTTTACGCCAGAGATTGCCTTGCAACAGATGACCTCGCGAAGCATTTCCGATCGACAGGCACGGGCGCTGTATTTTAATAATCTGGGGGTTGAAGCACTGATTGCGGAAGATTTGGGACAGGCGCTGGTTTATTTCAAGAATGCACTCTGGCTTGATCAGGATTTGTCCATAGGCTGGAATAATATTGGCACAACATATAACCGCTCGGGAAATTCCGAGTTGGCCGAGTACAGTTATAAAATGGCGTTTAGCCTCGACCGGAGCAATGCCACGGCAATTAATAATCTGGCCAGGTTTTATGACTCCCAGGGTGATAGAGCAAGGGGTAATGAGTACAGACGGGCCATCGAACGGTTTAACAACCAAAATCCTTATTTCCATTACGCGCAGGGCAATCTGGCTTTTGTGGACAACAACTACAATCAGGCGAGAATTAGCTTTCATCGCGCTGTACGCCTCAAAGAAGATGAACCAGAATTTCATTTGGCACTCGCCAATATCTATCAATTAATAGGCGATGACGACACAGCGTTGAGTTTCACAAGGTCGGCGGAGGAGTTATTGAGCAATGATGAAATCTACCGACCCAGCGACCAAAAAGTCCGCTTCATAGACCCGGATACCATTTTGCGTAGTTCCAGCCCTCGGTTGAGCATCTATCCACGAGGGAGTCCCAGGTTCGAACCCCGCTAAATCAGTTGAGGTCGGCGTCTATCCAGTAGCGTGTGCCTATCAGTGTGGCCTGTAAGGCCAGACCGCTCTGCGTCAATTGATAGATGCTGACATTATCCAGTATGGCTTCGCCGCCTGCGGCTGCGCCTAGATCGCCAGCTTTTGCCGCCGCATCCGCCTGGCCACCGAACGACCAGCCCTCATCTACAAATCGTGCTAAAGCTCTTCGTCATGGAAGACGAATACAGCACGAAAATCTTTTACGCCAGCTCCCAGACCAATGCCAATTTCACCCATTCGCATAAACGTCTCATCACCCGTAGCGTTGTCTTGCAGCACGCCCCTGCCACCACCAAAGCTGGCAAAAATAATGTTGACATTGGCATTTGAAAATACGGCGTGTCCAGTGGCGCTGCTTAGTTGTGCTCTGACATCGGGTTTGATTCGGAATAACTCGGCAAACACCTCTTCACGCATTTCCAGAATTGCCTGTCTGCGTTCTACAGGCGTTCCAGAGTTGAGTCCGGTAGCCGTACAAGAGGCTAACACAAGAGTGATTAATGACAGGATTACGCTTCGTAGTGCTCGCATGTAGTTCTCCGGATTGTGTAGTGAGTCTTCCGCAATACTCACGCTGAGAGGCGTTTCAAGCAAACCTTACAGAAGCTGAGCAGCTACTGGCTCTGCCCGGTAATTCCCTGCTTAAGATCGACTGGGAATGTGTAATCTTGTACCAGCACCTTTACTTGTTCCAGTTGGTCTTTTTCTCCCAACAAGATTTTGGCGACCAGTCCTCGTTTTGCATCCAATACTGTAGAGACCGTACCAGCAATCCCTTTATTTTCCAACTCCTCCCGAAGAACTTTCTCCACAATAGCCTGCCTGAGCGTGGGTCTGAATATTTTACCGACAGCGGTCAATGGCATCGTATCGATAAATTCAATTCGTTTCGGTATCGCCGCACGCTCTGTGATTGTACTCTGACAGTAATCCAGTAAGTCAATTTCGCTCACATTACCCCCTGGTATTTTGACCACAAATGCCATGGGTAACTCACCTGCGTAGGCGTCGGGCAGTCCGATTGCAATCGCAACGGCTACTCCAGGATGGGCATTTAATGCCTCTTCTATCAGTTCCGGATCAATATTGTGGCCGCTGCGAATAATTAAATCTTTGGCACGCCCGGAGAGGTACAGAAAACCCTGCTCATCGAGGTAGGCCAGATCACCGGTATTGAACCAACCATCTTCAATCCATGCCCCGGCGTTATCAATCTTGCTCTTGTAACCATGGAAAACCTGTGGTCCTTTAACCAGAATTACCCCACTTTCGCCCAGCTCGCACTCTTTGACTACCGATATGCCATCCAGTTCAACGATGCGAATTTGCGAATAGGGGAGGCGCATACCTACACTGTCAGGAGGTTGGACTAATGGAGCACGTGATATAAGTGCTGTAGTTTCAGTCATGCCATAGCCATTACTCACCTCAACAGCGAATTTATTTTCGAATGTCAACTCGAATGGGTGAGACAAGGGCGCTGCACCTGAATTTATATTTATTAGACAGCTAATGTCTTCATCACCTACGGGAATATCAGCAAGTGCCATGAGCACTGTTGGAACGGCAGAGAAGTTCCTGACCTCAAACCGGGCGATGTGATGCCAGAAGTTTTTCATCGCCTCCGGTGAGCGAAAACCAGCTGGCGTCATTAATACCACTCGATAGCCAACGCTGAAGGCGGCCACGCCCTGGATGATCACACCATAAATATGGAACAGCGGTAAGCCGCAGAGAATAGTGTGGCGCTCCATATGCGCGGTGTAGACTCGCATTAACTGGCCAATAAAAGCCATATTACCGTGGGTGAGCTGAGCTAGCTTGGGGTGACCTGTAGTGCCTCCGGTGTGAAAGTAGGCGGCTATCTGATCGGCACTGAATGTGCGATTACTGTCCAGTTTTTCGCCATCGCACTCGGCGATTGCCTTGTTGAAATCTAGCAGGCTAACTCGATGATGATTGAAATCGCATTCATCTGAATTGGCAAAGCCGGCGATATTCACAACCAGTAAGGTCTCTACTGATGCCACATCCGCTATTGCCAGCTTTACTTTTTCCCAAATATCGGTGTGCTTCGAGGCGCCCAGACAAATAACCACCTTGGATTGAGATGCCCTGATGATCTCGCCGATGTGCTCGGTTTCCAACATGGGATTGATCGGGTTGGCAATGCCTGCTGCCTGGCCTCCCCAGATAGCATAGTGGGTCTGGGGCAGAATTGGCAAAACGATGGAGACGGCGGTGTCGGCTACTACTCCGAGTTTATATAACAGATTTGCAGTGCGGGTAATGTTTGCCGCCAGTTCACTAAAACTAATGGTTTGGCTGGCTTCATTGCGCATGCCCTGCAGCAGGAATTCCAACGCCGGGTCGCTGCCAAAACGCTCTGCACTACGCATCAGCAACTGATAGCTATCAGTGTAGGGAAACTGTCCGAGCAGGGCAGTTTTTTCGAATTCCGCTACGCTGGCAAGAGTTTCCACCAGGGGTTCTGCAACGGGTAACTTATGAAAATCTATCAAGGGTCTAACGCCTCCTGCACTACCCGGCCGGGGTGAAATATTTAGCTGAATCCAAGCGGTTTTATAACACAAATAATTCTCTTCTTCTTAATTGCTGCAGGAAGTCACACGCTACAATTGATCCTGGGGGATCATATTCACGTTCCGCACCAGCCCCCCGTAGCATCAGAGGTCGTCACTATAACAGTGAGGTGATTTGGGTCAGCTGGGAGGAGATCTAGGCGCTTCGATCAATAGCGAAGCGGGCCAGCGTCGCCATGGTATCTCGATAGTCTGAATGCGGTATGTGCTCCAGGCAATCCAATGCCTTTCTGGATTCTACCTCAGCGATTTTACGCGTGTAATCCAGTGCACCGGTTTGCTGCACAATTTCAATAATCCTGGATAAAGATTCAATGGGCAAAGAATCTTCTTTCAGGCTTTCCTCGATTAAATGGGTCTGGTCAGGGTTGCCATGACCCATGGCGTAAATCAGCGGCAGGGTTGGTTTGCCCTCAGCAAGATCGTCACCGATGTTCTTACCCATATTTTCACTGTCGCCGTCGTAATCCAGCGCATCATCAACCAATTGAAATGCCATACCCAAATGCATGCCGTAGTGTTTGAGTGAGTCCTGCAATTGATCGTCCGCATTGGCGAGAATGCCACCGCAGTGTGCTGCCGCCTGGAATAGTATGGCAGTCTTACTGCGGATAACATTCATATAGTTGGACTCCGATGCCTCCGGATTGTGCTTGTTGATTAATTGTAGAACCTCGCCCTCGGCTATTTTGTTGGTGGTGTCCGCTATGATTTCCATAATTCGCATATTGTCGAGCTTCACCAGTATCTGGAATGCTCTTGAATACATGAAATCACCCACCAGTACGCTGGAAGGATTATTCCACTCACTGTTTACAGTTGGTCGGCCGCGACGAAGGGTGGACATATCGACTACATCATCGTGAAGAAGAGTCGCTGTATGGATGAATTCGATTACCGTGGCCAGCGGGATATGCTGCTGTGATTCTAAACCGCAACTTCTGGCAGCAAGTAGCACCAAAATCGGGCGCAGGCGTTTGCCACCGGCTTCAACAATATAGTGACCAATATTCTCGACCAACGGCACATCGGAATGCAGTTGTTCCACAATATACTGGTTGACTGCAAGCAAATCCTTTTCGACTACAGAGCGAATTTCTTTGTACATGATAATTCCGGACTCAGCACCTGAAGACTCCCACAATTAACGGGTTATGTGGGCACGAATAAATTCGTGAGTGCATGCTAGGGAGCCAATGGGGGGCTGTCAAGGCGGGTCTCTGTTGATAAATGGGTTTGAGCCTGAGGTATCCCCAAAATACACCGAGATAAATCGAAAAAATGGACTAATATTTGTGTGTAATGCACCTATTTTTGTTGTTGGTGCTATACGTGTAGGACGCAAGCTTGGAATAAGGGGTTGTTTTCTTGCTCCAATGGGCCATCCTTGGCCCGTCCCGCGCTTCATCCCTGGCGCTAGTCACAAAAAAACAACCCCTTATCCCAAGCTCGCTCGTGTTCTTTTCTATAGCTGAGGCCTAACTGAGAGATAAACAGCAGTCTCCGACTTCTACGCTTTATCAAGAATCGCAACCGATAGTATGACTTTGGTGCTTCTCTGACTATTCTTGCAAAAGCACGGGACTTGTAGTTCAAAAAGAACAGTGAATTCGATAGGGGATTGGGAAGGGATTACTGTTTTTCCGTGACTAGCGCCAGGGATGAAGCGCGGGACGGGCCAGGGGCAGGTTTTTGCTCCTGCAAAACCTGCATACCGTACATCCATGTACATAACGGCCCATAGGAACGGTAAAACAGTAATCCCTTCCCAATCCTCGATACACGCATCAACTACCTACGTTTGCCAGGCCCAAGCTCGTTAAACACACCAACGATTAGGCGAAGAACTTTAAATTTCTATTGGAGCTACCTCATGGTTTGAGCCCCATTACCGCTTGCCTCTGTGGTTACGATCCCGTAAAATGCCCGCCCCTATAGGAACGGACCAAATTCCACAGTGAAGGGCCAGCAAATCGCCAGAAATTGGAGAAAGGTATGTACGCGGTAATAGTAAGTGGTGGCAAACAGCACAGGGTGGAGGAAGGAGAGGTCCTGAAGCTGGAGAAACTGGACGGCGCCTCGGGTGAGAAGGTTGCATTCGACAAGGTATTGATGGTCGGTGAAGGCGAATCGGTAAAGATAGGCACACCGTATGTGAAGGGCAGTCAGGTCACTGCCGAAGTACTAAATCAGGGTCGGGGCAAAAAGATACAGGTTATTAAATTTAATCGACGCAAGCAGTATCGCAAGCAACAAGGTCACAGGCAGTGGTTCACTGAAGTAAAAATCACTGGTATCAAGGCATAGGTAGGCAGGAGTAGACTATGGCGCATAAGAAGGCAGGTGGCAGTACTAACAACGGCCGCGATTCAGTTTCCAAACGCCTTGGTATAAAACTTTTTGGTGGGGAACAGGCGAGAGCAGGTAATATTATACTGCGTCAACGGGGTACTCGAATTCATGCCGGTGAAAATGTAAGCTGTGGTAAAGACCATACGCTTTTTGCCAAAGCCGATGGTGTGGTCAAGTTTGTTGTCAAAGGTCCGCAGAACAGAAAGTTCGCATGTGTCGAACCGGCTTAAAGAGCCGCTAAATAGCGCTAAAAGCCTCGTCATTCGGCGGGGCTTTTTTAGTTTTAGAACTGTACTATTCGACCTGATACAGATTGCCAGGAATTAGGCGAGAGATTATGAAATTTGTAGACGAGGCAGAGATATCGGTAGATGCTGGCAATGGTGGCAGCGGCTGTCTTAGCTTTCGGCGTGAGAAATACATCGAAAAGGGTGGGCCTGACGGTGGAGATGGCGGTGACGGAGGTTGCGTCTATCTACAGGCTGATAGCGCCTTAAATACACTGGTCGATTTTCGGTTTCAGCCACGCTACCGTGCTGAATCGGGCAGGCCGGGGCAGAGCCGCAACTGCACCGGAAGAAGTGGCGAAGATCTGACTGTCAAAGTGCCCGTTGGCACCAGCATAATCGATGTTAATACCGAAGAACTGCTGGCAGATCTGAACACTTCCGAGCAAACAGTAATGGTTGCCAGAGGTGGCTTCCATGGCATGGGCAACACGCGCTTCAAGTCGAGCCGAAACCGGGCACCCCGCAAAATAACCAGAGGTACTCCTGGTGAGTCCCGGCTGCTTCAGCTACAACTCAGGCTGGTGGCAGATGTGGGTTTGCTTGGATTACCCAACGCGGGCAAATCGACTCTGATTCGAGCCGTGTCTTCTGCCCGCCCGAAGGTGGCTGACTATCCCTTTACTACTCTGGTCCCCAGTCTTGGAGTGGTGAGTATGGGCATGGAACGCAGTTTTGTGATGGCGGATATCCCGGGCTTGATTGAAGGTGCATCGGAGGGATCGGGCCTGGGATTCAGGTTCTTAAAGCACTTATCCAGAACGCGGCTGTTATTACACCTGATTGATGCACTCCCTGTGGATGGTAGTGATCCGATCGAAAATGCGAGCAAAATAGCAGAGGAACTGGAAAAGTTCAGTCCAGGCCTCGCCAGTAAGGAGCGCTGGTTGGTGCTCAACAAAATTGATTTGCTCAATGATGCCAAGCAAACTGAATTAATAGTTCGTTTGCAAACAGAATTGGGTTGGCAGGGAGCAATCCACGAGATTGCTGCCATAAACGGGCAGGGCTGTCATAACTTGTGTGAAAAACTGATGCAAGCTGTTGAGCAACATCAGGTCAGACTGGCTGAAGACAAAGACTATGCCGCAGCCGAACTGGACAATGAGCGAGATATGGCATTCGAAATTCGTCGTAGTATTGATCGTTCAGAGGATCGAAAGTCAAAGCAGGCTAGGGAAGAATTTAATGCGTGAGAGAATCAAGAATGCAAGTCGCTGGGTGATCAAAGTCGGCAGTTCACTGGTTACCAATAACGGTCTTGGTCTCGACAAAGCTGCAATTGCACACTGGGCAGAGCAGTTGGTGGTAATGCAACAAACCGGTGTGCAACTGGTGCTGGTTTCATCTGGCGCTGTTGCTGAAGGGGTAGCTCGTCTGGGATTACAAGCCAGACCGAAGGAAGTTCATTTGCAGCAGGCGGCGGCGGCAGTCGGCCAGATGGGCCTGGTGCAGGCCTATGAGAGTTGCTTCATGCGACATGGGGTTCATGCAGCGCAGATCCTGCTCAGCCATGAAGATCTTTCAGACCGAACTCGTTATCTCAATGCACGCAGCACACTGGCTACGCTGTTGCAAATGGCAGTGGTACCGGTAGTGAATGAAAATGACACGGTGGCGACAAGCGAATTGTGTTTCGGTGACAATGACACCCTGGCTGCTCTGGTTGCGAACCTGATCAATGCCGACGTAATGGTGGTGCTCACGGACCAGGATGGACTCTATAGTGCAGATCCGAGGCTCAATAGTGACGCTGAATTGATTCCCCTGGGTTCAGCCAGTGATAGTGAACTGATTAAATTGGCCGGAACAGGCAGCAGTTTGGGGCGGGGTGGTATGCAGACTAAACTTTCTGCTGCCAGATTAGCTGACCGGTCGGGAACCAGCACGATAATTGCCAACGGCGCTGTAAAGGATATCCTGCTCAGACTGCGCGCAGGGGATGAGATCGGCACACTGCTGGTTGCCGATAGCGAGCCCGTTGCAGCAAGAAAACAATGGTTGGCAGGCCAGTTGGTTCTACGGGGTACACTCAAACTGGATTCCGGTGCCGTTAACGTGTTGCAGCATGAGGGTAAGAGCTTGCTGGCGGTGGGAATAAAAGGTGTTGCGGGTCAATTTGCCCGTGGCGATGTGGTAGCTTGTCTGGATGAGAGTGGCGCGGAGGTGGCGCGCGGTCTGGTAAATTATGATTATCTGGAAGTCAGCAAGTTGAAAGGTGTAAGCAGTAGCAAAATCGAACAATTGTTAGGCTACGCCGGTGAGGAAGAAGTGATACACCGGGACAATCTTGTATTGGTTTCATAACACGGATATTCCTCGCTTGCGAAGACGACCTTCAGGCCCAGGCTCTTCCATCGACAATTTATGCCAATTTCAGTTTTGTAAAACGGTAATCGGGATACAAAAAAAACCGACTTCAAGTCGGTTTTTTGATGCTGGATTTAGGTCGCTGCTCACATGTTTTTGGTTCGCGTGTTGAGTCTGCTTTTGAGTCTTGCCGCCTTGTTCTTATGTATGATCCCCTTGTCGGCCATCCGGTCTATTACCGGGACAGCTTCCTTGTACGCGGCACTGGCCTGGCCCTGGTCACCATCATTTATTGCGGCTTCAACCTTCTTAACGTAAGTTCGAACCATAGATTTGAAACTCGCATTATGACGACGTCTGTTTTCACCCTGCCGTGCTCGTTTGCGAGCCTGTAGAGAATTGGCCAATGTAACTCCTCTTTGCTATTTCAATAGCACATTTTTTTCGCGATGTTAATATTTCAGACTCTGGAATGAAGCAAATCGATCCCAAAATTTAAGACGCGACACTATGCCGTTTTCATTGCTTGATGTCAATAGGGCCGGGCGTCGTAGCTTCCTCGGCTCTTTGTGCCACGTTACAATGGTCATTTAAGGCGATTAACACTTGCGCTCGATTACCGATAACCTGATATACCTATACAGGGAAATCCAGTCTAAAAACACATGGCAGCCAGAAACTTAGACGCTGATCCGGCGGAGCAGCCCCAGGCAGAACGGCTTGGTTTATTGAAAGCCAGTGGTGTCACCGGATCGATGACCACTGTATCCCGTGTATTGGGGTTACTGCGCGACGTGGTTATCGCGAGGATTTTCGGGCCCGGCGATGGAGCAGACGCCTTCTTCCTGGCCAATAAAATTCCCAATTTTCTGCGTAGACTATTTGCCGAGGGAGCATTTAATCAGGCTTTCGTGCCGGTATTGTCAGAATACCGAGCCACCAAGTCACTGGCCGAAGTACAGCAACTGGTTAACTATGTGGCTGGTAGTCTCTCGAGCATCCTGTTCGTAGTTACCGCGATCGTTGTTGTGGCTGCGCCTTTGCTTGCAGTCCCTTTGGCCTACGGTTTTACTGACGAACCCGCCAAGTTTGAACTTTTCATCGAGATGTTTCGCATCACCTTTCCCTACTTGATGCTGGTTTCTTTGACCGCGTTCTGCGGTTCAATCTTAAACAGCTACGACCGATTTGCCATTCCTGCGCTGACACCGGCGCTACTGAATGTTTCTCTGATTACCTCTGCTGTCTTTCTCAGCCCCTATATGTCTACCCCTGAGTTGGCCCTGGCTTGGGGTGTCCTCATAGCCGGAGTGGGTCAATTGCTATTTCAATTACCCTTCCTGGTGCAAATTCGCTTACTGCCCCGGCCTAAAACAGGCAAGTTCCATGAGGGTGTACAGCGGGTAAAGACGCTGATGATACCGGCTCTGTTTGGTGTGTCGGTGAGTCAGATTAATTTGCTACTGGACACGTTCATCGCCTCCCTGCTGGTTTCCAGTAGTGTGTCCTGGCTGTATTTCTCAGATCGGCTGATGGAACTGCCATTGGGCATTTTTGGTATAGCTATCGCAACTGTTGTCCTGCCCAGTCTTTCACGTAAACACGCCGAAGCTTCGCTGGATGATTTTGGCCAGACCCTGGACTGGGCATTCAGGTTGGTTTGCCTGATAGCCGTTCCGGCGACCCTGGCACTGATGGTGATTGCCGAGCCACTTTTGGTAACCCTGTTCCAGAACGATAATTTCTCGGCTACGGATGTGATTCGTGTGACCAGCAGCTTGCAGGCTTATGCCTTTGGCCTGATTGCATTCATGGCCATTAAGATTTTCGCGCCTGGATTCTATGCCCGACAGGACACCAAAACGCCGGTTCGAATCGGAATTATCGCGATGTGTACCAATATGGTTTTGAATATTTTATTGGTTTTTGTGCTCGATTTAGCCTATGTAGGCCTGGCACTGGCTACAAGTCTGGCTGCGTTTGTGAATGCGGGTTTGCTGTTTGCTGGACTGTGGCGAGACGGGGTTTACCATTTCCACTCTGGCTGGTTGCGATTTATGCTGCGGATTATTGTTGCCAATGCATGCATGGCAGTTTTCCTGATTTTTTATGCCGGTGACTGGCAGGACTGGTTGCAGTGGAGCGGGTGGCAGAGAGTCGCCCAGCTGGGCATACTCACTGTGGGTGGGCTCGCTATTTATCTCGTTGCCCTGTTCGGAACCGGTATGCGCCTCAGGCATGTTACGCGTTGAGTGGGATCGATAGACTTGACGAAGGGGTCTAAAATTAGGCATTGTTGGGTCAGGTATCGCGGACAAAAGTGACCGGGGGATCAGTTTGAATTTTAAATGAAACGAGTCTTTTCTACAGAAAGCGTAGCAATGGCATGGCATATCAAAAATGTGCTGGAAAACAACGCTATGCCTGCAATGGTTAAAAATGAACAGCTTTATTCCGTAGCAGGAGAAATACCTGTTACTGAATGCATGCCTGAGGTCTGGGTAGTAGATCCAGCAGACTTTGCCGGAGCCGAGGCACTTATCCGGAAAATTCAGCAAGAGAATGAAACTACCCAGGCAGACTGGATTTGTTCCACATGCCAGGAATCCAATGGCGGTAATTTTGAGATTTGCTGGAGTTGTCAGTCTCCGCTTGCAGCAGATTAACTCACCTATGACCAAGTACTTTTTACTTCTCCTGCTGCTAATAATTCCTCAGCCAGGTTTTGCTCAGGATGAGTGTGTTGTACTGTTACATGGCTTGGCACGGGTTTCAAATTCGATGGGGGAGTTGGAGAACAAGCTGCAGCGGGCCGGTTATTCAGTTGCCAATGTAAGTTATCCTTCCCGTCGCCATGGGATTTCTACGCTGGCTGAAGATGCAGTGAGTCGTGGTCTGGAACGGTGCGGGACCAGGTCACCGGAAAAAATCCATTTTGTTACACATTCGTTGGGCGGCATATTGGTTCGAGCCTATCTGGATGAACATTCTCTGCTTGGTCTGGGACACGTGGTGATGCTGGGGCCACCGAATCAAGGTAGTGAACTGGTCGATTGCCTGATCTTGATACCAGGATTCAGATTTGTAATCGGGCCTGCCGGCGTGGAGCTTGGAGCGGTTAAGGGCACAATTGTGCCGAAGTTAGGCCCGGTGGGTTTCGATCTGGGCATTATCGCCGGAACTACCAGCATATTTCCCCTGTTTTCTCTTTTCATACCGGGGCCGGATGACACTATTGTTTCGGTGGAGAGCACTCGGGTTGAAGGTATGAATCAGCACCTTGTTTTACCCGTAACCCACTCGTTAATGATGCGCAACAATGTCCTTATCGATCATGTAATTCACTACTTGAAAACAGGTGGATTTATACCTGTGTAATGCCCGTGCCTGCTCTGACAAGGTAGCTAACGCTTAATGATCCGGCGCGTATCACGCGCGGGACATAAACTTCCCGGTCACTGTATTTACCTTAATTATCTCACCCGGTTCCAGATATTCAGGTACCTGGACCTCAAGGCCGGTGGACAGAGTGGCAGTTTTGTTCCGGTTGGTCGCCGATGAACCCGTGATGGCAGGAGGGGTATCCACTATGGAAAGATTTACTGACTGGGGTAATTCTATCCCAAGCAAATTGTCATCCATAATGAGCGCGATAATTCCTTCCAGTTGCTCGACCAGATACTCTGTCTGGCCCTCCAGCTGGTCGCTGTTCATTCCATACTGGCTATAATCTTCCATGTTCATAAAGTAGTAGGTATCACCATCAAGATAGGAATACTGCACACCAACCCGTCTGCAATCCGCTTCCTTTAACATATCATCGCCCTTGAATGATGAATCTAGCTTCTGGTGGCTTTGTAAATTATTGAAGCGAACCTTGTACAATGTGGAAGCACCTCTTGAAGAAGGACTCCTGGCTTCAAGTTGTTTGACGATGTGGGGTATACCATTCATATCGATGATCATACCTTTTTTCAATTCGCTGGCTTTAGGCACGGGAGGATTCTCAATTCAATGGGAGCGAAATTTAACTAAATCTGACAAAACTGTAAACATTTATGTAGAATCGCACTCCTTGTATCAAGGGCACCACAAGTAGCAGAGGTACCCTGGAGTATTTGAAATGGTTGAGAGAGTTAAATCGATAGATAATCTGCATATTATCGACTTCGAGGAATTGCCGGCACCCGGTGCCTTGAAAGATGAATTGCTGTTGGCGGGCAAGGCTCTGGAATCCGTGTTGGCAGGGCACAAGCATGTCAAGGGAGTTCTGGACAGACTGGATTCCCGCCTGATTGTGGTGGTGGGGCCATGCTCGATTCATAACACCGAAGAAGCGCTTGAGTATGCGCGAAAACTAAAATCTCTGGCGGATGAACTGGCCGAGGATCTGCTGATTCTGATGCGTGTGTATTTCGAGAAACCCAGGACATCGGTTGGCTGGGAAGGACTGATCTATGATCCTCACCTGGATGGCAGTCATCGTATCGATCATGGTATTCGACTCGGTCGCCAATTGATGCTGGATATCGCCGAAATCGGTTTGCCGATTGCAGTGGAAGCGCTGGATCTGATTTCACCACAGTATCTTCAGGATCTGGTGACCTGGACCGCCATCGGCGCGAGAACCACCGAGTCGCCAACACATCGAAAACTGGCCAGTGGTATCTCCTCGGCTATTGGTTTCAAAAACAATGTCGACGGTAGCCTTATGGTGGCAGTGAACGCGATTCGATCAGCATCTGCCAATAATAGTTTTATCAGCATAACCGAAGCGGGTAAAGTCGCGGTATTTCGCACCAATGGCAACCCCCACTGTCATGTGATATTGCGCGGGGGAAAAGTACCAAATTTCGATTCTGAGAGCGTTGTCGCGTGCGAGAAGGAGCTAAAGAAGGCGGCGCTGGCGGAAAACATCATGATTGATTGCAGTCATGGTAACTCGCAGAAAAATTTTGCCAATCAGCAGCATGTTCTTAGTGCTGTGGCGCAACAAATTGTCGCTGGAAATCGCTCCATTATTGGTGTCATGCTCGAAAGTAATCTGCTGGAGGGGAATCAGGCCATTCCTGATGATCTGGATGAAATTCAATACGGAGTTTCTGTCACCGACGCCTGTATAGGCTGGGAGGACACGGAAATAATGCTGCGTGAATTTTCGAAATCGGTGGGTGCAGCGCTTAAATCCCGCAGTGCTTAGCCTGTAAAGCCGAGTCGATGAGCTGCCTCTTGCTTGATATAGATCAACGGAGAGAGTCGCTGAACCTGTCTATAATGGCGGCTTATATCTGCGCAAAGGGGTCACATCGCCAGATATCCAATCCTTTGAGTAGTAGCCGGGAGGCAGAGGCTTTGGCAGGATTTAAACAGCTGTTGTTAGCCATCGATTTAAGCCCTGAATCGGATGCCTTGGTGGGCCGCGTTCTGGAAACCTGCCAGGATGATCTGTCTAATCTGAGGGTTGTTCACGTCATCAAAGAGAGTCTCCATTGCATAACCCCGGATAGCTTCAGTTCGGTTAGCAACACACAGGCGCAGCGCATAAAAGATCACACTTTGATCCGTATTCGGGAAGTTCTGCATCGGAATGGCCTTGCCATATCCAGTGACAGGATCCACCTGGTCTGTGGCGAACCGGCTTTTGAGATTAAAAAGCTGGCAGTCGAAATCAATGCTGATCTGGTCATTGTTGGAAGTCACAGCAAGGAAGAGGACTGGCTACACCTGCCCGGGACAACGACCAATTGTGTAATTCAGGGCATCTCTTCAGACGTGATGGCCGTAAAGGTCTAGCCTGCTGGCGTTATCTGGTTTCTAGTACGGTTTTCAGGCTATTGGCCAGATAGACTATATTCTCATCGTTAATTCCGGCAACGTTTATTCGGCTCGAGTTTACCAGATAGATACTGTAGTCATTCACCAGTGATTGAACCTGGTCAACGCCCACACCAAGAAATGAGAACATGCCTTTTTCTCTCTCGATAAAACTGAAATCCTGATCCACTCCTGCGGTTTGCAGTTGCCTGACCAGTTGTACCCGCAAGCCATTGATCCGGTCACGCATTGAGGTCAGTTCCTGATCCCACGCAGCTCTCAATTCTGCATCGTTTAATATCAATTGCACGATGGCCGCGCCATGGTCTGGCGGCATGGAGTAGTTCGCCCGGGCTACCGCCGCAATTTGTGTGCTCGCCACAGCGGCAGTGGCATCGCTGTCACATACAACTGTTATGGCTCCTGTGCGCTCCCGATACAGACCGAAGTTTTTCGAGCACGAACTGATCACTATCAATTCAGGCAGGGCTTCGGCAAGGAGTCTGACACCATAAACATCCTCTTCAAGACCATCTCCGAGTCCCTGATAGGCAAGATCAATGAACACGGTAAAGCCCTTGTCGAGGGCCAGATCTCTTAACTGATTCCACTGATCGTGACTCAAATCGGCGCCGCAAGGATTGTGACAACAGCCGTGTAGCAATACCAGATCGCCCTGGCCCACCTTACTCAGGCAGGCAACCATCTCGTCGAAGCGAATACTGTGCGAGGCGTAGTCATAGTAAGGGTAGCTGTCGATATTCAGGCCGGCAGACCCTAATAGCGGTTTGTGGTTAGCCCAGGTAGGGTCGCTAACCCAAACAGTGGCATCGGGATTGGCTTTACGAATAAATTCAGCCGCCAGCCGTAGCCCGCCACAGCCACCTGGAGACTGCACAGTAATACGGCGCTGGCCAAGGCTGGACAGCAATTGATCACCCAGCAATAGTCTTGCTACGGTTTCATTGTAATTACTATCACCGGAGGGGCCCACATAGCTTTTTGTCGTTTGCGAATTAAGAATGCGATCTTCTGCCTGCTTCACAGAAGCCATCACGGGTGTGTTACCTCGTTCGTCCTTGTAAACGCCGATACCCAGATCGATCTTTTTCAGGTTGGAATCTGCACGGTAGGCTGCCATTAATCCCAGTATGGGGTCCGCTGGTAGGGAATTAAGTGATTCAAACATGTGTATTCTCTATTTTCTCTGATAGGCCTTAAGTGTGTTTTGTAGCAGAGACGCCCGTGTCATGGGACCGACTCCGCCGTTTGTGTAACTGATAAATGAACATTTGTCTTTCACGTTTTCAAAATCGACATCGCCGACATTTCTGAAACCGGATTTTTTGCTGCTGTCAGGAACCCGGGTTTGTCCTACATCGATAACTATGGCGCCTTCTTTGACCATATCGGCTGTGACAAATTCGGTCTTGCCAATAGCTACGATCAGTATGTCCGCGCTACGGCATAAATCCGCCAGGTTTTTAGTCCGGCTGTGAGCAATAGTTACAGTGGCATTGCCGGGTTTTTTGTTACGTGACATCAATATTGCCATGGGTGTGCCAACAATATTGCTGCGACCGAGAATTACGCAATTTTTGCCTTCCGTTTCGATATCGTAACGGCTGATCAGCTCCATGATGCCATTGGGCGTAGCGGAGATAAATGTTGGTAATCCAAGGCTCATGCTGCCCACACTTTGTGGCGAAAATCCGTCTACGTCTTTCCGCGGGTCGATTGCAACGATAACTTTGTGCTCGTCAATATGCGCAGGCAGTGGCAATTGAACAATGAATCCATCGATCTCACCGTTATTATTCAGTTCGGCGACTTTATCGAGCAGCTCCGCTTCACTGACACTCGCCTCCAGACGAATCACGGTTGATTCAAACCCGACCTCTGCGCAATCTTTTACCTTAAAGTTGACGTAGTTTTCACTTGCCCCGTCGTTGCCTACCAGGACTGCGGCCAGATGAGGTGCTCGCCCGCCTTGCTTCTTAATTTGTGTTACCTGTTCTGCGATTTCCTGGCGAATTTGTCCAGAACAAGACGTCCCGTCGAGTAATTGCATGCTACTTCATCCGTATTAAACTGTGGTCAGGAGTACTACGGAGCCTCTGAATAATTAATAAGAGGATCCCCATAAAAGGAATGGTGGAACTGAAGGACATGCATCATAAACGAGTTGCGAATTCAGCTCAAGAACTGCTACTTAAATATTCGGTTTTTCTGCCGCAGAATTCATTTCGATGTCCGCAGCTTTTTTGACGACTGACTTCCCTGTGGATCTGGAGCAGAACCTGGAATTACAAACTGTTTGCCTACCAGGTTCCGGAGTTTGCCATACTTGACCAGGGCTCTTCTGGTTCCAGTGTCTGGCCACTTTGCAGCAGCTCAATGGATATGTTGTCAGGCGAACGAATAAAGGCCATTCGACCATCACGGGGAGGGCGATTGATGGTCACGCCAGCATCCATTAGTTGCTGGCAGGTGGCGTAAATATCGTCCACAGCATAAGCCAGGTGGCCAAAGTTTCGGCCCTCGTCATACTCCTCTGGATCCCAGTTGTAGGTCAGTTCGACCTGGGCGTCTTCATCTCCTTCGACGGCCAGAAAGACCAGTGTGAACCGGCCCTGCTCAATCTCGCGCCGTTGAATCTCCTTAAGTCCTAATTTTTTGCAGTAAAAATCCAGTGATTTTTCCAGATCGCTTACTCTCACCATGGTGTGTAGATATTTCATGATTGTCTCTTGCTTTAATTGCTTATAGGGTCAAGTTGAATTTTATGATCTCAGTGTATTCCTAAAATACCACAACTGATCTGATGCTTTGTCCGGCGTGCATTAGTTCAAATGCCTCGTTGATATTGTCAAGGCTAAGCGTGTGAGTAATCAGGGGATCGATCTCAATTTTTCCATTCATATACCAATCCACTATACGGGGCACGTCCGTTCTTCCCCTGGCACCGCCAAAAGCAGTACCTCGCCAGGATCTACCGGTTACCAGTTGGAATGGCCTGGTTGAAATTTCCTGTCCGGCTCCAGCTACACCGATGATATAGGACTCTCCCCAGCCCTTGTGGCAGCATTCCAGTGCCTGGCGCATGGTATTGACATTACCGATGGCTTCAAAGCTGTAGTCAACCCCACCCGAAGTCAGGTCGATGATAGCCTGGGTGACATCGTCCACATCTGTGGGATTGATAAAGTCAGTCATTCCGAAGCGTGTTGCCAGTTCGGCCTTATCGGCATTGATATCAATACCGATTATTTTGTCGGCACCAACCATTCTGGCACCCTGAATCACATTAAGCCCGATTCCACCAAGCCCGAATACGGCGACATTGCTGCCGGGTTCCACCTTGGCGTCAAATGCGACTACGCCAACACCAGTGGTAACACCACAGCCGATGTAACAGACTTTATCGTAGGGTGCGTCGCTACGTATTTTGGCAACCGCTATCTCAGGCAGTACTGTGTAGTTGGAGAAAGTGGAGCAGCCCATGTAATGGAGAATAGGCTGGCCATCGAGCGAGAAGCGGCTGGTGCCATCGGGCATCAGACCCTGACCTTGGGTCGCGCGTACCGATTGACAGAGATTGGTTTTGGGGTGCAGACAAAAATCACAATTCCTGCACTCTGGCGTGTAGAGCGGAATGACGGTATCTCCTACCTTGACTGATTCAACGCCGGCGCCAATTTCCTGAACTATGCCGGCTCCCTCGTGCCCGAGAATGGCCGGGAAAGCACCTTCAGGGTCGTCCCCGGACAGAGTGAATGCATCGGTGTGGCATACTCCCGTGGCTTTGATTTCCACCAGCACCTCACCGGTTTTCGGACCCGCAAGATCGACTTCAGTAATTTCCAATGGTTTGCCCGCTTCGAACGCGACTGCAGCACGTGATTTCATAGTTATTTCCTTGTAGTATTCCCAGCCATTGTAAAAGACCCAAAGCTTTGCAGGCAACCCTGCTGATTCGGTAAATAGCTTAAGGCAATCTCTGCTTCCAACGGTACTGTTTCATGGCATCCGGATTTGCGGTCCCGGTTGAATTCGAAGAGGCGGAAAAAGACCTGCCAGGCAAGGAAAAACTGGATGAAGGGCCAATAATTGAACAGACAGTCGAAAAAATAGACCACAATTTTGATATTGATGAACTGATTCAGATAGGCAAGGATGCAGAATGCGCGGCGTTTGTCAGAGCGGTCAAATGGCACTGTGAACACCGCATCATCGTCAACGGGCTCAATACGGTTGTATTTAAGGCACTCATCGCTGGAGCTTGGTTCCTATAGCAGGTATCATCTTCGATGTTTTATCGTCTGGAGAAAATCCGATGAAGAATCGTCTAGTATCGCTTTTGTTACCATTTCTTTTGATGTTGCCTGTACCCACGCTTTCGGCAGCTGAGCAAGACGACAACATTGTCTGGATTGATGTGCGTTCTGCGCGCGACTACAGAGCAGGCCACCTAGAAGGCGCGATCAATATTCCCCATGGCGATATCGGGCACAAGATATTTGATGCGGTACCCGATCTATTTAAAGAGATACACATCTACGATGCTTCATTAGGCACATTTGCCGGCCTGGCACTGGAAATCCTGATGGAATTGGGATATCAGGAGGTAGTTAACGAGGGTGCCTATGAAACTTTGCTTATTAAGCAGGCTGAGCAAAAACCGTAGTAGATCAATCATTTCCTGTATGACCGAGGCTATTTTCAGCACCTTGCTGAGCGTTTGACTATGGATTTCATGATAGCTGTCCTGATTATTTGTATTGGTTCCTATGTGCAGACCTCCATTGGTTTTGGTTTAGCAATCATCGCAGCACCGATACTATTTCTTCTCAACCCTGATTTCGTTCCTGCACCAGTGACCGTTTCTGCACTGACCCTGTCCCTGGCAATTGCCATTAGTCATCGCCATCACATCTCCTTCAAAGGTTTAAAATTTGCGATACTAGGTAGAATCCCCGGTACTGTTGCAGGGGGGGTATTGCTGCTCTGGGTTGATCAACGTGCTTTAGCGCTCTGGTTGGGTATTTCAGTGATTCTCGCGGTGATACTTACGCTTAGAAATGTCGTATTGCAGCCCACACCACGGGCACTTTTTTCGGCAGGATTTCTCTCTGGTTTTATGGGAACCAGTACATCTATCGGTGGCCCACCCATGGCGCTGGTCTTGCAGCATCAGGAAAACAGTTTCATCAGAGCGAATTTGGCGGCATTTTTTGTGATTAGCTGCTGTATGACTTTGTTAATGCTCATGGCAGTGGATCGATTCGGAGTACAGGAGGTTAGATTAGCCCTGCCTTTAATGCCTGCCACTCTATTGGGCTACTGGCTGGCAATGAAAACATTGCATCTTATTTCCCATCAGATCTTACGTCGAGCCTCCCTGATTCTGTGTAGTTTTGCTGGTCTGGCAGCGATTGTCTCTTATTGGATTTAACGCCGAGTACGTTCACAACATGCAATTCCAGCGCGGAACTTCAGCTAACTGGTGAAATATCCGGGCCAGCCGAGGCGCTCACAAGCTGAGTTGTGGCTATTTCGTCAATTCTTGAGTTAAACTGCGGTTGGAGTACACATCCCTGTTTGATCTTGAGGAGTACATTATGAAAGTAGGTATACTAAAAAAAATTACGGCCATCATCCTGATAGGCCTGTTTTCTCAATTCTCACTGGCAGATCAAGCCAGTGCTTCCAGAACCATTGTAGGTATCCTGATCGGTATGAATCACTTTGCTTCTGATGCTGAGAAGGCCGAGCTAATGGCTGTTGCTGCGGATGAGAGTTTAGGAAGAGGCTACATAATGATTGCCAATGCAGTGCACGATATTCAACATGCCCCGACCGACGAGGGTAAAGAGGTAATGAATAGAATTATGGGTGCTGCCCAGGCGCCAGCAGAAGTGAAGGCGCTGGCAGAGATAGTTCTTGGATTTAGTCATTCGGCCAGTGCTGAGGCAAAAGCGGCATTGGAAGCAATGCGCTAATTATCGGCAATGCATGTTGAAAAGCCTCGATCCCAAAGGGAGAGAGGCTTTTTAATGCCTAGGGCACCATGTGCACATAGCTGTAAAGTTCGAGCCCGAAGCCATCTTCGATCTTACTGTCAAACCTTGTAACAATTAGTTTAGAATAAACACTTCAATTGCTGATAGAGATAGTAATAAACTTGCCGGTCTCAAACGCATCACAAACTTTACAGGAAATATCGCCCCATGATGGATTGGCCCCACGATACAACACTGAAATCTTTTCGTCGTGCTGTAGTTCTTGAAGGAGAGCCATTTTGGCGCAGTGTTTTTGAAATGCACAAAGACAAGGTGCAAATCAAAAATGCCAATGTTGCTATCAATAATCTGGAAACAATATTTACAGCCACCTTTCGCCTGGCGAATTCGAAGGGCTTTCAGGCGATGAGTTTACGTGACCTGAGTCGGGAAACTGAAATCAGTATGGGCGGCCTGTATGCCTACATTGGCAGCAAGGAGGATTTGGCATCAGTTATTGAAGGGGTGCTTAGAAAATATATTGATCAGGTAATTGGCGGACTGGCCGGGGACAATCTGGCACCCATTGATTGCTTAAAGGCCTCCATTAACGGCACCATCTATATGACAGAAATATTGAATCCCTGGTATCACTTTTGTTTTATGGAACTGAAAGGCTTGCCGCGAGAGCAACAACAACAAGCTATGGATCTGGAGTTAAGATTTGAAGAATTATTAATTGCAACGATTCAAGCCGGAATCGAGCAGCGCCAGTTTGCTTGCCAGCATCCAGAGTTGTTAGCGGCGCAAGTCACTGCGATGTTGCAACAATGGTATCTTAAACACTGGAAATTTAAACTGCGCAAAGTTTCCCTGGAGAACTACGCGAACTATGTTATAGAAACTGTGTTAAGTGCCCTGGATTTTGACGCCGCTACTGAAGCAGGTGCTAACTCGAATACCAGCTCGAATACCAAACCCAATACTAACTCCAATACTAACTCCAATACATACGCAAATTCGATTCCCAAGATTCACAAAATGGGCTAGTACCTCGACCAGGGAGCCTCTGATTAAGCATTCTCCGGATTGATTCCTTTTTTATCAGCATAAAAATTTTGTATTTCAGCCATGTCCTTTTCCAGTTCGCCGCTGGAGTGGAAGAGATCAGCGATACCTGCTTCTTTTCTCGAAGCATCTACGTAGCCTAACAGGATTGGCACATTGGCATTGGTTGCAATGTGATAAAAACCAGTTTTCCACTTTTCAACTTTTTTGCGAGTGCCTTTAGGTGAAATTATCACAATCAGGCTTTCGTTGTTCTTGTATTGGCGAACAATATCCCTGACAACGTTGTATGACTGGTTGCGGTTAACGGAAATCCCGCCCAGCCATTTCATAAATCCTCCAAAGGGAAATGAAAAGAGCGTGTGCTTTCCCATCCAGTACACCTGTAACCGCAACTTAAGTATTACTAACAGCATTAGTACAAAGTCCCAATTGCTCGTGTGTGGAGCACCGATGAGCACGAAGCGTGGATTCTTTAATTCTGTACCGATTGCTTTCCAGCCAACGATTTTCAAAACTCCCAATGCTACAAAACGCAGCATAGGTGTGAGTAGCGGCGTTGAAAAAACAGTAGTACGCATAGTCTCGAATTCAGATTAACCGGATCGTGATTATAGCAGTGGAGCCGATAGCCCGCATATTTCACAGAAAATCCTATCCCTTCATGAAATATGCGGGCTAGTCGTCGTCAAATAAACGCTGCAACTCTGCCAAAGCCTGGTCGGCTTCGGATTGGGGGGAGACTACGGAAGATTCATTCAGAGTGTCAGATGCTTCCTCACCAAAAATCGCGGCGAGTTTACTGCGAGCTTCATTGGCGGCCGCATAATCTTTGGCCTTATAGGCGTGTTTGTTGGGTTTGAAAAAATCACAAAAATTGGCCTTATCCTTATCTAATACAAAATCTGCACGATCCTCTGTGCAGGCATCTGCTACTGCCGCTTTGTAATTGCGGCATTGCATGCAGGCGTGCAGATCGGCTTTGCAGGTACTGCATTCTTCGTAGCGCGAGAAGGGCAGGATCAACCTCTTAAGCTCAGTTCCGCACTTCCAACATTGCAGGTCAATGTTTTGACTACCCATGATTCACCATTCCTTAAAATAGTCAGCACTGTCAGGGTCTGCCAGACTCTTACCGGGGCCAATCGCAGTGCCCAGATAGAGGAATCCGATGATTTTTTCCTGCTCAGCCAGCCCCAGACCTTGTCTGACAGTGTCGTTGTAGGCCATTGATCCGGTGCGCCACATGGCACCTATGCCCTAGGCAAAGGCAGCCAGCAACATATTTTGGGTGGCTGCGCCGGCAGAAAGGTCCTGTTCGACCTGCGGGACTTTTGGGTGTGCCTGATAACTCCCTATCGAGATAAGTAGCAAGGGAGCGCGCAGGGGATTATTCGCCAGTTTCTGTTGTTTATCTTCGCTCATAGCTGGATCATCCAGCAGGGCTGCCTGCAGGAATAGTCTGCCCAACTTCTCCCTCGACTCCTCTCTGATCACGAGGAAACGCCATGGCCGCAGCAGCCCATGATCGGCCGCTCTAAAGGCTGCTTTGTAGATATTTTTCAGTTGCTCCGGGGTTGGGGCAGGTTCACCTAGTCTGGGAGCTGAAATTCGCGTATGCAGGGCATCCAGTGCTTTCATGACGGCTAGTTTGACTCGCTTCTAGTCTATCGGGTTCATGCTGTGTTTAACTTTACTGAGGAGAGCATAATGCAATCGTCAGATTATGAACACCGGTAGTTATAGTATAAACATACAGTAACTTCTAAAGATTATTTAAAGGCTGCAGGAAGATACAGTAAGCTTGAAGGCAGAGTGCTTATGCGGCTTTTTCCAGAATCTGTTGTTCACCATGCAGGGCGCTGTTGAATGTCCGCCAGGAAATAACAGCCATGACTAGATTTCCCAGGAAAGCGCCGGCAAAGAAACCCGGCAGACCGAAAAGCAAACTTCCCACAAAGGCCAGCGGTACATAAAACAGGAAGAACCGGGTAAAGCTGAGATAGAGTGCTGAGAGTGGTCGGTGCATCGCGTTCAATGATGAATTGGTGAGAATGATTATGCCCTGAAAGCCGTAACTAAGTGGCAGGATCCAGACGAAAAGGCGGATTGTCGATACCACGTCGGCATCGTCGGAGAAAACCCCCGCTATAATTGATGCGCCGGCGGCCAGCGCGATGTATACAAGCAATTGCCAGCCCAATATGAAGCGGGTGGAAAGGCGATAAGCTTCTTCTACTCGATCCATCCGGCCGGCGCCGTAATTCTGACTGATCAAAGGTGGTAAGCTGGAGGACATGGCGAGAATGAGTAGTGTGGCAATGGGTTCAAGTCTCGCCCCCACACCAAAGGCTGCGACAGCCGTATCGCCAAATCCTGCAGCGATAGCTGTCATAATGCCTGCTGCCAGAGGTGTCATCATGTTTGCGCCTGCGGCGGGTATTCCAATTCTGAGCATTTCCCTGCCTGATGATGCCATTACCGACCGGCTGGGCATCACGCGACTGATAAGCTCCAGTTTGAATGCGAGCAGGTGGAGCAAATAGACAAAACCGATGATCCAGGCAATGAGTGTTGCCAGGGCTGCACCCTGAATTCCTAACGCTGGAAATGGTCCGAGACCGAATATAAACAAGGGGTCAAGCACTGCATTTACCAGGCCCGCCACCGCCATCAGTATGCTTGGTGTTTTGGTATTGCCGTTTGCTCGAAGCAGACTGTTACCGGTGAAAATACACACAATCAGGATGCTGCCAGGAAACCAAACGACCATGTACTCGCGAATAGGCCCCATTAGTTGTTCGCTGGCACCCATAAGGCGGAATATTTCGTCCATGAAATACCAGCAAAAGGCAACTATGATCGTCGCCAGGATTAGCGAGATATAGCAGATTACTGTTGACGCCTGTTTGGCCTTGGCAAAATCAGAGCGGCCAAGATAACTGCCGACCACTGCCGAGGCGCCTATGCCTAGTCCTATGGCCATGCTAATGACCATAAAAGTCACCGGAAAGGTAAAGCTGATTGCGGTTAGGGATTCGGTGCCCAGAATACTGATAAACAGTGTATCCACAAGGCTGAAGGTGAATAGCATCAACATGCCCACAATCATGGGAGCAGTCATGCGAATCAGGGATTTCCTAATGGAGCCTTCGACCAGATTGTAGCCGCTTTTATTCTTGGTCTGCTCGGACATATTGGGTGAGATGCTTGCCTGTGGGATCTGGTTGTCAGGTGTTATGTGCTTGTGCTAACACATCAGGACCGGAAAACCTGGGAAATATAACGGTTAGAGGTTCGCTATCTGCGCTGTTTAGCAAGCATTTAGCCAATATACCGTATATTGTGTGTAAAATTACCCCAGTCACAGAAAATTGCATTTACTCCGATCAGGACGGCAGCAGTTTTAGCAAATGACGGAAACACTTTGGATTTCCGTAAACCAACTCTCTGCCGGAATAGAAATCCGGATTGCCCTGTTCGTTGGCGATTAGTCCACCAGCCTCCTGCAGGATCAGACTGGCGGCGGCGAGCGAACACTGGGTCTCCATGGGGCTCCAGCCAGCAGCAGCACGTCCTGCTGCTACGCCTGTCATATCCAGTGCGGTACAGCCCTGAATTCGCGGCATTGCTCCGTGTTCTGCCAGAACTGCCTGAATTGATAACATTCTATCCACGGGCCGGGGGCCAGGGTTCAGGTTGATAAGGGTACCATTCAGTTTTGTGGCACTGTCTACCCGGATGCGGCGAGATTTTAGATGTGCGCCGTTGCCCCGGGTGGCGCTGAATTCTTCCTGCAGCAGCGGATTCACTACCACGGCATGGGCTAGCTGGTTATCTATCTGGCAAGCTATGGAAACTGCAAAGCAGGGGTATCCGCGGGAAAAATTTTGATTGCCCACCAAAGGGTCTATCAACCAGATAGTATTCGACTCAGAGCCCTCTTGCATGCCGGAAACCCGGGAATGGAAGGAGTGACTGGGGTAGGCTTTCTGCAGATGGTAGAGCACTGTTTTATCCGCATTCATGTCCATTGAAGTCAGGAACTGATCCGGGGAATCATCAAGCACCTTGACCCGATCCAATCGATCGCTACTGTGTGCCAGCGCGTCAGCGGCATCGTGGGCCGCACTGAGTGCAATATTGAGATAGGGATGCATGACGGAGCTAATCCTGATTTGGCCAGATGGGTGGCAAAAAGTGGCGCCATCATAGCACAAAGGAATTGCTCAAAATCGGTATCGTTGCCGCCCCGAATTGATAATTGGCTTGAGCTGCTATAATTCCTCGTTGACGATTCTCTCTCAGGATTCTATGGATGCGAATGCATGACCGGTTTTGACAATATAAAAATAGTTCTGGTAAACACTTCTCATCCGGGAAATATCGGGGCCTGTGCCAGGGCAATGAAGAACATGGGTCTAAGTGAACTGACACTGGTAAACCCCGAAGATTTTCCCAGCGGCGTTGCTGTGGGGCGGGCCGTGTCTTCCATCGACATTCTCGATCGGGCGAGAGTGGTGGAGAATCTGGTTGATGCGGTGGCGGATTGCGGATTGGTAATCGGCGCAAGCGCCCGGTCACGGCGTATACCCTGGCCTATGTTAACTCCGGGTCAATGTGCCAATAAGGTACTCGAAGAACAGGATAATAATAAAGTCGCTCTGGTTTTCGGACGTGAGGATTCCGGTCTCAGCAACGAGGAGCTGCAGCAATGTAATTTCCATGTACAAATCCCCACCAGTGAGGAGTACACATCGCTGAATTTGGCAGCGGCGGTTATGGTTATCTGTTATGAGCTGAGAAAAGCCTGGCTGGCTTTGGAAGGGGAATTTCCGCTTGATGATGATCAATTATGGGACATAGAAAGAGCCACCGGGGAGCAGGTCGAACATTTTTTTGAGCACCTCGAGCGCGTGTTGATAGCAATCGATTTTCATGATCCGGATAATCCGCGCCAGCTAATGAGCAGGCTGCGGCGTCTGTTTGGCAGAGTGCGAATGGATGCCATGGAAATGAATATTTTACGTGGCATTCTCACAAATGTTGAATACCATATCAAAAAACCTGAATAGGCAGCTTGCAAACCGTTTCGGATATCACGACAGATACCTGCCAGCTGTGAGGATTATCACTGAAAAAGAGACCGAAGGACTATATCCGGCCCAGACCGTGGGAAAACTATTTGGTGTGAATGAATATCCCCAAATACGCGCATGAGAGTTCGATTGTGGGCACCAAATACATTGTTAAACTTAAAGCAGAGTACTCTCATTAAGACATTATTTTTTTGCCAAGAGTTTTCACACAGCCTGGGCCAAAAGCGGTCATTTAACACCTTCAACTATTACTGCAAATCCTGGATCAGATTTGAGTGCAATTCAACAGCCTTGTTGTAATGGAAGATGAAATTCCCTGCGCTGTCCTGCACATACACACCATCCAGGAACAGCACGTGGTTCGATGTTTATTTTACAGGACATAACAAAGTGCATATCGCAGATAGCAAGACGCCCCAACATCGGGGCGTCTTTTAACTACTTTTGGAAACTGCGTCTTCACACAATTCCCAGCTACTTGCGGCTCAGGATAGCCGTTTAATCGCTGCCCTGATTAATCTCTCTCCACCGAAAGGAACCAAAGAACATCTCATCCCAGCTCTGCGGGCCCGCGCTCACAGGAATAGTCGGGTCGGGATTTGCAGGGTTCTGAGCAGAATTGTCGTAGCCACCCACGGCTGTCAGAACGGTCCCTGCCGGCATGATTCTTGGCTCTTCATAGGTATAACGCCACTGCCAGGCGTAATCATACTTGGCGATATTCATCAGCTCCTCGCTGGTGCCGTCCGGATAGTCGGCGTAAAAGCGCATGTATTTGCCGCGGAAGTGCATGTGTGAGAAGTAGCCGAACATTTCTACATCGTCGGTCAGGGTTATGCTGGCTGTCAGAGTATGCTCCTTAGCGAAGGGCGGAATGTCGGTCCAGGTATCTGAGCGTACGCGCGCACTCAATCCACCCATTCTTAGCTCAGGTACCTCACCTTCCGGATAAAACCAGACTCCAATCTCACCGGCGTCCACAGTTTCCTGACCATTGGCGGTGTAGTGCAGCTGTACGGCAAGTTCGGAACCGTTGCGCAACAGCCCCCCGGTATTGGGAGGATTCATACGGGGCTCGGCACCAGGCACATAAGACGAGATACCTGGATTACCTGTATCGCCAGCACCAGGGTTTCTGTAACCGCGGCCCTGTCCGGCATTTTCCGGTGGGATGATGCGGTTCAGGGTATGGTGTAATACCCCGCGGTCACCGGCGATATACTGGGTGGCACGTACCCAGCGATCCCTTCCAATGTCGATGGGTTCGGTGGTGTCATATAAATAGGGAATCGTACCGGTAGCGGGTATTGATTTTGGTGGGACCTTGATGATGTAGTCAGGGTCACCGAAGGCCCATTTGGTTGCCGGCCAGGTCTTTTCTGCCAGTGGGTCTGAGTTGCCGTCTTTTGGCGAACCTGCGGCTATCCAGTGCAGTATTTTCTGGACATTGCTGTCCCCAATCAAACCGTCATTGACGAAGTCGCCAATGTGCGGGTCGAGCTGACCGGGGGGCATACTGTTGGTCATCAATACCTCACGAATCATAGGTGACCACGCCTCTATCATGGCGTGACTGTTCATCGCAAAGGGTCCAACGCCGCCCTCACGGTGACAGCTGGCGCAATTCTCCAGAATGACGGGGGCAATCTCTGTTTCGTAGGAAGGCGTGACTCGATCGTGGGCGAGTCTGGTCGGAAAGGCTATAGCTTCTCCTGTGGTCGCTACCACTGGATTGGCAATTGGCTGTCCTGCTAACTTCGCTTCCAGGGCTTGTTCAAACTCAGCGCCCACCGGGCCTCGAAACTCTACGGTGAAGGATTTGGGATCAAAGAGAAAGACTTCCCCGGTTTTGTCTACTCCCAGTGCTTCCGAGATCAGCTGCGTATCATCTATCAGCACTTTGATGCCACCGCCAAGCCGGGCAGTTGCTGCAGCCACCGAAGCACGATCCTGGTTGCCGGTTGGATTGATCATAAAAAACTCGATTCCCTGTTCTTCATAGCGGGCTTGCATTGCCTTAAACTCGTCTATTGCATTGGCAGTGGCTACGCTACCATTGGCCTGCACCAGAAAGGCTATGGCGGCATGATCGTCATACCAACTCATCAAGTGGGAATAACCCTCCTGATCTATCAGGGCGAAATTGCCTACTCGATCTTGGGCGCCAGCCAGTGCGGGCACCAGAGCCATCACTGAATATAGTCCTATCATTATAAATTTTTTCATGGTTTACCCCTAAGTAAACACAGACGGCACAACGGCTGCGCCACTGTGTAGCAGTATTTATCATTAGTGTACTTGTGCTTTTACAACGAGAAAGTGTAAGTCCTTAAACTTCACTTTTATTGATATAGATCAAGTTGAACTTATAAGTAAAACAAAAGGTACCTCGCACGAGTCGCCTGTCCCATCTCCGCTGTAGATCACACGTGATTTAGCTAATTTTCAGCCAAGTCAAAACGAAAAATACACAATCCTACTCTATCGAGCAGACTCTAAACTATCATTGATGGGCGAATCCTGAAATCGGGCCACTCGTTACTCCGCCACCTCCTTGGCAGCAAGCATCAAAAGAAATGAATAGGGAATCAAGAATCTCCAAACAACTCGATCTGAGGTGGTGCTCGTTCTCTTCATTAGTCGCCATCTTGAGGCTGAAACTGAGGATTTTGGAGAAAATTGCTAATGACGGCTATATTGGGTCGACAGCTGCCGTTCAGCCTCAAGCCCGATTTGCCCCCGATTATGTCCGCTTTCGGGGGTTAAGCGGACCCGCAATTACCGTGATAGCTCAATTCTGCGACAGGCAGCTTCCGGCCACAAGCAGTCATTCACTGTGGATTAGGAGGCACAAGTCGCCTGAGTTCTGCCGCAAAGTTTTCCACCAGCACCAGATTAGTGTCCACTGCCACCCGTTCCGCGCCTGCGATGGGCTTCAACATCACGAAACGTTGACCATCGGCTGCTACTGAGTAGCTATTCTCAAGTGAGCTAACAATATGGTCGCTGGTAAAGAGCAGTTCTGGAATGCCCGCATTAAAATCGCCTTCGGTTGCGACCGAGACTACCCAGGTTTCGATACCGTCTTCGGTGTTATTTCGGAAAAACAGCTCACCAGTGTCCGCAGCCCACTGTGGATCGCTTCCACCTCCGGAACTTATTTGTGACCTGTTACTGTCAATATCCGGCCACGGTCGTATATATACTTCATCTTGGCCTGTCTCCGAAGTCACATAGGCTAACCAACGGCCATTGGGGGAAATAACCCCTCTGTGGGTACCAAATTCAGAAACAATCACCTCTTGAGTGGTGTGCTCTGGTGCCAAGCTGAGTTGGTTAATACTGGTTGGAGTTCTATTGCCTGCCCTGACAACGATCTCAGAATAAAGTAATCCAGTGCCATCGGGAGTGAATGCAGCCGGCCTCCGTCTATCAAAAAGTCTGCTAGGCGCCATTAACAAGACTTCGGGATTGCCTATCCCGGTAGAGTTAATCGCTCGAATACCCTCAGGAGTGTCATACACCAGTCGATCTCCAGCGGGATTCCAAAGTGGATTAATTACGAAGCCTGAGAAAGTGATTCGGCTCAGAGTGCGACGGCTCAGATCATATTTCCAGAGATCTTCGCCTGTTATGGACGGTTTAATAGTTAGTGCTAGCTGAGTACCATCAGGTGACAAAGTTGGTGTTTGATATGCCTGAGGCGGTAATTCCAGAGGCGTCTCTTCACCGTTGCGGTCTACCCAAGACACTGTGCTATTCGGTGCCCCCCGAAGCTCAGTGCCCTCTCCAGGCAGGTAGAGCAAGTCCCCGTTTTTTGAAAGTGTATAGGCGCTCAGTATAACGACCTGGGTTCCGTCAATCCCCTCTATGAGTTTTACTTCAGTGCCACCAATCCGCAAATTTTCCCTATCGAAAGGCATTGCCCACAGAGAACCCTCACGGATAAAAACAATATGACCGGTGGCGGAGTAGGTGGCATTCGTGGCGTTTTGTATCAATAGCCGGGATTCGTCAGTCTGCTTATTGAATAGCAGGACGCTGGGACTGGTTTCTGTAGCACCAGGGCCTGGCACCCGCGTATACAGAATAACGTCGCTTCCTCGCAGGAACTGTTGCCAAAAATAAACGTCGTTTGTCGACGTTGGACTAACAAGTTCCTGGACTACTCCGGAGGAGGAATCAATTTGAGCCATTCCGCCATTTGAGGTTCCAAAAAGCAGGACGTCGTCTGCGGCCCAATCGAGACCTGAATTAAGAGTGTCTTCGGCGATTGTCTGCACCCCTCCGCCATTCAGCGCAATCTTCTTAAAACTACCCTGGTGATAAAAAGCCAGCCATTCCCCGTCCGGTGAAAACACCAGAGGGCTAAAGTTTGGGTTTTCGAGAGGTGGACCCAAGGGTCGGGATTGGAGTTGATTCAGCTCGCGAAGATGCAATTGCATTTTCCCTTCACTGTAAGAGGTATAGGCGAGCCGGGTTCCATCTGGGGAAAGACTTAAGAAGGTGCGAAGATCTTGAAGCAAACCCGAAGAAGCCATAGGCCCAAGGGGTATGATTGCACGCCTTACACGCTCGCTTGAACTAGCTGCCACAGGTGCCTGTGGGTCGGTTATGGCAATGGAATTGGCCGATTCTGAATCTGCATTGAATAATTCAACTAGTTAAAATCCGGCGACTAAAAGCACCAGGGCGAATGTTGCATAGATGAGGAGTTGATTTTGCTGTGCTGGAGCTTGTGCTTTTGACTGCATTCCGAAGTCAGCTTTAACACCCTCGGGAGTTACTTCGTATGCCCAGGCGAGCAGGATACCTAACGGAAAACCAAGAACGAAGAGAAAAATGATCGATTGCAGAACCCAGGCAGGTGCATCGAAGGTTGGCAGCACCAGGTCGGCCACCTGCACTAAAACGAACGTCACGACCGCATAAGCGGTACCAACCTTAAATACTTTACGGCGTTTTAGTTCTTGGAAGAGATTGCCCATAGTGGGGGTCTTGCTCTTATTGTTTGCTATTCAGAATTCGACCCATCATTAGAACAAAGAGCCTAGTAAAAGTATTGATATAGCTCATTAGTCGTCATTTTGGGGTGTGAATTGGAGGGTTTTTGGGAATATCGCTTATGTCTGCTTGGGGTCGACAGCCGTCATTAGGTCCCAACCAGCTTATTCCCTCCATAATGTCTGCTATGGCCTCCAAAGCAGACGCTATCTCCTAGCTTGATCTCAAGAAAGCGTGGCCTGTTCCCATTTTTTTAGATGCCTTCCGCATCCCGGTCGGCTACTCGCGCACCACGCAATATTCCGACCATGGCGTAATTACCCTCATGACAGGCATATTCATAGACAGGGCCAGGATGGGTAGAGAGGGAAAACTCACCAGACCAGGGTTGGTTATAAAAGCGAGCATCTTCAACGGTGTATTGATAATTCAATTCTTCCAGGGCAGCCAATGCAGAATTTAATCCCATATCGAAGAAAGAACCGGTTGCCATGATTAGTGGCTGATCAGCGGTCATGAATCTATCTAGCAGGATTCAGTAAATGCGGCGTGATCGCCGATTGCGGTTCCTTGCTGTGGATTTCTCAGGTGGAATCAAGTGGTGCCTGCCAGAACCAATGAGATCGCTCCGTCCAAGCCTGGTTAGTGCCTGTCGCAGCAGGGGCCAGTTTTGTTCATCGTGGTAGCGCAGGAAGGCTTTTTGCAAGCGCCGCTGCTCGCTATTTTTACAGACACTTAACTTCTCGCTTTTGTAGCGTATTTTGTTTAGTGGATTTCTTTCCGAATAATACATGGCTGTGGCCAGCGACATAGGCGAGGGGTAAAAAGTCTGGACTTGATCCAGCCTGAAGTCATGCTGCTTGAGCCAACTGGAAAGATTCAGCATATCTTCATCGTCACTGCCAGGATGGGCAGCAATAAAGTAGGGGATTAGATACTGTTCCTTACCTGCTTTTTTTGAGAACTTATCGAATAATATTTTAAACTCAGTATACGTATCGATGCCTGGTTTCATCATTTTAGACAGGGTTTTTTCTTCACTGTGCTCTGGTGCTATTTTCAAATAACCACCCACATGATGCGCGACAAGTTCCTCAATATACTCAGGATCTTTAAGTGCTAAGTCATAGCGCAGTCCCGATGCGATAGCGACACGCTTGACCCCCTTTACTGCTCTGGCTTTTCGATAGAGTTCGGTAGTAGATTGATGATCGGTATCGAGATGTATGCAAATTCCCGGGTAAACACAGGAGAGTCTGCGGCAGGTCTTTTGAATTTGAGATGATTTGCAATTTAACGTGTACATATTGGCAGTAGGACCACCCAGATCAGATATGGCACCGGTAAAGCCCGGAACCTGGTCGCGTATTTTTTCTATTTCCTTTAATACCGATTCCTGGGATCGACTCTGTATTATCCTACCTTCGTGTTCGGTAATTGAACAAAAGGTGCATCCGCCAAAACAACCACGCATGATATTGACCGAGGTTTTTATCATATCGTAAGCAGGAATCCTTGCCTCACCATAGAACGGATGTGGTTTACGCTGGTAGGGCAGGTCGAATACCCAGTCCAGTTCATCTGTTGCCAACGGAATAGGTGGCGGATTTACCCAGACATCTTTGGTGTCATGTTTTTGCACCAGAACTTTTGCATTGTAGGGATTGGACTCCTGATGCAGCACTCTTGAGGCATGGGCATAAAGTGCCGAATCATTCAACAATTTTCTAAAAGGCGGTATTCGGATGTAACTGGTTGCAACATCGATTTCATTCCTGCGTTGCAATGGCATAGGTATGATACGGACGTTAGTGGATTTATCCTGGTCAGTCCTCACTGATTCTTTGCTGCTTAATTCGTAGGGATTGGCGATTTGATCCAGATTAGATGGCCAATCGATGCGAGTGGAATCTATTTCTATCCACCCTTCAGGTAGCGAATCTTTTACAATAGCTGTTCCCCGCAGGTCTGGCAGGTCTGCGATTTGCTTGCCATTGGAGAGCTGGTGTGCAAGCTCCAGCAGTGCGCGTTCGGCATTGCCGTAGAGTAAAATATCCGCATTGGAGTCGATAAGAATGGAACGTCTTACCTTGTCACTCCAGTAATCGTATTGGGCAATGCGGCGCAGGCTGGCTTCAATACCACCGATGACTATGGGAGTGTCGTAGTACGCTTCCCGACAGCGCTGGCTGTATACGATCACAGAACGGTCCGGGCGTTTTCCAGCCAGCCCGTCTGGTGTGTAGGCATCATCACTGCGAATTCTCAAGTCAGCGGTATAACGATTTATCAGCGAGTCCATGTTGCCAGCGGTGATGCCAAAAAATAGATTTGGTTGCCCCAGGATCTTAAAGGGCTCGCAACTATCCCATTGCGGTTGCGCTATGATGCCGACGCGAAATCCCTGTGCCTCAAGTAGACGACCTATGATCGCCATGCCAAAACTTGGGTGATCTACATAGGCATCAGCTGTCACAATTATTATGTCGCAGCTATCCCAACCCAGCTCATCCATTTCCGGTCTGGACATGGGTAGAAATGGCGCGGTGCCGAAGCACTCAGCCCAGTATTTTGGATACGAATAGAGTTTGCGCGGCTTGTCTTTGTCTGCCGATTCTCGCCGTGTGGACTTCGATGACTTTGACACTGGGTAATGGTTCAGTTACTAAAAAATTGGTCGAGCGGCAGGTTTTCATCGTTCACAATTAAATTTCCATCTTGTAACGAGGCGAGCAGCTCAACCGTTCCATTGTCGACTAATAATAAACCCTCCGTAACGTAGGCAGTCACGAAATCTGCAATAGGGCTTTGCATGGCAGCCCGCTCATCCAGTGACAAGGTAAGCTTAACAGTCAGTGCGTTGACAAGTTCATTGATATCGAGTCCTGCGATATTAGTCAGTGTGGGTATACCCGGCCAGCTAATCTCAAGATCAAGCCGGTGGTCGCCACCGTAGAGATTTGCTTCCATCAGGTTTTTAAATACCAGATTGTTTTGCACGAGTAGCAGGACCAACTCCTGGCCTATCTCGTCGAGTTGACCAGGGTTCGCAGTATTACCGGAACTGATTGAGGCCTGCAGACCGCCCAGGAGTCTGGAATATTCAGTAAATACAGAATCGTGAATCTCATTGATTTCAGAGACCCAGTTCACCGAACGAATTGGTAATTCACTCTCCACATTAGCCACCTCCAGGCGCTGGTACATATCAATTTGATCGGTACCGGCAACCGATTGGCCGACGCGGGAGTCGATACTAATACCACTGACTTCTACCTGAACTGGCGACTCCATAACAACCGAGGGAATTTCCAGACTGGCTTCACTGGTTGCGGCAATATTGGCCAGATTTTCTGTGTGGCTATCCATGGATACTCCAGGTATCTGCACGGCAATATTGTTGTTTGCTATCTCGATATCAAGATTGTCCATTGCGAAAACCATTCTGGCAGACTGGTTGGCTGCCAGAGCGAAGCTGGCTTCCAGACCTTCGAGCAGAACATGTCCTTGCTCGCTCTCATAATCGGTGCTGCCAAGTGACATACCCGCCTCAAGCGATTGGTCGAATCCGGCAAGCAGATAGAAATCGAAATCAGGCAGCTCCAGCGGTAAGGTGATACTGGCGAGGTTATCGAGGCTGGGCGAGATATCGGCATAGGCCATACCCAGCCTGAGTCCCTGACTGGTGAAGAAGAAAGGTCCATGACTAATAGCAAGATTCAGTACTAATTTTAGATCCTGCTGCGCAACTGCAGTTAAGCCGACTTCGAACTGGGCGGTACTGTTGAACCAGCTTGATTCAAAATCTGTTTGCTCTATGCTTATCTGGCTCCGGGCTTCTGCTGGCACCATCTCCATCAGCTTGGCGGCAGTTGAATTTTCAATGCCCGCGCCGATAACACGCGGGACTACAATGAGCGCGGCAGCAACCAGAATAACCATGGCCGCTACAATTCTTTTCACATTGCTATCCATTATTGGGACCTTTGCATTTGCAGATGATCTGAGGTGCCTTAATTTGATAATGTGCTGAACACTATATCAGCATTTGTATTCAGGGACAGTTACCCAATCGCAGGATATTCTAGTTGGCTGTCGGCGTCGGAGTAATTTTATAAGCACACCGCCTGGCCCCGGCTAGCAAATGATCCACTCTTTCTACGCTGGCCTGTTTTTCCAGTAAGTGTTGAAACATAGTGAGTTCGGAGCGGCAAAATTGTTGGCAGGATTTGGCCGCCACACAAATGGGGCAGTGGTTTTCGACTAACAACCAGCCATCGGGTAAAAGGCGTACCTCGGACATATAGCCCTCATCAGAGCGAGCTTGTGCCAGTGTGGTTATTCTGGCTTCGAGTCCATGTGCGGATTGCTCCAGCTTTTGCCGGTAAAGTTCAAATACCTGCTTGCTGCGCGCTTCGATCAGCTTATGCAGGGAGTTTTCTCCCAGATTGTTACGGATGACACCTATTAATTCGAGGGTAATTTGCGCATGGGAATCCGGAAATTGTTGATGACCCTGTTGGGTAAGTCGCCAATGATGAACGGGGCGACCCCGATTTTGTTTCTCCTGCCTGGTTTGTGTAACAAGATTTTGCTGTTCAAGATCAGCCAGATGCTGACGGATTCCCATGGTTGTCATACCCAATTGATTTGCCAGGATTTTTACGGATTGCGGGCCCCGGGTCTTGAGCCGGTGCATGATTTTTTCCTGGCTTTTTAGTTGTTCCATTTGAACGGTCTACTCGTCTGTGCAGGTATAATCTATTAATCGGCAGATAAAATAAAGTGTTTACTTTATTTTATATTTACTGGTAGTGATTTTTATAATAAAGTAAAAGCTTTATTAAATAGCTCTATCTCAAAAATTGGAGGATTAGTAATGCAATTACTTGAGCATATCCACATAAATGTAGATTCTATCCTGAAAACAACAGAATTTTTGCACATTGCCACGCCGGATCTTACCGAAAGAGGCGGGGGTAACGATAGTGATTTCGGGCCCTGGATACACATTGGCAACGATGAACTTTACATAGCCCTGACCGAGGTGCCCGGGTGTTCCCCGCCAGACGGACTACGCCACATTGGCATTGCCGTAGAGGATATCGAAGCCCTAATGGACCGCCTGTCAGGAGCTGGATTCGAGCCAGCCGATGCCAGCGAGCTGGATAGCCATCCCTTCAGACGACGGGTCTATTATGTCGATGGCAACGGGATAGATTGGGAATTTGTCGAGTACCTGAGCTATGACAGCGAGAAACGCAATGACTATTCACTTTGAATTCGTCTTTGTTATAGGATGACAACGGTCTGGGTTGTCCTGCAGACCAGGCGTAATCAGTAACCGCAGGCGGGTTAGCACGACATGAGTCCGGAAGTCCCCTTATTAATTACCTTTGCCGCCTATCTCCTGTTGATTCTTGTACTGGGATATAAAGCATTCCGCCGCACCCATGATCTGGGTGACTATCTGCTCGGAGGCCGCAAACTCGGTGCGGTGATTACCGCGTTAAGCGTCGGTGCCTCGGACATGAGCGGCTGGTTGCTACTGGGCTTGCCGGGGGCGATCTATCTTGCCGGTTTGAGTGAGGTCTGGATCGGCATTGGTTTACTCATCGGTGCTTATTGCAACTGGTTTTTCGTTGCGAAGCCACTGCGCATTTATACCCATCATGCCTCTGATTCTCTTACCTTACCTGACTACTTTGAGAATCGTTTTAAAGATAATACCCGGATTCTAAGGCTGCTCTCGGCAATTGTAATACTCCTGTTCTTCACGTTTTACACGGCATCTGGCCTGGTGGGTGGAGCTATCCTATTTGAAAACAGCTTTGGCCTGGATTACCGGATTGCACTGCTCACAGGTGCCTTCATTATCGTTTCCTACACTTTTATCGGTGGTTTTCTTGCGGTGGTCTGGACCGATGCCTTGCAGGCATTGCTGATGCTCGCAGCCCTGTTGTTCGCTCCGATGGCGGTGCTAGCCAGTGCCGGAGGCGTCGATCAGGTTTGGCAGCAGATGGAGGCGGTTAATCCCGCCAGTACCCGACTATTGAGTGGCATCAGCTTTGTTGGATTCATCTCACTCATCGCCTGGGGCCTGGGCTACGTAGGCCAACCCCATATTCTGGTCCGCTTTATGGCAGTGGAAGATCCTGACAAGCTAAAGTTTTCGCGGCGCATCGCAATGAGCTGGATGCTGGTGGTTTTATTGGGATCGATTCTCACTGGCCTGGCAGGCATCGCCTATTTTGCCGACCAGCCATTGGCTAATCCGGAAACAGTATTCATAGCGCTCAGCCAGAGCCTGTTTAATCCCTGGGTGGCAGGCGTGATAACGGCAGCTATACTCTCCGCCATCATGTCAACGATAGATTCCCAACTGCTGGTTTCCTCCAGTGTAATCAGCGAGGATTTTTACCGTGTCTTCATACGACCGGATGCCAGTGATAAAGAGCTGTTAGCTGTGAGTCGAGGTGCCGTAATCGTGATCGCGTTGATCGCACTGTTCATCGCCGGTGACCGGGAGAGCAGGGTACTGGACCTGGTCAGTTATGCCTGGGCCGGATTTGGTGCCTCATTCGGGCCAGTCATTGTATTTTCCCTGTTCCTGAGGAATATGACGGCCATAGCGGCCATAGTTGGGATGACCGCGGGCGCGGTAACGGTGGTGGTGTGGTCGAATCTAACCGGGGGGCTGTTTGATCTCTACGAGATTGTTCCGGGATTTGCACTGGCATCACTGGCTATTGTGCTCATTACCCGATTCAAGCCGGAGACCGCCAGCGGTATTCTGGATCTATTCGATGAGGTTAGAGGTTTGAGTTCGAATTCAGAAAAATAGGGGATAGACCACGTTTTTTTCTTAGACAAAAACGTGGTCTATCCCTAAGGCATCCCCACAAAATTTAAAGCTCATCGACTAAGTGTTGGTGTGTTTAGCGGGCTTGGACCTGGCACTTGTAGGTAGTTGACGCGTGTATCGGGGATTGGGGAGGGAGTACTGTTTTTCCGTTCCTATGGGCCATCCCTGGCCCGTCCCGCGCTTCATCCTTGGCGCTAGTCACGAAAAATCAGTACGCCCTCCCCAATCCCCTGTCGAATTCACTGTTCTTTTTGAACTCCAATTCACGTTGTTTTTGCGGGAAAAGCCAGAGAAGTACATAGTCATGGCCTCTGTAGCTATTTGTTATATAGCGTACAAGTCAGAGTTTGTTGCTTGTCTTTCAGTTATGCCTCAGATGTAGATAAGAACTCGAGCGAGCTTGGAACAAGTGTTTGTATTTTTGTGACTAGCGCCCAAGGAGGGAGCGCGGGACGGGCCAGGGATGGCCCAACGGAACAAAAAAACAAACACTTGTTCCAAGCTTGCGTCCTACACGTATGGCGCCAACAACAAAAATGGGCGCATTACACACAACATCTTTGTCTAATTTTGTGATTTAACTCGATATGTTTTAGGGACATCTCAGGGTCTGTCCCCTATTTTCCTATCAGCATTTCTATGTGAGGGATGCCGTCTTCCATATAAGGTTCTGAAACGGCAGTAAAGCCAAATTCATTATAGAAACTTTCCAGGTGATGCTGGGCAGAGATGCGTATAGCCTGTCCGGGCCATAGCTCTTCACAGTAAGCCATGGTTTTATACATGAGCAAGCGGCCAAGTCCCTCCCGACGCATGGCCAAAATGCAAATAATCCGGCCGATGGCTGGTTCTGCATATTTCACCCCTGGCGCTAACAGCCTGCCATAGCAGATGAGTTTTCCATCACGCAAACCCTGCACATGGAATGCCTTCTGGTCGAGGTCATCCATGTCCTGATAGGCACAATTTTGTTCCATCACAAAAACTTCAGTTCGTAGCTGAAGCAGCGCATAGAGTTGGTGATTGGTGAGTTGACCGAATGGATCACAGGTCCAACTGATATCTGACATCTACGATCTTCTCGTTGCTTTCACTTTATGATAGGACTGATTTTGAGTACACAAAACTCTAGCACACATCTCCGTGACATGCCTGTTAGCCTGATTCATTACAAAATCTCGGCAGCAGGGAAGACGCAGGCACAAAATCTTAGTGCAATAATTTCTGCTTCTGACTAAACGTCCCCGTGGCACAACTGGATAGCGCGACGCCCTCCTAACAACCTGCTAAGGCGTAGGTTGCAGGTTCGACCCCTGCCGGGATGCCAGATTTTTGTTGCAACCGAAGCCATAAGCAGGAAAAATAAATCCATTCCCAACATTCTCTGATAAGCTAGTCATCAGTTACCGTGATTTATCTAGTAGTACAAGCCACACAGGAGAGGTGCCAGAGTGGCCGAATGGGGTTGATTCGAAATCAACTGACGAGGAGACTCGTCCCAGGGTTCCCATCCCTGCCTCTCCGCCACTAACCAAGCAATTGGAGTGATTCTAATGACATCAAGCACGGTTGCAGAAATTAGCGCAAACACCAATAAGCCCAATCATGCAGAAAGAGGATTTGTCGTTTCCGGAATGCTTGCTTTCACTTTGGCAGGCATCCTATTAGCCGTCTTAGCGGTAATAGCCTACGGTGTCTATTTCCCCTCTGATTCAGAAGCTGATGCACCTTTGAATGTTCAACAATTAATGGCTGAGATAGAGGCGCTAATGTCCGAGCCCCAAGACGATTCGGCAACAACTGCAACCGCTATTTCGGTAACGGAAGGTCAGAGCCAGTCATTGAGAATCGCTGAATTAGAATTTCAAAATGAAGACCAGTCAGCGAGGATTGTTGAGTTAGAAATGGAAAGCGAGAATAAGTCATTAAGGATCGCTGAATTGGAATTAGAATCGGAGAGTCAGAACAATTCATCTGGAATCGCTGAATTGGAATCGGAATTGGAGAGTCAGAACAATTCATCGAGAATCGCTGAGTTAGAAGCGGAGAATGATGCTCTTGCGTTAGCGGTAGAGAGAACCCTGGATGACCTCGCGGCTGAAATTACATTAAGAGAACAGGTTGAAAGCGAAATTAGGGCATTGAATCAGGCTACCTCAGCGCCAAGCAGCCAAGCTGAGTCGAATAATACGGAATTACAACGACAGATTTCGGAGTTAGAAGAAGAAAATGCACAGATTAGCGAGTTATTAGCTCAAGCAGAGTTAGAAATTTCGCAACAGGATGAGAGCTCTCAAATCAACCAAGCCGAGCAGTTGGCTGCGGCAGATGAACGTGAGAGATTGAATACGGAAAACGCTGAGCTTGCAGCGCAAATTGCAAGTATGGAATCAGATATTGGCGAACTGACTTCAGATTTAGGCGGGCCATTATACGTAAAGTCTTCCGATATAGAGCTTGAATACTGTGAAAGTGGCAGACAAGTGAGAAATGATATTTGTGTCGATGCTATTAAGACGTTATTTTCTTTCAGCAAGTCGACAGGCCAGGAATTGCGACTAGTTATTTCACGTCCTTCAGGCAGAAGTTTTATCACGCACCGTTTTGACTCCGCTCTTAGTAACAATTTTATTTTTAGGAATGAAGATCCTCTACTGGATCCCGGGGAGTATGAATTGGAAATCAGCGCCGGGGGAGATACCTTGTACACATCGGCTATCAATATTGAATAAGGCACTGAGAAGATCACTTATCGCTGGTCGCCGGATTCCACAGAATCCATGTATGCCAGGTTATTGTAATAACCATACAATTTGTAACACTTTAGTCTCCAAAAGTTGCTCTATATCTGCAATCATTGGAGTCGTTAGCATAGAATACTTACTCAATGCAATTCCAGGAGTTAGCAGGAAGTAATTCATTCTTTGCGCATGAACTGTTCACGAGTAAACAAGCGATTGAATTTTTTGCGAAAAAGCAGGAGAGAAAAACATGAAAAAAGCTAGTGTAATAGGGCTGTTTTCGATGATGGCTTTGGTGCCTGCGCTTGCTGGCGCTCAAAGAATAGGTGCGGACCCCACGTACTCAAATGAAGTCTCGAGGATCATTCAGGACAACTGTCAGATTTGTCATCAGGAAGGGCAGATCGGACCAATGTCCTTCACGACCTATGACGAAGTCCGACCCTTTGCGGATTTGATCAGAGAGCAGGTGATATCACGCGAGATGCCACCGTATCACTACGACAGGGATATCGGGATTCAGGAGCTGAAGGAGGACTGGCGGCTGTCCAATGAAGACATCAACACCCTCGTGGCCTGGATAGACGCGGGTGCCCCGGAGGGTAATTCTGCCAACCTACCGGAACCGAAAATGTATCCGACCATCGGTGAATGGCGCCTCGAAAGCGAGCTCGGCGAACCAGATCACGTCATCAAGTCAGCGAAGTGGGACATTCCGGCGAACGGTCAGGATATGTGGTGGAATCCTGAGGTGCCCACGGGCATCACTGAGGACCGGTGCATTAAAGCGATCGAAACGCTGCCTTCGAAGGCCGCGCATGGATCGACACACCATGCGAATTCTCAGTTCCTGACTCAGGATGAAGACGGTGAGTGGGTCACCTATGGCCGCCTGTCCGAGTTCGCATTCGGCAAGCTCGGAGAGATGGTCCCCGAGGGGGCATGCAGAACCGCGCCCGCGGATTCCATGGTGAGGTGGAGTATCCACTACTATCCCGACGGCAATGCTGTGGCCGACGATCAGGTCTCGGTCGGCATCTGGTACCAGGATGAGGATTTCGACGAAACCGGAACCTACCGTCAGGATCTGCGCTCGTACTGGCTGCAGGGCGGCGACTTCGACATTGCACCGCACGGCAAGCTGATGACACAGGGCTTCCATTCCTTCGATCATCCCGTGCGCCTCGACAGCTGGCAGCCGCACCTGCACCTGCGCGGCGTAGCCATGTCGATGGAGGTCTTCGATCCGACGGACGGACGTCGGGAGATGGTCAGCATGGCCTCGAATTGGAACGCGGGCTGGAACCACAGCCATATCTATGAGGAAGGCGCCCAGCCGCTAGTACCGGCCGGCGCCGTCATCATCCTGACGGCGTGGTTCGATAACACGGCTGACAACCCGCACAACCCGGATCCCGATCAGTGGGTCAGCGGGGGCGACAGGACGACTGACGAGATGTCGCACGCGTGGATCGCGATTACGCATCTGGACGAGGAGGGCTACGAGCGGCTGGTCGCGGAGCGCGAAGGCACGCCTGTCGAGGCGGCGGAGGAAGTACGATGAACAGACGTCGGCTCGCATTTGGAGCGCTCGCGGGCGCACTCCTGGCCTTGGTCGGTACCTCGCTCGAAGCCCAGCTGCCGGAGCACTTGAGGGATTACCCCTTGGGCCCCATAAAGGCATCCGGGGGCCTCATCGCGCCCTTCCTCGATGGCTGGATTGACAATGGTGACGGCTCAGTCACGATGGTCTTCGGCTTCATGAACCGGAACCTGGAGGAGGCCGTCGATATTCCGCTCGGCCCCAACAACCACATCGAGCCGGACCAGTACGACGGTGTCCAGCCCACCCACTTCCCCGCGTACGACCAGGAGGATCGCAGGGGTGCAGCGACGACCACGCGCGCCGCGATTCCGGGCACGACGATCCCGCGCGGGATGTTACGAGAGCGGGGAGCCTTCGCGGTCACGGTGCCGAACGACGGAACCGAGGTCTGGTGGACCCTGACTCACGCCGGTCACACATACTCCGTGCCGGGGCGTGCCACGTCGGTCGCGTACGAGATGAGCTCAGCACCAAGAGCTCTCGGCTCGTTGAATCCGGGCATTCGATTCACCCAGGGTGGGCCTGAGGGCAGCGGCCGGGAGGGAATCATGGGCCCCCGGGTAACAGCATCAGTTGGGACCCCGGTGACCTTGTCGGCCTTCGTACAGGATCGCGGAGAGCGGGAGGGTTACGATACCGAGAGCAGCCTCTTCCCCGTCACGGCGACCTGGATTCGGCACCAGGGCCCGGGTGAGGTCCAGTTAACGCCGGTGAGGGAAGAGATCGACGGCGCCGCGGGTTGGGGCGAGGCCACGACACTGGCGACGTTCACGGAGCCGGGCGAGTACGTCATTCGAATACGCGTCGACAACTTCACGGCACCGGATAGCAGATTCGGCAACCAGTGCTGTTGGTCTAACGCTTATGTGCCGGTGACGGTGACTAACTGACCCGCACCGACCGCTCCGTGCCAAAACAACCGGCGCGGAGCGGGCCACACCGTATAAGTTTGAGGTCAGTAGTTCAAGTCCAGTAAGCTTAGTCGAGATAACTCATGAGTTTTTCGATTGTGGCCTGAAAGAACTCATGGGAATAACTTACGCCGTTATGTTGCTGCAGTGTGTTGATTCGTACCGGGAGTAACTCGGTGCTGGGAAATTGAAACTCTGGCATCAGTATAGGGATGACCTTTTTGTCAAGACTGATGGCGTGGCTAATTTCCCTTTCCATCACATCGTTTTCATCTCTGATTCTGCTCAGGGATTCCTGAGAGAGGATAACAATGAAGTTCCTCGCTTCCTGAATTCTTTCCAGCAGCGATTCATTCCAGTCACCGCCACCCAGATCTTCAACATCGAGAAAAGCCTGACAATTATGGCGAATTAGCTCGGCTCGTATCAGTCGTGCCACTTCCGCACCGTCTGCTCTACGGTAGCTGATAAAGGCATCAACCGGTCCGGAGAATGGCTTTTGAGTCTGCGCATTAGCTTCGATCAGATCGATTAATTCGAGAACCGCCAGACGGATACGGTTTTCTTCCAGAGACAGGGACTCCGCACTCTGGGTACCAAGACGTCGATTTGCTTCCAGCTTACGGCATTTCGATATTTGAAGAAGAATTTCATTGCGCAACTTCGCATCGGATCTTACAGTGCCGGATTGGGATAGATCCGCCAGGGCTTGCTCGAAATTATTTTCGAGTACGTTCTTGCGAATATAGTCCAGGCTATTCAAAGAGTTCACCGCTAACGAGAATCATAAGTTCTATTTTTGTGGAAGAGCATTCACGCGATTCCAGTAAAATTGATAAATGGCAGCGAGCAGGATTGCGCCGATGAGCGTCATAAGCGCACCTAGGCTCGTAGCTATCCACATGGGAATACCTAGCATGGTTAATAGTTGTGGATTAGTAGGATCATAAACAATACTGCTACTAGAAAATAAAATCATGTATACCGAACTGCACAAGGCAATGGTCAGGATCCCATAGAGAATTTCACTCATATAACTAAAGATTCTTATCTTCCTGGTACCCCTTATAGCATACCAGATTGGGCCAATCCCCATGATGCTAGTAACAATTATCAAATAGATCCAGGCAATAAGCTTCGCCAGAAAACTTGTTTCGCCGACTGAGACTTCCCAGGCGATAATCCAGAACCAGCCAATAAACGCGAAAGCAAGCCATTCCCAACGTATTTCTCGCGCAGTCGACTGTTCCTGGTTGTTGAGGTTACGAATCTGCAGCGCAGCCAACGCCCCAAATACGGCAAAGTTTGAAGAGCTTGGAAAAGCGTTGTAATAAAAAGACATGAGAAAGGATAGGTTAGGGTAGGGATGTACCCCGTCAGCCCCAGTTGGACATAATCACCTGATTGCATAAGAGACACTTTTGGCTCATCGTTAATCCCCAGAGGAAACGATGATGAGAAAGAAAGGAAGTGCCGAGAAGACAGTTCGCGATA
>Ga0187827_10000330_pt1 | contig 75877 bp, 66 predicted proteins | sample ETNtaG_39_FD_167969 | JGI IMG/M metagenome (GOLD analysis project Ga0187827, IMG submission 167969) | Marine microbial and viral communities from oxygen minimum zone, Eastern Pacific Ocean - ETNP2014_SV_150_PacBio MetaG (Illumina Assembly) | ecosystem: Environmental > Aquatic > Marine > Hypoxic... | reverse complement strand
GCACGTAGCTCACAAATCCGATAGCGATTCCGTAAGCGATCGAATATGTCAAAGGCATGATGATCGCTGCAAGAGCAGCGGGGACGTACTCTGAGATGTCGTCCCAGTCGATATCCTTTATGTTACGTAAGAAGTACGTGGCAATAAAAATTAACGCTGGCGCCGTAGCAAATCCTGGAACCGACTGGGCCAGCGGTGCCAAGAACAAACATGCTGCGAAGAGTACCGCAACTGTGACGGCCGTCAGACCTGTTCTGCCACCTTCTTTAATACCAGCTCCACTCTCAATATAGGAAGTAGTATTTGAAGTACCCGCTAAAGCACCTACAACGGTAGCGGATGAATCGGCCAACAATGTACGGTCGATATCCTCAACCTCACCGTCTTCACCAACCCGCCCGGTAAGGTTTGCAATTGATGTCAATGTTCCGGCGGTATCAAGGAAGTCAACAAACAAAAATGCGAACGCTACTCCGATGAAGCCAGCCGTCGCAATTACCGAGAAGTCCAACTGGAACGCATGCGAAGGATTATTTACTGATCCCGCTACTCCCTGTAGTTCAGCCTCGCCGATAATCCAAGCGATTATCGATATCACGAGAATTCCGATAACGATGGATCCAGGGATTTTACGATAGCTGAGTACTGCCATGATGATGAACCCAAGAGCTGCAAGTAACACAGGCAACGAGGCGACGTCACCAAGTCCGACTAAAGTCGCTTCATTAGCGATAACGATCCCCGCATTCTTCAAGCCGATGATCGCAAGGAATAGTCCGATACCTGCACCGATACCCAGCTTCATGCTTTTCGGGATGGAGTTGATGATGTATTTTCGTGCAGGGCTAACGGAAAGGATGATGAACACAACACCAGCTACGAATACTGCAGTCAAAGCTTGCTGGTAGCTGTAGCCATCCGCGAATATGACCGTATAAGTGAAATAGGCATTCAATCCCATGCCTGGGGCAAGTGCGACCGGCCAGTTAGCCCACAATCCCATTATCAGCGTCCCTACCACTGCAGCGATTATCGTTGCAGTGAAGACAGCACCGAACTCCATGCCAGTTCCTTCTGTAGAAAGTATTGAAGGGTTGACAACGGTTATGTAAGCCATCGTCAGGAAAGTAGCCAGCCCAGCCAGTAGTTCTACGCGGATTGATGATCCTGCCTTACTGACTCCAAATAGTTTTTCCAACCCTGTCTTACTGGGTCCAAATAGTTTTTCCAACATTCAAAGTCTCCTTCCATGAGAACCCAAGATCCACACGAAACAACGTAGGTTGTTTCAAATCCTGAGAGTCTATCGAGGCAGCCAAATCTCAGTGGATAATTACTGATTTAGCCATATCACGAGGTTTATATCATGCCCCAGCTTTTTTCTCAGATGAATATGCTGCGAGAGCTTTGAAGCCCACCAGATATCCGAGATCATCTATTACAGCAGCTTGCTAAAAAGGTTTCAGAAAAGAGCAGTTTGGCGAAATGCGTTGTGACGCCCGTTCGTTCACAGCAGCCCAGACTGAACCGGCAGAAACCGCCCGCCATCTAGATGGTTGGCCAGGACGTGGCGCAGTGGTAGCACACCCGCTTTTGGAGCCGGGGAGGGCAAGTTCGAACCTTGCCTCCCCGACCAACATTGAATCCCAACAAAGACCCAGCGCTTGGCTGGGTCTTTGAATTTAAGGCTTTTCTATCTACCTACAACGATGCATGATTGGTGAAGTTCGAGGAGAGTCGGGCTGGACTGTGGGACTATTTTAAAACTGCGCGCCGAATTGCATGGAGTAGACGTAAGATACGCCTCACAAGGTAGGTGCAGGTTCAGCCGTGATAAAGACCGCCATTTCTTTTCTCATTTTGGGGATAGCCATTCTGGCGGTCTCCAGCGGTCTCCTGTTTATGACAGAGACCCAGCTTGATAGACGCCCGGAAAATCCGGTAAGTCTGCTTCTGATAGCAGAAAAGAATAATCTGACCCAGACCAAGCAAGTATCTCAAGCTGGAATGATGGTTGGAGCAGGAGTGGTCGTGCTCTCAGCAACGACATCTTTTGTCTTATACTGGCGAGATCGCTGAGCGTGGCTACGGGACACTACCACTATGTCTTCTGGTTGATGTGCGATGTCCTAAAGCTGGCGCAAACGCGGGTCCCACTTGTCTCGCAACCAGTCACCGAGGAAATTGAACGCGAGAACAGTTAAGAAAATCGCGATTCCAGGGAAGACGGTTATCCACCATGCCGATCCCACCAGCAGGTATTCCCGACCGTCCGAGATCATTGACCCCCAAGCGGGCGTTGGAGGCGGCACGCCTGCACCCAGGTAACTGAGAATAGACTCCGCGAGGATGACAGATCCGACTTCAAGTGTCCCAACCACAACAATAACGTTCCTCGTACCAGGCAAGATATGTTTGATGATGATCCGTGTGTTCGAACCACCTGAAATACGCGAAAGATGCACATAATCCATCGTTTTTAACTGTAGTGCTTGTCCTCGCACGAGTCGGGCCGGGCCGGACCAATTGCTGAGAGCGAGAACGACAATAAGGGTCATTAGACTCTGGCCCATTACTATTACGATCATCAATGCAAGTAAAATGAACGGGATAGCTGAATTTACGTCTAGCAGCCGCATGATCGCTTCGTCAATTACTCCACCGAAGTAACCAGCGATCAAACCCAGCGTAGATCCGATTGTGACGCCCGCTGCGATCGCGATCGCAGCAACCATGAGCGATATCCTGGCGCCGTAGATGATCCGACTAAAAACATCTCGTCCAAGAGCGTCAGCTCCCAGAAAGTAACTGCCCGGTTCTCGCCCGGCGTTTATTTCGGTCGCGTCCATATCGGCATCTTGCCATACCGGTGGATAATTCCTGTGTCGAAGATTGTTCTTTTCGGGATCTTTGGGCGCAATTAACGGAGCGAAAATAGCGAAGATAATAAGAACCAAAATGATAAGCCCTGGAATTATCGGATACCTGCGGACAACATGAACAGGCCTTCGGACGATACTAATATCGTCCGAAGACTCTGCGGAGAATTGCTCGGAAATTGCTTCGGCCATGTTCGCTACTTGATCCTGATTCTGGGGTCAATAAGGGCGTAAGAGATGTCAACGATAAAAACGGTGACTACGTACAGAACCGTGAAAACCAGCACCGCGCCCGTCATCACAGGAAAGTCGTTGTTGTTGATGGCTGTCACCACCAGACGGCCCAATCCCGGCCATGCAAATACGGTCTCGGTGACAACTGTTCCGGTGAGGAACGAAGCCAGAATTAGGGCAGACATCGTCAGAGGCGGGATCGCTGCGTTTTTGAAGGCGTGTTTCCAAATCACCTTCCATTCCGCGACGCCCTTAGCCCTGGCAAGTTTTATGTATTCCGAATCCAAGGTCTCGAGCATTGAAGATCGCACAAGCCGCAATACCGCTGCAGCAGGTAGCCACCCGAGCGTGACCATGGGCAAAATGTAGTGTTCCCAGCCTCCCCTCTGGCTTGTCGGTAACCAACCAAGATTTACCGAGAAGATGAGTATCAACATCAGCCCCAAAAAGAATGGTGGTAGTGCCTGTCCGAATAGGGCAAATGTTCTGCCTATCAGGTCGAAGGCGGAGCTGCGTTTTGTAGCGGATAGCACGCCCAGCGGAATTCCGACCAGGAGAGCGAATACCCATGCTCCTGCAGCCAGCTGCAGGGTGGCAGGAACTTTCTCTTTTATTGTTTCAATCGCCTGGTGACCAGTTTGAATTGATTCACCAAAATCCAGTTGAATTGCATCTTTGAACCAGATCCAGTATTGGACTGGGAGCGGCTTGTCGAGACCGAAATCTCTGCCCCATTGCTCCCAAATTTCAGGAGTGAGCATGCCGGTACCCAGGTAAAGATTCCTCGGATCGCCCGCAAGCCGAGATAGAACAAAAACTATGAAAGTTGCGCCAATAACCGACAGAACACCGAAGAAGAACCGGCGCACCAGGAATCGAGTCATGCTGGTATCTTCTCTTCACGATTTCGGTCGTTACTAATTGGTTCGGGACACCCGACGGCGGTCGGTACGAGTGAATTCAAAGCCTCTGCGCGTACCTGGGCACAGGTATCACCTGCGAATACCGGTGTCGATCGGACAGGTCGGTTACCCGGCATGCGGTCTATTTCTCTCAATCGAGATCCTCCGATAACTACAAGCCGTGTCCTAGTTATATTCCGACGTACATTAGCCCATTACGCAATAAGGCTTCTCTGGGGCTGTGCGGCACACCGTCACCTTCAGAGAAGCGGTTCATTTTGAGTTGCTTGCTGTGTCCCCGGACCAGATGATCCGGGGACACAGCAACATCAGTTACTAACTTACTCTGTCGCGAGTATCACAGTATGGAAACTGTTGATCTCTCGGAAGGGTTGAAGCGTCCAGCTCATCACTCGATCGGGGTTTATTCCAATCAGAGTTGGCACCTCAACAATGCCAGCAGCGAATCGCTGCTCAAAGGCCCAGTCGAAGTATGCCTCACGTGCAGCGAGGTTCTCCGCCGATCCTTTAATCGAGGCACCCGTTTCTATGAACACGTCGTAGAACTTCTGGTGCTCAAGTCCAGGGTTGTAGCCTCCCGTAGGCTGTGGGAAGAGGCAGCAACCATCGGTTCCGCCCGATTCGCCATCGTAGGCAAGGCGGTTCGGACCCCATGTGGTCTGCCAGATCGTATTGATCGTGCGTCCAACCATGGTTGGCCTGCGGGCCGTGTACGCCGATGTGTCAAGCTGAACTTCAATGTTCAGTAAATCTTTCCACATGCCAGCGACTGCCTGACAGACTTCACCGTTCGTTCCGATGTCAACGGGGCAGAAGTAGTCCGGAACAGAGAATCCGTCTGGATAGCCGGCCTCTGCTAGTAGAGCCTTCGCTGCATCAACGTCATACGGAATAACCCACCGGTCCTTGAATTCCGGGTGATTCTGGTGAATCGGAACCTGACCATGACCACCGTATATCGGGCCACCGTAGCCAGCAAGGATCGTGTCGTTAATCAGTTCACGATCGATTGCCATTGAAAGCGCCTGCCGAACCTTACGGGCCGACTCATCGCGAGCGGCATCGTTGGGATCACCGATCCACGGGTGATCATCATCCGGCATCAATGAATCTCTGGTTACCGCTTCACCGTTTTCGGGGATGTTGTCCAGGTAGTAGTTTCCACTGAAGTAGATGAAGTTTCCTTTGAACTGTCTCAGACCGTCGTCAAAGACGAAACCGTTAGATTCCAGTGACGGCACGTCCGAGATCGGAACCGGTGCAATGTCTACTTCGCCTGTCCTCAACTGTGCAGTTCGGATCGCGCCTTCCGGGCTCTCAATGAGTTCCAGATTAGCGACGTACGCCGCTTGCTTCCAGTAGTCGTTGTTTGCGCGGAAGGTTATTTTCTCATTCGCTTTCCAATCCGTCACGATGAACGGGCCGGTCCCATGCGGGGTAATGAGTGTCTCGTCGGGGCCAAGTTCATCGGTCAATACTTTCGAAACCACAGCCGCAGAGTCGTTGCATTCGCTCACAGTATTAGCCGTGAGGTAATCACCCTGAAATTGCTTGAAGGGCGCATCGACTTTGGTCGGGTTGTCCGGGTTTATAACCCAGGGTTCGAATATCGAGTTCAGCTCTCCGGCGGCGGAGTGGACTGATGACGGGTTGTCCGCACCAGAACTGTTGTAGCTAAACACGACATCTTCTGCGGTCATTTCTCCCCAGTCCTTGTCGTCGGTGTAGAAGTGCACACCGGGTCGAATCGAGAACGAGACCTTGCTCAGGTCCGATGCCAACTGCCAGCCTGTGGCGAGTTGTGGCACTGAACAACTGTTCTTGTCTCCGGTCAACAGGGTTTCCTGAACTCCGAAGTAGTATTGCAAGGTGTTGGTGGGGAACACGGCCTTCTCGTTAAGGAAAACCGGGCTACCTACCTGCGGGACAGACACTCTAAGAGTGCCTTGCTGAATCGGTTGGCCTGTAGACGAGCCTTTTTCCGGTACAGCCGTCTGCACGACAACTACCGTCTCAATGACAGTGTCGCCCTTGATTTCTTTCTCGACGACCACTGTCTCCACGACGGTGTCACCCTTGATTTCTTTCTCGACGACCACGGTCTCCACGACGGTGACCGTCTCGGTACCGCAAGCGATTGCGGCGACCAGTGCAAAGCCGAGTACCGCCATTGCCAGCCATCTGAGTTTTTTCACACCAATGTTCAGATCCATGTTCACTCCAATTGTTAGATCCGATATCAATCAGAATCTAACGTAAGCAACCTCCGAAACGAGGTGGTAGTGGGCAGGTCGCGATCTCTCGGCGAGCCTCCAGCCCACCCAGTTCCCGCAGCATAAATGTGCGTACTGGTGTTGCTGAATAAAGATGTACTAATTACCACAAGGCTAAATAGCTCCGTGATAATTTTTATATTTGCGAGCTAAATATTCATAGAGGCTCCAGTCACATCCCGGCAATATCTGGAACCGTCTGGGGACGAGTAGCCACCAGAGACGCGGCGAAGTTGTCCGCGAAGCAGGGCAAATACTGGCTTTCGAGCCGGCCTCCGTTTGGTGGCGGGTCGAATGCGGCGGTCATTTGATCGATTAACGGCAAATTCATCCCTAACTAACTCACCTCAAAGTCGGTAATCATGCGGTGCATGAATTCCGATCGAGGCTGTATCGAGGCTGTTAGGAACCGCCTTACCATCTCGCAGGCGCCGCATATATTTGATGAATAAACAGTGATCTGTGGCATTGTGTTGTTCTCAGGTTCTCGTCTCTCGAGGAGATCGGAGCACATCGACTGGGAATTTGTGCGTTAGTTCATGCCCTATCCGTGATTTTCGCTGTACGAGATTGACTGTTTGTCATCAGAATCATGCTTTTACCTGCAGGGCCGCCAAATGAAGCGATCTCAATCTGCTCAGGACTATTGAAAGCGGGCAAAATCGTATTAGCTGCTTGATCCGGCGTCAAATCGAGCACCCACTTCCATGGCGGAAGTAAGAACGCCGGATTTACTTTGAAGCCTTGCTGAATTTGCGCCGCGGTGATCTTGGTGTTGCCCCAGAGAAAATCCTGGACCATTTTCTTGTTCCAGCCGGCATCCTTGCATGCGTTCGCATGGTCGGGACTGAGGATCACCAGCGCGCCGCCTCCGCCTCCAGCTGAGTACGGATCCGGGTCTGACCATCGGTAGCCGGTGTAACCACCACCACCTCTGATTCCGCCGGCGACTGATTTAAGAACACCTTCAGCTGTGTAATTAACAAGATCAGCCGCATCGTAAACGTTGCGGGCACCGACTACGGTCACAGTTGATTCGGAAGCTTTGAAACCTCGGCTCTCGTGGAATCCTTCCCATCGATCTGTAACGGAGGGTTCTGCGCCACACCATGAGAACTTGTTTGGAGAACCGATGGTGTCCATGTCCATCTCGGTCGGGTAGTTGTGTCCCACGTTCATCAGCGCGAGCCGCATAGCCCGACCCAGCACGATGTTCACACGAGACTGCCTGCCTGGACCCAGAATGCATTGCCCGGTGTTGATTCCGAGCTCTTCGACAATAGGACCGTTCACCATCATGAACGGTGCGTCGGGGGAAGTAGACATCAGCCACTGACGTGCCCGCGGTCCCAACTTGAGTATCGCCTTTATCGCAGTGATCACTACTGGAAGATGTGCTGGTTCGCAACCTGCCATGGCTGCAGAAATAGCGATCTTTTCGACCGTTGCGATACCCTCGCCCGGGGGCAGAATACCAACTACGTGGTCAGGTGCCAGCGTGGTTCCGCATAGCACAGCGTCGACACGTTCGCGGGTTGGCGGCATAAGCGGGAAGCCATCACCCCATCCGCGATCTAGATAATCACGATTGAAGTCGATGTACGCATCGATTCCAATCCCGTCGTATTCCAGATCCGGACCCGGTATACGATTTTCGGCGTCACCCTCATCCTCTTTTTTTACCTCTTGGGCAGGATTCGTTAAGCCTCGAATAATGCCGTCGATCTGTTCCGATATTGAATCTGCGGAACGCTCGGGTGGAACACCGGTAATGACCTCAGGGACAACGACGTACGGCGCGAGTGGCATGCCAAAGGCACGACAAGTTGCCAGAGTGTCGGTTTCGAAACCGGCTGAAGCGATCGAAACGGTCGGGATTCCCTTGCGCTCGATATAAATCATGTCGTGGACAAGCCACGACGTGCACTGGCCTCAGTCAGAGGAAGAGCCGACAACCACGTCGGACTCTTCAGCTGCCTGATCAAGAACTGCAGCCGGGGTGGGGATACCACCTTCGTACAGCGTTATGGACACATCCTTATACTGTCTGGAAAGCTCTTCTCCAACCCGGGTGAGGACGGCGTCTCCGCCTCGCTTCCTGTTCCAGACCAGCCCGAGTTTTAGACCGTCCAGCGATTTCGGACGAGGAGCAATGTCTGTCTGAACAGCGAGTTGCTTCATCTCCGATACCGGATTCAGGGTCACCAGTTTTTCCATACCACAGTCCTTCTCAAAACGTTTATGAAACCACCACCAGACAGGATGAATAGGCGAACAATCCATCCTGTTTAGTGACAGAACACAATTACCGAATTCGATAAGTCGCTCAGCGTGCCTAATTGATCACTATGAACAGTCTGTTCACGGTGACTTGATAAAACACCTAAACAGCGTAAATCATACATACAACTTGTATGTTTGCGAAGCGTATATCATGCCATTCGAAAAGTAAATAATTCACTCAGTTGAGTACCTGTATTTGACGACCAACTCACCACGAAAGCGAAGGACTTCTCGCGACCGTATCCTTGCGATTGCAACCATGCATTTTGCAAAACTTGGCTATCTTGGGACCTCTCTCGAAGCGGTGGTCAAAGACGCTGGCGTGTCAAGAGGCGCGCTGTACCACCACTTCGCTGATAAACATGATCTATTCCGACTTGTTTGCCTCAAGTTGCAGAGCGACAACGCAAAGAAAATCGACTCTGCGATCGCGAGCGGCGCGAATCCCTGGGAAGGCTTTGTTAACGGAATACACTCGATGCTGGATACAGCGGCAGACAAAGGGGTCAGGAGAATCCTGTTCGTCGAGAGGGTCTCCGTTCTTACCTGGGACGAGTGGTCCGCGATCGACATGGGAACGGTTGGTGGTTCTCTCCGGCCGGCAATGATACGGGCGATGGACGAGGGGTACATGGAACGGCGACCTGTGGCGGCGTTGTGGTACCTGATTGCTGGGTCAATAAGTCGTGTCACAACCATCGCTGCGGAATCGGATGAGATCGATCTCGACGACATGCATGATGAATTCGAACAGCTACTTTCCAAGTACCGAATCGACAGAGATCAGGATTAGGTCTTACAGTGTGATCGTCCACGAATTAAACCGGTCATTCGACCACGTAGGGACAGCAATATGACGATGGGGCACCGTGAGCGAGTTCTAAAAGCATTGAACCACGAGGAGCCGGACCGGGTGCCGTTCGATCTCGGTGGTGCTGCTGGCAGTTCGGTTCATATCGATAAATACGAGGAACTGAAGGTGCACTTCGGCGTCGAGGAACAAACCACACTGGGCAATCGTTGGGTCCAATCGGTGGTTGTGCACGAACAGATTTTGCAGGCTCTGGATATCGATTTCCGGTACTTATCGACAGGACCTTCCAACAGCAAACCGGAGATCGAAGTTGGAGACGACGGTTACCGGGATGAGTTTGGACTACTTCGTCGCATGCCGCCTGGATCCCGCTACTACGACGTAGTCGAATTTCCTTTGTCGGGTTTAATTTCCGTCCGCGATATCGTGAATTACCCGTGGCCCGACCCAACTGATCCCGGATATACCAGAGGGTTGCGGGATCGAGCACTGGCCCTTCGAGAGAGTACCGACTGCGCCATCGTGCTTCAGCTTGCGTCTCCGTTTGTACACACTACGCAGTTCCTACGTGGCTTCGAGGACTGGTTTATGGATCTAGCCGGGGATCCTGCGCTGGCATCTGCTCTCTTCGAGGCAACGGTCGAGGTTTCGTCGGTACGGGCTGCGGAAGCACTCAAAGTCGTAGGCGACCTCGTAGATGTTGTTGTAATGGCCGACGATCTCGGTTTCCAGACGACTCCGATAGTTTCGCCGGAGATGTACAGGCGGTTATTCAAGCCCTGGCACAAGAAATACTTCGATGCCGTAAAGGCGCACACGTCGGCCTACATTAGTTTTCACTGCTGCGGTGCCATCAGTAAGCTGCTTGACGACTTAATCGACATCGGGGTCGACGCTGTTAATCCGGTTCAGGTGGCGGCTACTGGCATGGATTCAGCGAGTCTGGCTTCCGAATTTGGTGATCGGCTTAGCTTCTGGGGCGCCATTGACACTCAGGACGTGCTGCCCAACGGGTCTGTAGGGGACGTTCGGGCCGAGGTCAAGAGGCGGTTTGGTGACCTCGCCCCAAGTGGTGGTTATGTGTTTAGTGCAGTGCACAATATCCAACCCGACGTACCGCTCGAAAACATCCTCGCCATGTTCGAAGCCGCAAAAGACTACGGTGGATATCCGATCGACCAGACCGGCTAGTTCTCCGACTGGTTTTTGTCGCCTATTACTGCATCACTGAACGTCCACAACCGACGAATCCCTATTCGACAGTTTTGGATGATCCACCCAGGGCAACGACGGTCGAAGCGCAATGCCGTACAGGTCCGAGCTGGTCACTCGAGCACAATGGTGACACTGTCCATCTACGGTCATGTCATTCCCGTTGAAGATGAACTTGCTGCCAGCGTATTCGCGCAAGTGATGGCAAACGTAGAAATCAGTTAGTCGGCAGCTAGTCGTAAAAATCCGAATGTTGGTTGAAATAACACTCAGCTCTTTACGTTTGGTTTGAGATTGGTGACGGGCCGGGGACTCGAACCCCGAACCTAGTGATTAAGAGTTCTGCTCAACACATGTCCTGTCGTGCGGTTTCGTGCCGTTCCGTACTGAAATCACAGGATAAGGCCGGAGGTTCGTGTCCTGTCCTGCCCCGTCATATTGAACCGTTTGTGGGCAAGTTAGTGGGCAGGACATGAGCAGGTCTCCTCAGCAATTGAGGAACGATGCGATTCTGCCCCGACGCCGAGTCCTGACAGAACTACCCATCAGGCTCTAGCTACCAACCTCGTACGGTATGTTGCTCAAAATCGCTGCTTCCTTCATAACGATCTCAGTCATCTCACGCGGGCTCTGCCCTTCGAAGTAGTGAGGTGTTCCAAATCGGACGATTATCTTCGTTCGAACCGCCGGGATGGTCCAGTTAGGGGCGAACGGAATCCATTTGGAAATCCACTTGCCGACAGCCGATTGCTCAAGCCCTTTGCCTTTGCGATCGTACTCGATACCGACCGGGACAATCGGAATACGCAGTTCATGTCCCTTTTGCTTTAGATGACGAACCTCGTATCGCTCCAACAGACCTACCAATCCATCTTCGATCGATGTGACCGAGTCGTACTGATACTCGCCCTGGGTAAAAACGGCTGTAATCAATCGACGATTCAGACGATCTTCGACATCCTTTGCCAGCGCTACTGCACGCTTCCGAGGGTTTTCAATTCCATCTTCCTGCCAGATAACCGTCCCCATAGCAGCGGTGCTTTTCTTCTGGATAAAGTTAATCACACCGTTGTGACCGAACGAATCAGTCGAAACAAAGCTGATGAACTCTCCCACTACATGGGAAAGCGCGAAAACATCCGCCGATGTGCGGTGAACCGGCGCCAACATAATTGGGCGGATGTTAGGAATCTCGCCTTCGACTCTGCTACTCAGCAGCAGAACACGTTTAGTTACAGGAATGAATCCCAAACGAATGGCGTGATAATTGAACCGCCACCAATTTTCCTTTACGCCCAATTAGGTCCTTGCTGAGCAGCGAGATGCACCACACCACGAATTAGATAATCAGCCATGCGAGCGAGTTCTCTTCAGGTCAGACTCTAAATATTATCTCCAAAAATATCTTTAATCTCGAATTCACCTCTGGAATTGCTCACCAATACAAACCCTCACCATGACGACTAATTCCATAACCTCTCGGGACAAGCCGAACATGGATCTGCCAGAACTCAGTGACCTGCCCCCACATGTGAACTGCAGTGCTGCCGTGGCTCTTACGCTAGTAGCCATGCACCCGGGCTGCCCCAGTGATCGTCAGAGCACACGGGGTTGCGGGTGGTTGAAACAGTACGTTTTAAAGACGCTTGTGAGCAGTTAGTGACCATCATGCGAAAAGACCCCGGAATAATCCGAGGTCTTGTTCAGAAGGTATCCAGTTTGGTGACGGGCCGGGGACTCGAACCCCGAACCTAGTGATTAAGAGTCACTTGCTCTGCCAATTGAGCTAGCCCGTCCAAGTCATCACTTAACAATTCAATCTGAGGCTCAATGCAGTGTCAACGGCAATTCGTGTGGGTATGGAGATGAGTCGAACTCACGCAACCCGAAGGATCAAGTTGAATCCGCAAAGAATCCTTCAGCTAGCTGCTACACACTCGGTCGCGCACAACCGACTAACGTGCAACCACAATAACTGAGCCCAACTACCGTTTCACTGCTCTCGCAACAATCACAGAGCGGCTTCGTTGCGCTCGCCTGTTCGTACCCTAACAACGTCTGTAACGGGCGACACGAAAATCTTTCCGTCACCGATAGAGCCTTTTTCAGAGCTCTTTGCAGCATCCAGAATGGCTTCGATAATTTTCTCTTTGTCCGGTTCCAATACCACGATCGTGATCATCGCTTTGGGCAGTGATGTTCGGGTGGCGGTCTTTGCTCCACGCCCTGTGAACACTTCGACACCCTGCTGCTGACCCCGTCCATTCACGTTGTGGACAGTGAATCCGCGACAGCCTACTGCGTCGAGCGCGTCGATAACGACGTTGATCCGGTCGGGACGAACTATGGCTTCTATCTTGATCAATTCAGTTCACCTCACTCATAGCCCACTAGCGTGCGGCAATTAATTCCTAGTTAGCCGTCCACCGCAATTGCCGCGGTGGGCGACGTTGGTTTCTGTTTGGTTAGTCTGCTCCGTCGCCGACATAGCCACGCTCACCGTGCAGCGTGATGTCGAGACCGAGATCTTCATCGTTAGCCTCAACCCTGATTCCTAGACCGGGGATTACATCTAGGATTTTCAAGATGATGAATGTAGCAACACCGGAGTAGACCGCTACTGCTGCGACCGCTCGAGCGTTTGCCCATAGAAGTCCAACTTCACCATCAATGAGTCCGACGTTTTGAAGCACCCCGTTGTCGTCGACTGCCTGAACGGCGAATATTCCCGTTGCCAGCGAGCCCCAGATACCGCCAACACCGTGGACAGCAAAAACCTCAAGAGCATCGTCGATACCGGTTCTGGCCATGATTTTAACCGCAGTGTAAGCGGCAGCACTGCCGACAATTCCAATAGCGAATGCGCCCATTGGGCCGACGAATCCTGCCGCCGGTGTGATCGATGCAAGACCAGCGATGGCTCCTGTGGCAAAACCGACACCGCTTGTTCGACCTGTTGACTGAAATTCAAGAATCATCCACACCAAACCAGCGACCGCAGCGGATGTGTTGGTCACCAGGAACGCCATTACCGCCACATTGTCGGCAAGAAGACCTGATCCGGCGTTGAAGCCGAACCAGCCGAACCACAACAGGCCAGTGCCAAGCAGCACATACGGAACGTTGTGTGGTTCGACACCACGTTCGATCTGGCGTCTCGATCCGATCATACGGGCGGCCACGATAGCCGCAATACCGGCCGAAGCGTGAACCACGATTCCACCAGCGAAATCGAGAGCACCGATTCCAGCAATCCAACCATCTGCAGCCCAGACCCAATGAGTTATCGGTACATAGACCACTGTGACCCAAACGAACAGGAAAACGATATAAGTGGTGAACTTGAAACGTTCAGCGAACGCACCTGTGATCAACGCGGGAGTGATGATCGCGAACATCATCTGGAATATTGCAAACAGGATTGGAGATATCCCACCATCGACGCCTTCAGAAGAGACGTCACGGAATCCGATGAAATCGAAGTTGCCGATAAAATCACCGCCGGCTCCGAACGCCAGACTGTATCCCCAGAGAACCCAGAGAACGCTCACCACACCCATGGCGACATAGCTGTACATCATCGTCGAGACAACGTTTTTACCACGAACAAGACCGCCGTAGAAGAAAGCGAGGCCAGGGGTCATTAATAGCACCAGAGCCGATGCGGTTAGCATCCATGCAACATTGCCGGGATCAGACATATTGAAGTTCCATTTCTAATTCGTACTTAAAATGATCCAGGGCAAACCACGATCCCTGGATTCTCAGTAAGCCCGGAGGCGCCGTTGTCGGCCTGAAAAGGAACGGCGGAGTTATCGTCGCATCAAACACGGTCCCTGACTATCGTGTTCGATAAGTAATCGCAGACGCAACTTAGCAAACGAAATCCCGTTGATAAACCGTTTTCATCCTGTTTATCGAGATTTCGCGAACATATCCGTTATGCAAGGTCAGGATTAGCTCTCCGACGCCATAACACCACCAACTGACCAACTGGCTTTCTCGACATCCTGAAAGATGATCGTTGTAGCAGAATCCGGTATCCCAGCGGTTTCCGAGATCGCTTTCGTAATCGCCTTTGCAAGGTCGGCTTTCTGTTCGTCTGTTCGGCCGGCATAGAGGGCTAAGTTTACTACTGGCATGTTCTTCTCCTTGTTGCTTCGTGTCTGAACTCAACTCGAGTCGAATTATAGGCGGAGGTCCGCTCTAACCTCAGGATCTATCACGTTCCAGACAGAGTAATACCCGGATTCGCAATATAATTGGTTCGATGGTCGACTTTTCTGGAAATAGCGACGGCAGCGGTCTGGGCGAATTCAAGTTAATAGCGCGTCTCGCCGAATTCGGTTCAGCACCGGAATTGCAGCAGGCTGAATCGGTGCTTACCGGTATCGGAGACGATGCTGCGGTCGTCTCGACACCGTCAGGCCAGATGTTGCTGACCACCGATGCGATAGTCGATGGAGTCCACTTTCGCTCGGCCAACGAACGCTGGTACGACATAGGCTGGAAGTGTGCGGTGTCAAACCTCAGCGACATCGCTGCGATGGGCGGTGTTCCCGATCATGCTCTGGTGACCCTCGGCGTCCCTCGGGGTGCTTCAGAGGATACGTACGTCGAATTTTACTCAGGTATGAACGAAGCGTTCGAAAAGTTCGGAGGTCGGTTGGTTGGCGGCGATGTCGTTTCATCGCCAACAATGTTCGTGAACCTCGCCCTCACGGGTCATCCTGTGACCGATGGAATATGGCTTCAGCGGAGCACAGCGAAACTCGGCGATCTCGTGTGTGTCACTGGAACCCTTGGTAGTTCCGCCGGTGGACTCGAAGTTTTGCTCAGCGGAGAATCCAATCCGAGCGGTCAGATTCTTATCGATCGACATTACCGCCCTACCCCACGGATCGAGCTTGGTAATCGACTGGTCGAGTCAGGCGTTCGCTGTGCGATGGACGTGAGTGATGGTCTCGTCGGTGATCTTGAGAAAATCGCCAGTATGAGCAGCGTGGGTATCAAGATCGAAATGGCGTGCATTCCAATCGCACCCGAGCTGAAATTCATGGTAGGTACCAGTGCCATTGAACTGGCGTTGAGCGGAGGCGAAGATTACGAACTGGTTTTTACTACGCCTGAATCAGTTGTCGACAATTTGCCGCATGATGTAAAAAGCCAAATCAGCGTAATTGGACGTGTCACCCATGACGCCGTAGTGGGTGGCGATTTACGAGTGGTTGATTCTACTGGCAAGACTTACGAACCGATTCGCAAAGGTTGGGATCATCTGAATGGCTGATAGCTTCTTAGCTGGCGGTCCCAATCCAGCGTTGTTGCTGGTTTCGGATTCTGAGTCAGAAACAGTTAGAATCGGTGAATCGATCGGTCTTGCCCTGCGTACTGGAGATACCGTGCTTCTGTCGGGTGATCTCGGAGCGGGTAAAACACGACTCGTACATGGAATGGCAAACGCTATCGAAAGCCCGATTCCAGCTCGCAGCCCAACTTTCGTGATCGTCAACGAATACCCCGGGAGAATCCGGCTCAGTCACTGCGATCTGTATCGACTGGGTTCGGTAGATGAGGTCGAAGAGCTTGCACTAGATGAACGATTGCACGATGGCGCACTTGTAGTTGAGTGGCCAGAAATCGGAGCCAACGCCCTTCCAGAGGACGTTCTATTCTTGAAACTCGACAATGGTGAACACGACGATCAACGGTTGATCTCCTTCACACCAACTGGCCCAAGTTCAGCCGGACTCCTCGGTCGATCCGCGGCTGTATACGAAGCACTCGATGCAACCGCCGGTCTCAATATTCCCTCAGCCACAGAGCAATCAACGAATTGAATCTAGTAGTAATCGATACCTCCACCCGCTTTGCCGGAGTGGGAGCAGTCAACAACGAAGGCAAACGGGCAACTCGCAGTTGGCGATCGAACCAGAATCATGGTCGAGAGCTGATGACTGCTGCGATCGACGCGCTCAGTGAGCTATCGCTCTCACCGCAGGATCTGTCACACGTTGCGGTAGCCCTTGGTCCCGGTGGATTCAGCGCGGTACGTGTCGGTATCAGCGCGACACTCGGGCTGGCGGTATCCAAACAACTTCCCGTTCTTGGCATACCGACTCACGAAATCGAGGCACATCTGCACATGTCTTCCGCTAGTCCAGAATCGCCCGTATATTCACTGATTCCAGCGGGACGAAACGAGCTATCGTGGACTCGTCACACCGGTGATTCAGGCTCGACATTTGGTGTGCTTGCACCGGACCAACTGGTTACTCAACTTGAGCCTGATGCAATTCTATGTGGTGAAGCATGCGATCTGATGGCGAATCTTGTCGATCCGTCACGATTCGGGGAGCACGAACCTCCGACCCGAAATCCGAACATATTGATCGACATCGCGATCGCGAAGTTCAACTCCGGCATTTCGACTCCCTACGAAGAGTTGCGCCCAATCTATGCCCGACCCCCGTCGATCAGCAAGCCAAAGCCTGCGAAGTAGTTGATTCTTGGCGAATGGTGCCAAACACTGCCGCCCAATTCGGATGTTTTCGCGGCACAATGATTAGACACTATTCCTGTAATTCCTGTAGGGAGAAGAAATGACAACGGAGCGAACACTCGTACTGGTAAAGCCTGACGGCGTACAACGCGGACTTGCCGGTGAGATTATTGGGCGCCTGGAACGCACCGGACTGCAAATCGTTGGAATGAAGCTAATGCAGATTTCAAACGAGCTTGCCAACACACATTATGGCGAGCACGAAGGTAAGCCCTTCTACGACGGTCTCGTTGGATTCATCACTTCTTCTCCGGTTGTGGCAATCTGTCTTGAAGGCCCAAGTGCTATATCGACAACGCGCAAGATCATGGGTGCGACCAATCCTGCAGATTCAGCACCCGGAACGATCCGTGGTGACTTCGGAGTCGACATGGGTCGGAACTTGATTCACGGATCGGCTAACGAAGATGATGCAGCGCGTGAAGTCGCTCTCTTCTTCATTGATTCTGAATTGACTTCCTACGAGCGGGCTACTCAGCCCTGGATCGTGGAATAGCGACCGATTACTAAACGCCACGTGGTTTTGACGCTGGCTCAGGTGTTGCTCGCTACTGGACTCGGACGACTTCGGTGGCACGCTCCCAGAGTTGTTCAAGCCCGTAGTGGTCACGCTGTTCCCGCGTGAACAGATGGACAACAACCCCAGTAAAGTCGATCAGAACCCAGCCACCTTTGCCTGATCCTTCACGATGCGTGACGTGCACGCCCATCTTCCGTGATCGACGGCTGATGTCTTCAGCCATCGATTCAAGGTGGCGATCGGTTTCCCCACTGATGATCACGAAGTAGTCGGCGAAGCTACTGACGCCGTCAGTGTCGAGTAGCACGATATCGGATCCGAGTTTTTCGGATGCCTCGTCGACCGCGGCGCGAGCGATCTCTTCGTTGGTGGCGATTGTCTTTGTTTCTGTCGTATCTGCCATTGCTACAAATTATAGACGCTGTAACAGTGATTCTCGTTGATCAATTCTGAACATTTCGTTCAACCCTCGTTCAGTTGTTCATTACTACTCTTTTGCTACTCTGGATGAATGGTACAAGTTGATAAAAACAAAAAGAAACGAGCTGTAGTGGCTATGAGTGGTGGGGTCGACTCATCGGTTGCCGCTGCCCTGCTTGCTCGTGATGGATACGAAGTCGTTGGAGTAACCATGCGACTTTTCAATGCGCCCAACGAGCAGATGGCTCGGTTGAACAAGTCGTGCTGTTCGCTCGAAGACGTTGAAGACGCACGAGCTGTTTGTCGAAAAATCGGTGCAAAACACTACTTTCTCAATTTCGAAGAAGACTTCCAGAAGCATGTTGTCGACTATTTTGTAAGTGAGTACGAACGAGGTCGCACACCTCATCCTTGCCTAGCGTGCAACGATCGCCTCAAATTTGAATTCCTCATCCGCCGCGCCGAGCTTATGGACGCCGATGTTGTCGCTACCGGCCACTACGCACGTATTCTCGAAAACGATGGTGAATACCGTCTGCTGGCGAGCGTCGATCCTCTGAAGGATCAATCGTATGTGCTCTACACACTTACGCAGGATCAATTGTCGAAGCTGTCGCTGCCAATCGGTGATTACTCTAAGAATAAGATCAGGGAAGTAGCCAGAGAGCTTGGACTTTCGATCGCTGACAAGCCTGATTCTCAGGACATCTGTTTTATTCCCGATGGCGACTACAACCAGTTCATTGAACCTCGTCTGAAGCGCAAACTACCTGGCGATATTGTTGATCCTGACGGAACTGTCCTCGGTGAGCACGACGGTATTCACGGATTCACAATCGGCCAGCGTAAGCGAATACCGATCGTGAACAGCACCCAGCGCCCGCTTTACGTGACCGATATCAATGCAGACTCCGGAAGTGTCACTGTAGGTCCTGCTGAAAATCTTATGAAAACCCGTTTATACGCTTCCGGTGTGAATTGGATTTCACGATCAATCCCGACTGGAATTATCTCTGTCGAAGCCCGCATTCGTTACAACGGTAACAACACTCCGGCGCTGGTTCGCCCGCTCTTAAATGGTGCGGAAATTGAGTTCAAACAGCCAGTTCGCGCCATCACTCCGGGGCAGGCAGTCGTGTTTTATCAGGACGATGTGGTGATAGGTGGCGGGTTGATCGAAACTTCACTCCCCAACAATTCAGAAACTGAAAATTCAAAAACCGTCGATATACCTGCAATAACGGTCTGACTTTCCCACGGTAACGATAATCTTCGGATACTGTCGCATCAGTGACATGAGGTGCCGTTCCGTTTTGACGGTTCCCAACAATATTCCTGCGAACATGGGTTCCGCCTGTTGCCGAAGACCGCCAGAGTTCTACCCGATTTTTCGATTGAAACTGAAATCGCCAACGGATCAAATCTTCTCGTTGCCGGTGTCGATGAGGTAGGGCGAGGTACGTTGGCAGGGCCGGTAGTCGCCGCAGCAGCAATTTTGCCGGGGCCTGTCCCAACTGAGTACAAAGAACTGGTCAACGACAGCAAGTTGCTTTCTGCTGCACAACGTGAGAAGGCTTTCGCGTGGCTGATCGATTGGTGCGTCGGTTACGGTGTTGGAGCCTGCACATCAGACGAAATAGATTCGATGGGAATTGTTCCCGCCACCCGTCAGGCGATGTCACGAGCGATCGCGGAGCTCGAGCCACCGCCCGATCATCTACTGATCGACGCGGTTGAGCTCGGTGCTGTTGCGATACCGCAGACCTCTATGATCAGGGCAGACTCGCGTAGCCAGAGCGCGGCAGCAGCTTCGATCATCGCCAAGGTCACCAGAGATAAGCTGATGGTCAGCGTGTTCGATGTGGAATACCCCGGCTATGGTTTTGCCGCTCACAAAGGCTACGGAACAGCCGGTCATATCTCGGCGTTGAAAAAATTGGGGGCCTCACCAATCCACAGGCACAGCTTCAAACCTGTGGCTGTTGTATTAGGTACATCCGACTGACGAAACGCCTCTAGAATATCACCATCGGATTCACTGGTGATCCTGTCACTGATGGCAGCTTCAACGGGAGTATCGAGATCATGAACTCCCACTTACCTCGCTGTTTGCATGCCTCGGCGAGATCGTCAAGCCACGCGTTATCAAGGATCCATAGTCCCAAGCCCACGATCCCGACCTGGTGAACAGGATTTGAGAAGCGTTCGTACGGATTCGGACCAACGTCATTGCCAGTATCGGAACCCATAACTGCCACTCCCCTTTCGTGAATCAGTGGCAGAATCTCCGGAGAGGGTCCTGACGAGCCTCCAACGGCCACATCTACCGGTCCGGCCAAAGCTCGTCGTCCCATTTGCCCTGTTCGCAGTAGAAGTACGTCGCCTTGTTCGACCTTCACCCCGTGGTCTCTTTCTGCAGCCTCGATATCGGCAACTCCCACACCATCTCCCCGTTCGATGTGATCTTCGTCTCTGAGTAATGGAGCGTCGATCAGAACGCCTTTAGTGACGATTCCACTAGAGGCAGCCATCACGTCGAATTCAGTGGCTCCTTCGAACGTAGAGATGACACTCGATGGGCGTCCGTTGTACGTCTGGCCGTCCCAGAAGAAGTGAGCAAGGCTGTCGATATGAGTGATGGTGTGCCCATGGAAGATCATTCCAAAATAGTCCATCGCCACCTGTCGATCGCCTGTTTCGCCTTTTCTGTAAGTATCTCCGGCAGAAACCATGAAATGCTGAGGGGGGCGCGGTACATCGACAGACGCGGTGAATTCGACCGGCTGCGCGCAGCTGACGGTAACGCCATCGGACACCAAACTCAGTGCCTGAAGCGTTTTCTCGGCCGAAAGATGATTCAGCGTTCCCTTCTGGTCGTTTTTACCCCAGCGTCCCCAGTTATTGAGGTCGGACTTCATCCAATTCAATAGATCGTCCTGTGAAGGCCATTTGACGGTCATGCAGGCGGTGCTCCTGTTTTGTTTCGAAAAGTAAGCTCAGAAAGAACGGGGGAAGCTGATCGGAATCGCGTTTGCGAGGGTACAGGAATCGGAATGTCTTGACGGAAGCCTCGGAAGGGGCAAACCACCGTTCAGCATTGCCGGTTCCCACCAGGTAGCTCAGTACAGTCGAGCGAACTGGGATTACGATTATTCTGCCCATAGTCCGTATGAGAAAGCAACATTTGAGGTCTGATACTGCTGCCAAATTGGCTGGCAGTTACATAATGGCCGATCCCGAACACACAAATGGCCGAGACGTCGTCGATATCGCCACGTCTGTCTATGAATCGGGAGCTTCGGTGGTGCAGTTGCGGGACAAACTCTCCGGTCAAAAACTCATCACTGAACGGCTACTCTGATTCAGAAACGGTCACACGATGCCGGCAAGCTGTTCATCGTGAACGATCACGCCGATATCTCTCGAATAATCAGTACAGATGATCTTTATGTCGGGCAGAAAGACCTTTCCGTCGGAGATTAGCGACTTATTCTCGATGAAAAGCAGATCATCGGCACTTCCATAACCTCCTCAACTAAGCAGGGAATCGGATCGTACAGGCGTGGATTATCTGGCGGTCGACACAATTTTCCCAACAACTCTAAGTGCGATACGCGTCAATCGGGAATAGAAACGTGGCGTACTGTTCGGTCGGTCAGTTCCTCCACGACAGTTGCGATCGGTGGGATAAATTCGGCAAACATTACGCCGGTGGTTCAGACCGGTGTTGACTCGATCTGTGTCGCATCTGCGATAACAAAAGCAGGCGACGTAGGCATCGCCACCACGGAACTCGCCGAATTGTTCAACAAAGCCAAATAGCTAGTTCGTACCGTTCAGAATCTCCCTGATTTCCAAAACCGATGAATTGTTTCAATCGATCTAATCCGTGGCTCGAATCGTTGACTGGCATATTTGCCGATGCTAGCTTTCATTCGTCAACTTTAAGTTGGGTAGAGTCGATACGGGTTCAAAACTCGAAATGAACGACTGTCTGATGTTCCAACTTTTAATGCAGACCTTCCTACTTACAACGTTGAGTGCGTGTGTACGGAAGGTTTTTTTTGCGGAGATATCTAAATGGAATCGATTCTGCTTGCAATTGCGGCAGGAGGTGTCGGCCTAGTCGCCGCCGCCTTACTCGCTATGCGAGTGCTGAAGCAATCTCAGGGCAACGATGAAGTTCGAGCTATTGGTGAACTCATTCAGGAAGGCTCATCGGCATTCCTGCGCAAGGAATATTCAATCCTAGCGGTGTTTGTTGTGATCATTTTTGTGGTCCTAGCATTGTTTATCGACTACAACATTCTCGATAACGCTAAGATCGAAACTCTGAGCGATGGTGGAGCGATGACCTCGCAGGGTCCGTGGACTGCAATTGCCTATCTCTTTGGAGCGATCGGCTCTGCTCTCGCTGGATTTATCGGCATGAGCATCGCGGTTCGGGGTAACACACGAACTGCCACCGCTGCTCAGACCGGACTCAACAAGGCACTTCAGGTTGCGTTCAGCACCGGTGCAGTGATGGGCCTCACGGTTGTCGGCATCGGCATCGTCGGTGTATCGGTGCTCTGGCTCGTATTCGAAAACCCCAACGTGATCGCCGGATTCGGATTCGGAGCATCGTCGATCGCACTGTTCGCTCGAGTCGGAGGCGGCATCTACACGAAGGCCGCTGACGTTGGAGCCGACCTTGTGGGTAAAGTCGAAGCCGGTCTTGATGAAGACGATCCTCGCAACCCCGCAGTTATCGCCGACAACGTTGGCGATAACGTCGGTGACGTAGCTGGCATGGGTGCCGACCTGTTCGAGTCGTATGTCGGTTCGATCATCGCAACCATCTCTCTAGCCTTTTTCACGGTCACCACTACAAATGTCACTGCGATTCCGTTCGATGTAAATGCGTCGAGGGCGATTCTGCCGCTCGTAATTGCTGGTGTCGGAATCGTTTCCTCGATTCTTGGAATGTTCCTAGTCCGCACTGGCGACAACGCCGACATGGGCAAGCTGCTCTGGACGCTTCGATACGGAATTTTCGGGGCAGGCATTCTTTCCCTCATCGGAACCGCGGCCTACATCAACATGAACGACTCTCTTGAGTTTGATCTCTTCTGGGTCGTCGTTACGGGTATCGTAGTTGGTCAGGTGATTGGAACTTCGACTGAATGGTTTACTTCGTACGAAGGTCTGACGATTTTCGGTAAGGAATTCAACCCGGTACGATGGATTGCCCAGCAATCCGAAACAGGTCACCCGTCAACGATCATCGCTGGTCTCTCGGTGGGTCTCTACAGCACGGTAATCCCGGCAATTGCAATCGTAGTCGGCATCTTTGTGGCCAACGAACTTGCCGGTCTCTACGGAATCGGTCTTGCTGCAGTTGGGATGCTGTCTACTCTTGGTATCACCCTGGCAACTGACGCATACGGTCCTGTTGCCGATAACGCTGGCGGTATCGCCGAGCAGGCTCATCTCGATCCTGAAGTTCGGGAGCGCACAGACGCTCTGGACGCCCTCGGAAACACCACTGCGGCTACCGGTAAGGGTTTTGCCATTGGATCGGCTGTGCTCACAGCCCTGGCACTTCTGGTGGCCTACGCATTCGCGACTGGTATCACCGAACTCGACCTGCTGAACCCGAAAGTTCTGATGGGTACGATCATCGGTGGCCTACTCCCGTTCCTCTTCTCCGGTCTCACAATGCAGGCGGTAGGAACGGCAGCTGGCGCAATGATCGAAGAAGTTCGACGTCAGTTCCGAGAGATCCCCGGCTTGCGCGAGGGTGCGGAGGGTGTGAAGCCTGACGCAGCTCGTGCGGTTGCAATTAGCACTGAAGGCTCCCTCAAGGCAATGGTCGTCCCTGGGCTCATCGCAATCATCGCTCCGATCGCAATTGGCGCGCTGATGGGTGCTGCGGCACTCGGCGGTATGCTCGCCGGCTCGATCGTCTCTGGCTTCCTACTCGCCATCTTCATGGCAAATGCAGGTGGCGCGTGGGACAACGCAAAGAAGTATGTAGAGCTAGGTAACTTTGGTGGTAAGGGTTCGGATACCCATGCAGCTGCTGTGACAGGTGACACTGTTGGTGACCCTTTCAAGGACACCTCAGGACCAGCCATCAACATTCTTCTTAAGTTGATGGCGATCGTGTCACTGATCTTTGGGCCTTTGTTCATATAAGAATTAAACTGAGTTCCGTTGAGAAACTCTTGCGAGTTATGAATGTAAAAACGCCCGACCCAGTGATGACTCGGGCGTTTTTACATTCATAACTCGATTTGTCGGGGCTATCTCACGAACCGATTGGCGACCTTCTCGTGTCCGATCGTCGTGGACGGACCGTGCCCGGGAAGAACGATGGTATCGTCTTCGAGGGCGAATAGTACGTTCCTGATGCTCGCTATCTCCTGATGCTCGTCGCCATCTACGAGATCGAATCTCCCGATAGTCTCCCGAAATAGCGTGTCGCCGGTAAATACGTGACCGTCGACGTAAAAAGAGCTACTTCCTGGTGTATGGCCCGGTGTTGCCAGAACGCCGATCTCAAAACCGGTCCCAGCGATTGAGTCGCCATGCTCGAGTGTTTGAGCAGGCGCTGGAGGCTCTTGGAAGTCTCCGAGCATGCTCTTTAGCCAGTCGAGTTGCTGGGAGGCTGCTTCGACGTCAGGGGTACCGATAACGAAGTTGCTGCCAAAGCGATTTACGAGTGGGGTGACGGCTCCTGTGTGATCGGCGTGGGCGTGGGTCGAGATGATCGTGCCAGGTGAGAGTTGTCGCTCATCGAGATACTCAATAATTCGAGCCGATTCTCCGCCAGGGTCGATCATGACGCAATCCAATTCACCCTGCGCGTAAACTACGTAGCAATTGGTGGCAAGTACGCCTACCTGCACCACATCTATCACCACCATGAACTAGAAAATTCCTAACTAGATTTGCGCCTCTATCCAGTCGACAATCGTTCGGAAGTAAAGCATCGAAACGATCCCGCCAGAGACTAAATACGGGCCGTAGGGTTTCAACACGCGATTGAATCTAAACATGCGCACAGCGTAGACGATAATCGCGATGAAACCACCGATGAGCATTCCGATGTACAGCCCCAGAAACAGCGGTGCAACCCGAGTATTGCGAGTAGTCCAGATTCCACTCGTTTCCTATTTTGATACGACGGTAGACACGATTGTGGCGTATTCACACACCGACGACGTAGGTGCCAGTTACACACTTTGGGGCAATCGACAATTTGCACCAAGCCAAAGTATGCCTCGCATCTGCAATCGCTGAGCGCATATCAGTGCATACTCGACTATAGTCATATGTTATTGCTTTACCGGATTATTGTTTATCTCCCAAGAGTCTTCAACTTAGGCATAACCTCTTCCTTCAACAATCCCATGGAGGTTTTCCAGAAGCCTTCTGGTACCCACTCATGACCCATTGCCATCAGTGTTCCGAAGCCACCAACTGACTCATCGAGAGACGATAACTTTTCGGTAACTTCCTCGGGTGAACCAACGATAAATATATTGTCAACCAGATATTCAACCGTTACGTCTGAGTCAGGCATGTTTGGATCAATCTTGAGTAAACCCATCATCTTTGATCGTGGGAGCAATTTGAGGAAATAACACTCCATATCGCGAGCAAGTGTGCCGCTCAAAGCCTGCTTACGGGCTTCTGTACTCGAATCAGCGACCACGACTTCCCGCGCAATACGCCAGTTCGAACGATCCGCGCTCTTACCTGCCCTCGAGGCACCTTCTTCAATCGCAGTCCAGTGTGAGCGCAATATGTGTTCAGATACGAAGTTGATACTCATCGGGAGCCATCCACGCTCACCTGCCATCGTGAGCGTCTCTGACTTCGGAGACACGCCAGCAACACCGATTGGTGGGTGTGGGTTCTGATATGGCTTCATATGCACTCTCAAAGCGATATCGTCTTCCGGTTCGGGAATATTAAAATCCCACCACTCACTCTTGTAGATGCCGGGTTTTGGGTCCTTCCACAACTGGAGAACCAGTTCGACAGCCTGACGGGTCATTTCACGATTGGCTCCCGTTCGAGGATCGAAGCCATTTACGTGCAAATCACCGGGAAACCCTCCCGAACCCACGCCCCAGTTAAAGCGTCCACGTGACATATGATCGAGTTGCGCGATTCGATGTGCAATCGAGAACGGATCGTGGTTAGGCATGCAGGTAACGCCCGTACCTAGGCGAATCTGAGAAGTGACTCCAAGCGCCTGAGCGATCAGCAGATCCGGTGCGGGAATGTTTTCCCACTCAGCTGTGTAATGTTCCCCTATCCACGCTTCGGAATAGCCGAGCTGGTCGAGGTAGATGAGTTGCTTGAGATCAGCCTCGAGAGTGTCAGCATGATTTGCACCGGGCGGATGCAGGGGCATTGTAAAGAAGCCCAGTTCCATTCCAACCTCCAAACGTTTTCTTGGATAAACATGCGCACAAAGAAGTTCGGGGCATCCTACAACTATTTACAGTGATAGTTTAGTCAACTAGTTCGAGTTTTACCCGGCACCTAGAGGGGAATTACTGTGCGCGACACTCCAAAGGTATTTTCCAACCAATGCCGATTGAAATTGCGGTGGTGTAGCCATAATCGCCGGAGGTGTTTATCTCATATCCTGAATCACCCATCCCACGCACATTTGCTCTCTGAATAGTCACCCCCGTAACTGAGAATGGAATCCTCGATCAGAATCTCTTCGATTTTCTCCCTCGCGGTTCGTACAGACTCTTCGAATATCACCATCCCAGCAGCGTGCAACACCACCGCGGATCAAGTTACCTAGCGAAATTTAACGATGCCTGCTACTAATTGCATTGTTGTATTTCAATCATCTGTCCGCTTGACCTGCTCCTGAAGCTTGAAGAGTGCGTTGATTGCTTCGAGCGGTGTCATGTTGGCGACATCAAGTTTTTTTAGCTCGTCGAGTGATTCACTACCAACTTGTTCTACACCAAACGGCATTTGGAGTTGATACCCGGCAGGTTTTGGTGAAGATTTCGCACCGTTTTCGAGTTCATCAAGTAGATCCCACGCTCGGCTCACAACGGCTCCCGGCATACCTGCCAGTCGCGCAACGTGAACTCCGTACGATCGATCCGCCCCACCTGGCACGATCTGATAAAGGAATATGACCTCACCAGCTTCCTCAGCAACAGCCACACGCAGGTTGTGAGCGCGAGGTAACTGATCAGCCAGTTGAGTCATCTCGTGATAGTGAGTCGCAAACAAAGTCTTACAACCCAGCTTTGGTGAGTTATGGATATGCTCCGCAACAGAGCGAGCGATAGCCAATCCATCGTAGGTTGAAGTACCACGCCCAATCTCATCGAGCACCGCCAGCGATCGACTGGTCGCCTGATTCAAGATAGATGCGGTCTCAACCATTTCGACCATGAAAGTCGATTGTCCACCTGAGATATCGTCGGAGAGGCCAGCACGTGTGAATATGCGATCCACAACACCGATTCTCGCCTTAGTAGCTGGTATGAAGCTACCAACCTGCGCCATGAGCACTAGAACTGCTGCCTGACGGATGTACGTCGACTTACCTGACATATTCGGACCGGTAATGATCATCACCTGGCGTTCGTCGTTTGAGAGATCGATGTCATTGGGCACGAATCTGCCAGGGCCCAACGATGATTCGACCACCGGGTGCCGACCGCCCTCGATCTCTAGAACGGTATCGTTATCAATCAATGGTCGAATCCATTCGTTCTCAGCGGCCGCCTGAGACATCGAAACCAGAGCATCTAGGACTCCCATCGCCTTTGCGGTTTCCATGATTCGATCACCGTGAACGGCCAGTTCACCGCAAACTCGTCGGAATATCTCACGTTCAAGTTCGCTGATACGGTCTCGAGCGTTGAGAATTTTCGATTCGAGTTCTTTCAGTTCCGGAGTGATGAATCTCTCACCATTCACGAGAGTTTGGCGACGCTCGAAACTTTCGGGAACGAGATGAACATTGGCCTTGCTCACTTCGAGGTAGTAGCCAAATACACGGTTATAGCCGATTTTCAGGTTTTTAATACCCGTCGACTCACGGTGGTCCGCTTCAAGGGCTGCGATGTTGGAGCGTGCGTCGCCCGACAGCGAGCGTACTTCGTCGAGCTCCTGGTGAAATCCATCCCGTATCGCTCCACCTTCGCCGACCGTGATCGACGGTTCGTCAGGAATCGATGCCTTCAGCAGCTCAACCGCCTCTGAAGAGGAATGCAACTTGCCGACAACTGCTCCACCGGGGACAACGTCAGCAGGGAGTGCTCCGATCAATTCCGGAACAACAACGAGTCCCGTTAGCAGTGCGGCAAGGTCACGCGGCGTGGCCGTATTGGTTCGCACACGGTTCGTCAGCCGCTCGAGATCGGACACTCTACCGAGAAGGCCCTGAACACTTGATCGAACGCTCTGATCATCGTAGAACGCGGCGATTATCTCCTGCCGACTCTGAACGTCGTCGGGATCAAGCAGCGGACGATTCAGCCACGACCGCAGGGTTCTCACACCCATCGCAGTTTTTGTGAAATTCAAGGTGCGAAACAGTGTGGGAACGGTCGAATTTCCCATCGACGATTCGAACACTTCGAGATCTCGCAGGGCCTTCTGATCCAGCTTCATGTACGTATTGGTCGATTCGGTTCGCAGCGAAGTGAGTTGCGGGATTGCCCCAAACTGGGTGTCGGCGACGAAATCGAGGACCGCCGAAGCAGCCACGATCGCGAGTGGCATGTTCTCGCACCCAAACGCCTCGAGGGTCTTGACCTTGAAGTGATCGATCAGTCGTCCACTGGACAAGTCGGAATCAAGATACTTTTCATCGAGAGGCCTAACCGTCATTTTCGTATCTTGCTCGATGTTGACCAACTCCAGAGATGCCGCATCGGCAATCAATTCTGCTGGAGAGAGGCGAAATAATTCGTCCTGCAATTCGGAAGCAGGAAATTCTCCAGTTACAAATTCGCTGGTTGAAATATCGACATAAGCCAGTCCTGCGCGCCCACCATCACTGACTGCGGCAGCAAGGTAGTTATTCGTTGTCTGATCGAGTAACGCCGGCTCGATTACGGTTCCCGGAGTGACCACACGTACAACAGCTCGCTCGACCAATCCTCGCGTTTTTGCTGGATCACTCGTTTGCTCAGCGATAGCGATTTTCAGGCCGGCTAAAACGAGAGCCCCCAGATGATTATCGAGCGCATGATGGGGAATCCCGGCGAGAGGTGCTTTGCCACCGGCACCCGATTCGCGTGACGTAAGAGCGATACCAAGCACGTTCGATAGCGTGTGTGCGTCGTCGTCGAACGCCTCGTAAAAGTCACCCATCCTGATCAGCAGCAGCGAATCGGGATACTGAGCTTTGAACTCAAGAAATTGACGGCGCCCGGGCGACAGTTTTTTTCCTGCCGCTTTTTTTTCTTTCGTCGACTTTACGGGCGTGTTCTTAGCGCCATCATCGGTGGAAGTCGCTGTTATTTTGGGGGTAGCTGCCATCGCGCCCCGATTCTAGCGTGAACCAGGCCGGAACTGGGCAGATTGTCCATTGATTCGCGTCTACTGGTACTTAATTGTCGCCGAATCGGAGGCGATCCAACGGAGTTCGATAAATGAACTGTCTTTTGGCAACTCGAATACCAACATGCCGGTAAGTTGTTCGCCGTCGTTCAATTTCGCTGAACCCCACAGCGGGACAAATTCCGGAACACTGAACTTCGGTGCCGGTTCGGCCGTGTAGGCTCGTGTGATCGTATTGAGCGGCTTGTAAGTCGTTCGATTCCCGTCCATCAGAGTTGCGGCCTTTTCGTCGACCACCAAATTCACCGTTCCGGACGTCTGGTTGATCAATGTGACTTTGACGTAAACAAGTTCGTTGTTCGCTTCGTCGTCCGGCTTCATCGCCCAGTTGTAAAGGGTGCCGGAAATATCGGCTCCCTGATAGGTGATGAACAGTTGCTGTTTCGGCTCTTCTGCTCGAATCCACAGCGTTCGACCTGCGACATATAGCGGATCGCCACCTTCTGACTTGAAAACGGTCATCAAGCTGATTAAAACCACTGAAAGAACTACAGAAAATGCCGTGATGCCCATCAACACGCCCGGGCTGCTCTCCTTCGGCGTGCCGACCTGGCGACGTGCAAGAACCGCACCGCCAGCATCGATATCCATGTACTCAGTACCAGGATCGCCACGGAAACCGGTTGCGGGTGCGAATTCAAGACGAACGCGAACGATCTCGTTGGCCATTCGCTCGGCCGAAATCACTTCCCACTGCAATTCAGCGCCACGCAGACGCGGGCCGTACTCATATTTGTTGGCAGCAGCGTACTCAAGAGCAGCTTTTACCTGGTTCGGGAACTTGCTCGCAGCGTCATCGCCAAATGCAAATACAGCCGATTCTTCACCCGCCACTAGCGTTGAATCAGCGCTATCGGCTACAGGCGAGTTCTCTGTTGATTGAGACTCGTTAGCGGCGTCGTTTTCAGTTCGATTCTCTTCAGTCATCCATTGCTCCACTGTTCAGGACTACCCCGAACCGACAAGCGAGAGTACATGATGTGCGAGAGTTACCGCACAGTATTTTCATTTCGAAGAACTAATTATTGCCAAGGATCGCGGATTCGGCGAATTCAATTTCGTTTTCGGGGCAAATCAATCGAAAATCAACGATGGTCAAGTACATCAATCCTCGGCTGTGGGGAATGTTTCGAGCTGCTGAACTACATCCGTCAGTGCTTGAAGTACGTCTTCAATATCGGTTTCGGTTGTATCCCGGCCCATCGATATTCGAACGCTGCCGACGGCCAGACCAGGATCCACGCCCATCGCCATCAACACGTGCGACGGCTCCAGAGATGCCGAACTACAAGCACTACCGCTTGAAGCTGCGATGCCTTGGAAGTCCAGTCCAAGAAGAATCGGTTCACCTTCGACACCGGGGAAAGAAAAGTTTGAGATTTCCGGTACTCGATGTGTATGGCTGCCATTGAACGACGAACCGCGAATTCGCTCAGCCACACCCGCAATTAGTCGATCGGATAAATCCCGCATCCGCTCTATCGAAGAGAGACGTTCTGCCTCAGCCAGAGCCAGTGCCTCACCGATTCCGACAATGTTGGCAACGTTTTCCGTACCCGATCTTCGCTGCCGTTCCTGTCCTCCACCGGCAATCAACGGTTCCAGCTCGACGCCGCGGCGTACGTACAAAATGCCAGTGCCTTTCGGACCGTAGATCTTGTGACCTGACAGGCTTAGCAGATCGACACCGAGTTCGTCGACGTTCAGAGATAGTTTCCCAGCGCCTTGCACCGCATCGGTGTGAATAAGTATTTCTCCGCCTTGCTGTCGAGATTTTTCTCGAGTACGCCTAGCGATCGTCGCCACATCCTGGATCGTGCCAACCTCGTTGTTCACAAGCATCACGCTGGCAAGGAATGTGTCGGGGCGAATCGCGGCGGCAAACTCGTCTGGATCGATTCGCCCAGCGCTGTCGACTCCAACGTAGGTCGCCTCATATCCCAGCTTTTCCAACTGCTCCACGGGGTGAATAACGGCGTGATGTTCAATGGCAGTGGTGGTGATGTGACCGGCAGCCGACGATTTCATCATTGCGGAACCTTTGATTGCAAGATTGTTTGATTCAGATCCACCGCCAGTAAACACGATCTCACTCGACCGTGCTCCCAGCACCGCTGCGACTTTCTCCCGCGCCTCGTCGAGACCGTAACGTGCTTCCCCGGCCAAAGAGTAAAGGCTCGAAGGGTTACCAAACTTCTCAGTGAAATACGGCAGCATAAGTTCAAGAACCTCGGATCGCACCGGGGTTGTAGCTGCGTAGTCGAGGTAGTTAATTCGGTCGTCGCTCGATGTCATAGTTCAAGTATTCGCTATTGAGCAGGAATGGACAACGAAACCGTGTAGCCGTTGTGATTGAGCTTGGATAGAATATCTTGGTTTGGAATCCACGCAAGCAGATGTTTCCTATCTATGTGCCGTGTACACCACGGTGCATTTAATTTTGGCAGAATAGTTCTGTTGTGGCGCAAATAGGCGTTATTCAAACGATAACCGGAGTGAGTATTTGATCAAGATTGAGCACATGTCGAAAAGTTACGGCCCCTATCCGGCCGTCATTGACATCTCATTCGAAGTGCTCAAAGGCGAAATAGTCGGATTCCTCGGCCCCAACGGCGCAGGAAAAACGACCACCATGAGAGTTGTCACGGGCTTCACGCCACCGACCGACGGTGACGTAACGGTGGGCGGCTACGATGTCGTATCCCACTCGCTCGACGTTCGACGCCACATCGGATATCTCCCGGAAACAGTCCCGTTGTACCTCGACATGACCGTCACGGACTATCTGACTTACATGGGTGAAATCCGTGGAATGAACTCGTGGTGGGTGAAAGAGCGCTTGCCGAAAGTCATCGACATGGTGAGGCTTGGTGAGTACCGGAACACGCTAGTCGGTCGACTCTCGAAGGGTTACCGACAGCGAACAGGCATTGCACAGGCGATCCTTCACGAGCCTGACGTCTTGGTAATGGATGAGCCGACAATCGGTATCGACCCGATTCAGGTCGTAGAAACTCGAGAGTTGATCAGCAACCTCGGTGAAGAGCACACTATGCTCCTCAGCTCACACATCCTTCCAGAAGTCAGCGCTATATGTAAACGAGTGCTTGTAATCAACGACGGCCGAATCGTCGCTGACGACAAGCCAAACGATCTTTCAGAGAAACTTCAGCACGCAGAGCGCATCGAAATCAGCGTTCGCGGTGCCGAAGCACCTGCGTTTATCAATGCTATGCGTGATTTATCTGCAGTCGTTGATGCCCGATCCGATCAGCGTGTAGCGGTTGTACAAAATGCCGAGCGGGAAGATTTTTTGCCGTTCATCGTTGACGCTCGACCGAACATGCAGGCATCGGAACAAATTGCGAAAATAGTCGTCGAGAACGGTTGGGGATTGTCAAACTTGACACCGCTCCCAATGACTCTCGAAGAAATCTTCCTCGAATTGACAACAGAAGAGAATTTAGGCGAGTAGGAATTGCGTTTCATATCCGTCATAGCGATCAAAGAGATTCGCACATACTTCGCCTCGCCAATGGCTTATGTGGTCTCGGCAGCATTTCTGGCCATCACAGGCTTTTTCTTCGTAGCATCGGTTTCCGACGCCTTCGCTGAAGCAAGCATTCGTGGTTATCTGGCGGGTGCAGTGTTCTTCATGATTTTCATGTCACCGGCACTCACGATGCGACTCATCGCCGAAGAGCAGAAACTTGGCACACTAGAGTTGCTCCTGACCTCGCCTCTACGCGAATTCGAAATCGTGTTCGGCAAGTTCCTCGCTGCGTTCGCAACAACGCTAGTCATGATTATCCTGTCGCTCTACTTCGTTATCGTTCTGTTTGTCTACGGTGATCCCGATATCGGTCCGCTGCTGAGCGGGTTACTCGGCTTGAGCTTGTACGCAGCAGCGACTCTCGCAGTCGGGCTCTTCGCTTCATCGCTGAGCAGTAACCAGATCGTTGGGTTGGTCGTTGGCTCCGGGATCCTGACAGCCCTTACGATCATCGATTTTGTGAGCGAACGGCTCTCGGGTTTGGCGTCAGAGGTTCTGAATGCGTTCCAGCTCGGGGCTTCATTCTCAGTATTTGATCTCGACAGCTTCGGCGTTGCCGAGGGCGGTCACTTCGCAGACTTTGCACGAGGCATTATCTCTCTGACCGATATTGCCTACTACTCATCAATAACAGCAGTGTTCTTGCTCCTCACAGTTCTTGTGTTGGAAGCAAGGCGATGGCGCTAGGCCAGTATTCAGTAGATGTCCACAGAGCAGCAAAATAGTCCCGACAGTCGGCCGTCACCCGACTCCGTTCGGGAAAAGACACCACTCTTCGAGAGTCTGAAGAACAACACGAATTCGATCAGGCAATCCCTCGCCCTTGTGGGTGGTGGCGCCATCGTTTTCGGAGTCCTGATATGGATCTTCCTGCGTGGTCTTGAAGAACCAGCGTTCATCGTTGCGGGTATTGGCCTCGGATTACTTATCGTCGATGCCGTCATCTCTCTCGCAACTGTTCGCCAGGCCGTTTTTGGTCGCCGGGGTCGCTACGGTCTCAACACGGCAATTGTATTTATCGTTTTCCTGGCTATCGCCGTGACAGTCAACTTCGCCCTGCACTGGGCCGTTGACCGATCGAACCCGGCCGGATGGTTGCGGGTCGACACTACAGCTACCAAACAGTTCCTTCTTGAAGAGCAGGTCGTAAACACCCTCGAAAACCTGAAGGAACCTGTCAAGATCACGGCGTTCTTCACGACCGACACCGCTGCTGATGCAGCTGCATGGCGGGATACAGAAGACATGCTCAGCGAATTCCGTCGCCGTTCAGGGGATTTCGAACTCACCTACGATCGTATCGACCCTGAATTGAATCCAAACGCAGCAACAGGATTGGGTGTGACCCAGTTCCCTGCGCTCGCAATTGAGGGAGTCGAAAGTCGGCGAACCGAGATCGTTGTCGGCGGCAACCCGAATGACGGACCCAACGTATTTACCGAACAACAGGTGGTCACAGGACTCCTCGTTATCAACCAAATTGCCCAGAAAAGAGTTGTTTTTATCACCGGTCACTCAGAACGTGATGTAACCGACATTTCAACCATCACGAGCGTGGGGCTTGCTGGAAGCGCGCTTAGTCGAGAAAACTACGTCATCTTGAACGAGACGCTTCAGGAACTCGGTACTCGGATGGCCGCTGGTAATCCTCTTGATATTCCGGCTGTCATCGTCTTTGCCGGTCCGACACAGGAATTGCTGCCTATCGACCAGCAGGCTCTGCTCAACTACGCCCGATACGGCGGAAGCATTCTCTTCTTGTTCGAACCTGACGAAACACCCGACAGCTTCAAGCAGTTCCTATCCCGCTACGCTGTAGCCATTGGCGATGGTGAAGCGACCGATATTGCCAGCTTCGTGGCACCTAGCCCAACATTCATTCAGGTGAAGAAGAGCAACAGTCAGCTTCCTCCGCACCCTGTGACTGAAGGATTTGAAGTTCTCTACATGCCGGGTGCTACTCATTTTGGCTGGTCGGTCGACCCGCAATCACTCCCGCTAGTCAACGACAACACCCCCCTCGTCTCGCAGCGCATCCTGGCGTCCACCACAATCAACAGTTGGGCAGAGACGGATCCTGACACTCTTGAATTCGACGTCAACAGCGAAATTGGTGGACCTCTACCACTGGCAGTTGTGATCGAAGCAGTTGGCGAAGTTACCGGCGGTGTCTACTCCGATGGTGAAGAGTTGACCACTGTGAACATGATTGTTATCGGTGACACCGATTTTGCTTCCAACAACTACTTCGGCTCGGCGAACAACTCCGATCTATTCGTAAACTCAATAAATTACCTCGCAAAGGATTTCCAGCTCATTTCGATCCGAGCGAAGACCGACACCAATCGCCAGCTATTCCTCACGAAAAACGAACGTGATTTCGTTCGATGGTCAGGCTGGCTTCTGATGCCTTCGTTGATCAGTATTTTTGGGTTCTGGACCTGGTGGAGAAGGCGCTAATAAATGAACCTGCGTCTTCTTCTTGTGCTTATTACAGTTCTTTCGTACGTCGCCATCGGTGTGACGTGGTTCATCACGAACCCGACCGAGGAAGTGGAAGAACCCACTCCTCCGTTCTTCTACACTTTGGCACCAAGCGATCTACGCAATATCGAAATCGACACTGGGGAGAAAGTAACCAGTTGGTCGCTACGTGAAGACGTGCGTCGCTGGTACTTCGACGACATGGACAACATTCCAGCCGATCTGTTCCGCTGGGGTGGTATCACTCAACTTCTTGGCGGTCCCCGCACTCAGCGAGTACTATCTCAGAATATCGACGATCCATCGCTTTATGGCCTCGACACTCCGAGCGCACAATTCGCGGTCACACTGCGTGATGGCTCTGTTGTGCGGCTGGTTCTTGGCGATTTGACACCGGATGGCGTGAACAATTACGCACGTGTCGAGGGTTTCCCGCAATTAGTTCTTGTGGATGCTACCTGGGGTGGGGTTTTTAAACGGCTCGTGAACGAACCCCCGGTTCCTGAGTGGTACTACAGTCTCAACGGCCAGGCTCGTGAGATCATTCTGTTCGACAACAACGAAGTGCTCCGTGCCTACGGATACGAACGTGATACTGGAGTGTGGTTCGTATGCGATCTTCCGCTTGAAACCGATCCGTGTACCGGTGCACAAATTGCAGATGGCGCAGCTATCGAGGCTGAACTCGAACATTTTGGTAATCCGGAGATTAGAGGCGCAGTTGCCCTCAATCTCGAAGATGACAATGAGTTTGAAACGTATGGCACGGTTGTTGAATCGCCCTACATAGCGGTTCGAGTCGAAAATCGCAATCCCACTACGAATGTAACTGAAGTTACCCGGCTCACGATGACTCTCGGTGACCTTACCGATGATGGCTCCACACGCTACGCAGTGGCGAACGAGACCTCAGACGTTATCAAGATCGACGCAGTATGGGCAGATCGAGTCCTCGATCTGTTCTTTGGCGACTTGCTCATAGACAACGGCTAAGGCTCCAGCCATCAGGCCAACACCGATCTATAGTGTGCGTTGACAACGCCCCACACCCTTGGAGAGGCTAACGAGGGCGGTTTACGTAGTCAGGTTGCGATAGAGTTGGGGCAGACGCTTCGGCAGCAGACTGATGTCAGGAAGCACCTCATAGCTAAAATCGTCCATCATCGTCTTCATGTAGTCGTGCCCTGCCTTGTCGACGGTCAAACAGAACGGCGTAATACCCAGGTTCCGCGCTTCGATCAGGGATTGGCGGGTATCGTGCACTGCGTATTCCTTCTCAACACCTTCACGTGAGTAACCGCGGTCCTGCGGTCGTCCATCCGAGATCAAGAACAGGAATCGTGAGCGAGCCTCTGCTTCCGCGAGTTTTGTGGCCGTGTGCCGGATAGCGGGTCCCATGCGTGTAGCATGGAGTGGAGCGATACGATCGATTCGACGCGGAACCATGTCGCTAAAGTTTTCGTCGAGATCCTTGATTGTGTAGAACTCGACGTTCTCGCGACCGTATCCCGAGAATCCATAGATTCCGTACATATCACCAAGCGTTTCGAGTGAATTGACCAGAAGGGTGATCCCTTCCTTTTCAACGTCCACGATTCGTTTGTAGGTACGTCGTAGCCCCTCCGAACGGCGCGAGCGCAGCCACACCATGTATTCCACTGGATCGTCGGGGGCTCCCCAATCGTCAGACGGCTTCTTAGCCTCATCAATCGCTTCTGCGGTAGATGCCGACAGGTCGAGTAGGAACGCGACGGCGACTGACCGTTCGTTCTTGTTGCGGCGCCAGAACAGTTTTTCGTCAGGCGATACTCCGACCTTTAGGTCGATAAGTGCTTCGAGCACAGCGTCTAAATCATGCTCTTCCCCATCTTCAAGTCGCTTCTGCTTGCGGTACATCTCTGGGATGACCAGCTCGAATTGGCGTTTGATCTGAGCAACGAGTCCTGCATTATCAGCAAGAGTTTCGCGGAAGAAATTCGGTTCGCCGTCGGTCATGATCTTCTCGTGGATCATGCACCAGTTCGGCTTATATTCGTTCGCCCTGAAATCCCACTCTGGATAGGTGAAAGTGTCGGGTTCGGTTGCTGTTAGTGGACCACCGTCTTCATCGACGTGTTGCGAAGGACCTGGCTGGAACTGCTGGTTTTCCGGATCGCGTTTCTGCAGCTCTTTCATCAGGTTCTCGATCATCTCGGAAACCTGTTGATCGCCACCTTCCTCGCCTTCGGTTTGCTCCATCTCCATTTCGGGAGCATTTTTCATCATTTCTTCGAGTTGTTCTTGAGTTATCGGCTCCATCTCGCCGGTCTCCGACATCTCGCCGCGTTCCATCATCTGCATCTGGGAAAGCAGTTGGGAAAGCTCTGGCTTGAATTCACCACGGTAGTCGACTTCCTGCGGAGAGGAGTAGTCCTCTTCTCCTTCGTCTGCAAACTCCTGGTCGCCTTCGCCGTCTTGTTCTTCACCCTCTCCGTCGCCAACAGAGGAGGACATTCCCATGAATTGCTGAACAACCTCTTCAGGATCGACAACGTCTTCGTCGTCAGATTCGGATGACTCTTCTTCGTCTTCAGGCTCGAGCTGTTCGTAGTCATCGTCTTCGAGGTCTTCGTTCTTGATATCTACCAAGATGGAATACGCACGAATTGCAGCTTCGGCAGCGTCTTCTACAAGCGCCTCAATAGTCGTGACCTGCCTGATCAGCTTGCGAAGTTTTCGAGCTGCTACCTTGTGCTCAGAAGGCACATACATTTCGTCGACCTGTCCGAGACTGACGCGGATCATGAACTCAACCAATGCTTCTCGCGCTGGAAGGTTTATGACATCGGGGCGTGATTCGAGCGCTGCGGTACGTACGATCCTGTACATCCCCATGATGCCGGGGTAGAGCTCTTCGACGTAGCCATCAATTCGTGAACTCTCGAGAACGGTGAAAGCATCCAACGCCAGACGGCGTTCCTGGAACAGGTCGAAGAATCGGCTCATATCAGTCAAGAACTCAGGCGTGCCTGGTTCGGGAACAGCTTCCGGGATGGAGGGTGTTGAAACGGCGGATTCTGGGTCTTCGTGCCCGAAAATGACAACCTGGGGTTTCTCCGCTGCCTTCTTCTTTGCAGCCTCGTCGACACCTTTGGCAGCCTGAAGCTCGACAGCACCGGGCAAGCGCGGGCGAAGATCATCGTACAGGCGCGATGGCGTATTGAAATCGAACATGAACGAGCCAAACTCGATGTGTCCGATCTGATGGGTCGAAATTACTTTAAAGAAACCAAAATTTTCGTCCTTGGTCGTGTATCGATTGATAACCGATGGCATATAGATCGTCGTACCTTCGGTCGTTGGCAGTTCACCCTGGAACCAGCCGATATTTTTCTCGGCCAGTTGCTGGGCTGCCTGAACATCGATCGTGTGTCCCGTAAGCGCCAGACAGTACATCTGTATGATGTCGCGAACTCTTGAAAGTTCGATCGAAGAAGAGAGCGAGTCGAGCGTCTCCTGCGAGCTAGGCGATTCCAGTTTGAAGTACGCAATCGCTGCTTCATCGCTCTCTTGAGCCATGCGAATTCCTTCAGCCTGCCACTGTCTCATCTGGTCGAAGGTGACTCGTTCCAGTATTTCGGGAACTATCTTGAGAAATTCTGGTGCCGCAGGAGCCGAAACAACTGCGATCCCGTCAGTCATTTCAAGAAGACGGTCCCGCTTGTTCGCAGGAACACGATTTACCGTGTACGCACCGTCCTTAAGAACGCCGGCAGCATCGCTAACACCGGTTATCACCAAGCGGCGCGCCAGTGAGATTAGCGGTGCGCGGTGGGGCGATCCGAGTTCAACAAGAGATGCTGTCGCTGAGTCGAAAAGTACTGCGGTTTCTCGCCAGGATTTTTCTGCAACGATCTGGGCGAGGTTGATAAATCGATCGACATCGTCGGTGATTTTCGGGAAAAGATCGATACCGGCACCAAGTGCGTCGCCCGCCTGATCGTAGGACCGACGTGACAGGATTTCGAGGAATTCACCGAAGTGGCAAAACTCTTCGAACGATAGAGCTTCAAGCAGATCAGGCGTTGCCTCGAACAATCGACACGCCAGAGCTGAAGACTTCCATGTGCCCCTATAGAGAGCACGGCATACATTCGCCCAGTCGTCGATGTAACGCGGTCGAAGTCGCAACATCGCCTTTGGAGACGACTTGAAATACGCAACTGCCAACGAAGGGGAGTCTTCACAGAGCGATGTGCCAGTCTTTGCCCACTTGAGGAACTGACCGGACGGAAGTTGGCGCTGAACGGCCACCGACGCATCGAAGAACTCTGCCGCGGCTTCCCATGACCTCACGGTCTTACGAGCGATCTCCAGTCCCTCAGTCGCCCATTGCTGGCACGTCTCATCGGCTAGCCGACCGGCTAACTTCTCCAGAGCGACTTCATACCGCTCAAGAACAGGTGCCGGAAATTGTTCGAGTTCCACTCTCGTGGTTTCGATGGCGTTTTGTTTCGGATCGTCAGAACTAGTCAACTCTTGTCCTAGGCTTTTTTAGACTGTCTCATGATGCATTCATCACAATGTCAATAGTGTTTGAAATGATCGTTGCCGAGGCGCCCCAGATGATGCGATCTTCATAGGCATAACCAGTTAATCTGCGTGTGCCCTCACTCCGTACAACAGTTATTGACCGTCGATACATTTCATCAACGAATATCCGCACAGGAACATTCACTATTTCTGTCACCTCAGCTTCAGCAAGGGTGAGCTCGATACCGTCGGTCACCCGGCCAGCGTACGGCCACACTTCGAACCCAGTCGATGTATCGATCGGTGGCATCTGGCACCAGATATCAATATCACTCGATTCGATACCAAGCTCTTCGTTCGTTTCTCGAAGAGCTGCATGCATCGCCGAATCGTCCGATTCCTCGATCATCCCGCCCGGAAACGCCCATTGACCACTGTGGTGCCTGAGAGTTTCCGCACGCTTGATCATCAGCACACAAGGTTCGTCTTTGATCATGTTGAACAAAACGCTTACGGCCGCGGGAGGACTAGTACCCAGTGCCTCATGGTTCATTCCCGAGTAAGACCTCAGGGTAGTTTCGAGCCGGTTGATCGTAAGCTTAGAAGTATTCACGCGAAGATCGAAGTTACAACCTCATCAATGCTGCGCTGTACCTGTGGATCGTCGGTTATACCCCAGGTGACAGACACCTGACAGGCTCGTCGGTTCGATACGCCTTCTTTAATGAGACGGCCGGCGTAAATGAGCATTCGGGTGCTTGCACCTTCTTCGAGGCCGTGCTCACGCAGGTTCCGAATTTTCAGACCAAGGCGAGCCAGTCTTTCGGCGATTTCGGAATCACAACCAGATTCGTGAGCAATGATCTGCGCCTCATGCTCCTCGTCCGGGAAGTCGAATTCCAGGGCAATGAAACGCTGGCGTGTCGAGTGCTTCAAATCCTTGAGTGCGTTCTGGTAACCAGGGTTATAAGAAACAACCAGCAGGAAGCCATCGGCTGCATCTATAGTCGAACCGAGCTTATCGATGGTCAGTGAGCGACGGTGGTCGGTGAGCGGGTGAATGATGACCGTGGTGTCTTTACGTGCCTCAACAATTTCGTCGAGGTAGCAGATACCGCCAAATTTGACCGCACGAGTCAGTGGACCATCGATCCATCGAGTCCCCTCGGCATCAAGCAAATATCGCCCAACGAGGTCGCTGGCGGTGAGATCTTCGTGACATGCCACGGTGATGAGCGGAAGTTTGTCGCTCGCGCCGTTCTTGGCCCCACCCGGGTTACGGGTTGCAACACCTTCGCTCAAACGCCACGCCATGTGCTCAACAAATCGGGTTTTACCAGTGCCTGTCGGTCCCTTTAGGAGAATAGGAACTCGCTGGCGATAGGCCGATTCAAAAATTTCGATCTCGTCAGAAGTCGATACGTAAAACGGCTCATCCGATACGTAATACTCTTCGATGTTCCGTTCGTTGTATTTCTGTTGAGTGACCATTAGTACTCGCGCCCTGAAGGCATTTCCTCACCGATTTTCGGTGAACTATTTCGGATGTTCATAGGTTTCTATGAAAGTGATTCCCAGAGTTTCGATGTTCGCGTGCGCAGTACTTCGAACGTTGCGTCGTTTTCGATCACCGAGTCGGCTCTGGCGACACGTTCCTGTCGTGTGAATTGGGCTGCAATTCTTGCGTTGGTATCCGATTCGCTCAGTCTCGATCGTTGCCCAACTCGTCTACTGATTTCGCCCTCAGGCGCTTCTACAGTCCACACGATGTCGACCAACTCGTCCCATCCCGATTCAAAAAGTTTGGGGACCTCGATCACAACGATGTTCGAACCGCGTTTCTCCTCTTCTAAAAGGCGAGCCGTAATCCAATTTCTTGCAGCTGGCCAAACAATCGCCTCAAGCTCTCTGCGTAGACCAGAGTCCGAAAAAACTACTTTCCCGAGGCGGTCCCGGTCGATAACACCGGAATCGTCTAAAACCCCGTTCCCGAACCGTCGCGCCACCGCGCTGTGGGCCGCAGTGCCTGGTTCGTAAGACAAATGCGCAACCTTGTCCGCCTCTATCACCAGCGCACCTAGTTCACGAAGAACATGTGCAACTTCGGTTTTCCCGGTACCAATGCCGCCGGTAAGGCCGATAACTAACACTTGAGCTCCCAGTTACGTCGGATACGCCAGTTACAAACATGGCGAACCGAGTAATCTTACGCTCGCGAGTTCCATATCGCTGTATTTTTTCTAACTAGATCGCAGTTAGACAGTAGTAAACTTTTGCATCCGGTGTTGCCCAAAAGTAATTAGTACCCCTAATTCGCCAGATAACTGGCAGGCACCCTACCCGCCTTTTGTGGGAGTGCCAACCAACGGAACGCACAGCAGGAGAGATATTTTGACCGAGTCCGCATACCGATCATTGCCATCGGTTGATGCACTTCTTCAATCAGATGAAGTTGCAGCACTAATTCGCGATTTCTCTCATGACGCCGTGACCATGATCGCTCGAGACGTGCTGGGAAATGCCCGATCGAGAATTAAAGCCACTGGAAATGCTCCCGCAGCTGAAACGATGATCGCCGAAATCGTAGAAAGAGTTGACACCGCATGGGGTGTATGGCCAAAGGCCGTTGTAAACGCCACCGGCGTGGTACTACACACGAATCTGGGTAGATCCCCACTGAGCGTGAGCGTTGCAAAGGCTGCCGCCGATTCTGCTTCGATCTACTCCGGCCTTGAGTTCGATATGGCATCCGGGAAACGGGGTTCTCGCAACGCCCATATTTCAGAACTAATCTCGCAAATCTCGGGTGCCGATGCTGGTCTAGCCGTGAATAACAATGCATCGGGCGTGCTTCTCACACTCGCTGCTGTTGTCGGTGCTAATCCCGAAAAAACTGAAGTGATTGTTTCTCATGGTGAAGCTATCGAAATCGGTGGTGGGTTCAGGATTCCAGATGTCATGCACCAGTCGGGAGCGATGCTGGTCGAGGTTGGAACAACTAATCGAACTTATGCGACAGATTACGAAGCAGCGATCACTCCAAACACAGCCGCGATCCTAAAAGTCCATCCCAGCAATTTCGTGATTGAAGGATTCACGCATGTGCCTGAACTTTTTGAACTCACCGATGTTGGTAAAAAACACAACATTCCGGTAATTAACGATCTGGGTTCTGGTTGCCTTGTGGATACTCGAAAGTACGGTTTAAATCAGGAACTTCAGGTTCAAGATTCGGTATCTGAGGGTGCGGCGTTGACATTGTTCTCTGGTGACAAACTACTTGGTGGACCTCAGGCAGGTTTGATCGCCGGTGACCAGAAGTGGGTGGACATCGTTGCAAAGCATCCGCTCGCACGAGCGGTTCGCATCGACAAAATGACTCTCTCGGCGATCGCGGCAACACTGGTTTCGTACCTGAAGCAGGCACACGAGGAGGAAATCCCGATCTGGAACATGATTTCCATGAGTGAATCTCAAATTGCTGCACGAGCCGAACAGTGGCGCACCGAGATCGGTATGGGTAGAGTCGAACGAGCCCGTTCAGCGATCGGCGGTGGCTCGCTCCCCGGCCAAACCCTTCCGACTAGCGTCTTGGCTATCGAGCCACCCGTAAGTGCCGATCACTTTGCCGCCTGCCTTCGACAAAGCCCGGTCGCAGTTGTGGCGCGGATCGAGAACGAACGTGTGTTGCTTGATCCGCGAACGGTGTTACCCGGACAAGATTCCGCAGTTGTTGAGGCAATTAAGTTTGCGCACGGGCAGTCAAGTGAATGAGTCCGAAACGTCGCAAACGTCCACGTCCTGCTTCGGAACGGGATTGGGCTCCGAGTTCTGTGGATGGGATCGACTCCCCGGAGATCGAAATCGATCTCCATGGAATGAGAGCGCATGAAGCCGACACGGCAATCAAAATTCATCTCCAGAGATGTCACAACGCCCGACTTCACATTGCCAAGATCAATCATGGCCATGGCGCAGGCGTGCTCAAGAAACTGGCACGTGAAATTCTCTCCAAAAGTGATCAGGTCACCCGCCACTACCCCGCCTCCTACGGCGATGGCGGTGACGGTGTAACTATCGCCGAATTGGACTACGGTGGACACAAAGCTTTTAACCGGCGTTCCAACAATTCGATCGTACCAAAAGCCCTTCCGCGCAATTAGCCAGCAGCGTTTTGCCAAACCGTATTAGATATGCGCTCACGTGGCGTATTCTGTCTACCATGTAAACGACTCGATTCAAAAAGTCTCCTAGAAACTAAAAATGACGCTGTTTGACCATCGAAAACAAGAGCTTCAAGATCGCATTGCCCCGTTGGCAACCCGAATGCGACCGCGAAATCTCGATGAATTTGTTGGTCAAAAGCAGATTCTGACTCCCGGCAAAGTACTTCGAAGGGCGATTGACGAAGATCGATTACCTTCGATGATCTTGTGGGGGCCACCGGGAAGCGGAAAAACCACACTGGCACGACTTGTCGCAGGTGCCACCAACTCGCATTTTGAACAGTTGAGCGCAGTGACGTCGGGTGTAAAGGACGTTCGAGCAGTGATGGCGCTGGCGGGTGACCGGCTCGGACAGACAGGTCGGCGAACGATCCTGTTTATCGATGAAATCCACCGATTCTCGAAGCCGCAGCAAGATGCACTACTACCTTACGTCGAAGACGGCACAGTAACCCTCATCGGTGCCACGACCGAAAATCCGTCGTTTGAGGTGATATCTCCTCTACTTTCTCGAACTCGTGTGTACACGCTCGAACCTCTGCAAGACGAAGATATCGTCGAAATCATCAACCGCGCGATCAACGACGAAGATCACGGTTTGGGACGTGATGGTGTGTCGCTTTCAGATGATGCGATTAACTTCCTGCTTCGAGTCGCAAACGGAGATGCCAGATCTGCCCTGAACACACTTGAGTTAGCGGTCGAATCGACCGAAAGGGATAAATCGGGAAAGATCTCAGTCGAAGTCGAAACGATGGAGGAGTCGCTACAGCGGCAATCCCGCTACGATCGACTCGGCGATATGCACTACTACACGATTTCGGCGTTCATCAAGACGATTCGTGCCTCCGATCCAGATGCCGCACTCTACTACTTGGCTCGAATGATCGACGCTGGAGAAGATCCCGTTTTCATCGCACGGCGTCTTGTCATTTCTGCTGCTGAAGATATCGGACTTGCCAACCCCAACGGTCTCGCCGTAGCGATGGCTACCCAGCAAGCAGTGAGTTTTGTGGGCATGCCTGAAGGTCGAATTCCGCTTGCCGAAGCCACCATCTACCTCGCAACTGCGCCGAAATCGAACTCGGCTTACAAGGCGATAGACAAGGCGTTGGAATTCGTACGTAACTCCCGAGATGAGCCGGTTCCTCAGCATCTACGAAACGCACCGACACGCCTGATGAAAGATCTCGGCTACGGTGGAGGATACGAATATCCGCATGACAAGCCGGGACACTTTTCGCAGTCGGACAATCTGCCCGAAGTAGTCAAGAACGAACGCTTCTACGAACCAGGTGATCTGGGTACCGAACAGGCGATCCGCGACCGACTGATAAATTGGTGGGGTAAACGCTACGGAAAACCCACTGATGATTAGATTCGCCTGAGCTGTCTGGTCGACCGAGTTCGTCGACTTTGAAAAGTGAGTAAGCTGGTGGTTGCAGCACCCGTGCTACTTCGACCTCCGACAATCCGTTATCAGCAACCGCCATCCGGGGCATATAAGAAAAGCCTTGCCGGAACTGTCTTCTGCCGCCAAACCTGATCTCTGGCGATACCAATCGACGTCGCTGGTTTCGACGTAGTTTTCAGGTACTACGAAAAAGGTTTTGATCTCTTCTTCTGCAAGTGCCTTTATACCGACAGAGAACTCATTCGGATGTGCCCCTGTATTCCTGTGAGTGAACCTGTTACGCCAGATTGATTGACATAACCGATCGAATCGCCAGCAGCCGGAGCCGAATCGTCGATCGAAAAACTATCGATTATCAGCGGTACGACATACGTGACGAGCAGCATGATGACCAAAACACCGATTGTAAAAATCCACCGACTTGTTCGTCACATTTGACGACTGAACTCTTCTTCAAAGATGATGCTCGCATCATCAGTTCTGCCGAATATTGCTCACCTCCTCGATAAAGATGTCGTTCAACGATGGCATCACCTGTTCAAATCTTGAAAGCACGATCCCGGCGGGTGCATAAGCAGCCAATATCGCTTCAGGATCAAGTTCGCTACCTAGTCGACATTCAACTTGACCTGCACGCTCGGCGTGCCTCTCTGCGGCGGGAAACGGATCGCCTCTCTGCGGCTTCCACGACTACGGCATTGATCCTCGAGAGCGGCGAATTTTGGCAAGCTCACCGAAAAGCAACAGGCGGCTATCTGCATTGAGGGCTACCTGTTCATACATCTCTTCAACATCTGACATGGCGTGTGTGCTGAATATGATCGTGGCTCAGCGCTGCTGCTCAGCCGAGAGCATCTCCTTCATCAGTTGCACGTTGAGAGGGTCGGGCTCGAAACCGGTTTGTCGAGGATGATCAGTTCAGGGTGGTGAATCAGCGATACAACGTACCGAACAAGCTGCATCATTCTCCTAGAAAGCCCTTCGTCTTTCTTGTCGCTATGCTCATACAGGCCAACCCAGTGAAGAAGTTCAAGATCTCGATCGTAGGCTCCATCTTTTTCGAGACCGCGAAAGCGCTCCAGATACCGAAGAACGTTCGAGACTTTCTCTTTCCGGAGTAGACCACGCTCCTCGGGAAGATAACCAACGCGCGGCATTGCCTCGGAAGCGGTTAAGCCATCGAGTAATCGTTGTTGTCTTGTTAGAACCGTTTGGTCCAAGGAATCCGAGTACATCGCCCTACTAGACTGTAAACGAAACGTCGCCGACTACCGTTTTGTCGCCAAACTGCTTGGTGAGTCCCTCAATTCCGAGCGCGTATGCCATCGATCCGATCCTGTGCGCGTCCCACAGACAATACGTAACGCTAGGCGATCTCGTTCATCACCCGGTCTAGAGCCGAGATAGTAAATTCGTAGTCTTCAGAAGAAACACCATAGTGAGTCACGATGCGCAGATCAGAATCACCACCGTTGATGTAGACGCCTTCTTCTTTCATTCGAGCCGCTATTCGGTTCCCTGTGTGGGCAGGCACACCAAACCGGATGATGTTGGTCTGGATGTGTTCGGGATCGACCGTGATACCTTTCATCTCCGCCATTCTCGAGGCGATGTGACGTGCGCTATCGTGATCTTCCTGCATACGATCAATCATCGAATCGAGCGCCACTAATCCGGCAGCTGCAACAACTCCAACTTGTCGCATTCCAGAGCCAAGCATCTTCCGCCAACGATCTGCTTCTTCGATGAAATCTTTGGAACCGACAACAATCGATCCGATCGGACAGGAAAGACCTTTCGAAAGACAGAAGGTGGCACTATCAACATTTTCGGTCAGATCAGATGCAGGAACTCTGAGCGCAATGGCTGCGTTGAAAATTCGTGCTCCGTCGAGATGGACGTTCAATCCCATCTCGTGGGCAGCATCGGCCATCGTTTTCATCTGATCAGCGTTCAGCGCTCTACCGCTCGACGCGTTGTGGGTATTCTCGATAGTAAGCAAGCGGGTCGGTGGCTTGTGGTAATCGCGAGGATTCACAGCTGCCTTGATCAGGTCTGGTTCGAGAAATCCGAATTCGTTCGTCTTGATTGGAAATAAAACCACGCTACCTAGCACCATTGCGCCGCCGGCTTCAGCATTCATGATGTGGCACTGGTCACCGACAAGCACTTCATCGCCTCGCTGTGCGTGAGAAAGCACCGAAACAAGGTTTCCCTGCGTGCCGGATGAAACGAATAACCCGGCTTCTTTACCAAGCATGTCAGCTGCGCGCTGCTGTAACTCGTTGACTGTAGGATCGTCGCCATAGACGTCATCACCGAGCTCAGCCTCGTACATCGCTCGTCGCATTTCAGGGCTGGGATGTGTGACGGTATCACTCCTCAGGTCGACTCGGATCATGCCGTTAGTTCTCCAGTTGGGAAATTGTGCCTAGGTTGAATTTCGATAATAGATTCCGACCGCAGATTCTATCCTTCAGATGACTCCCCGCATACGATCCGAACGTATACTCGAATGGGATTTTCCGGGCAGATACGCTCGGATACTCAACCGGAACTCAGAGAACCGTCGAACTTGACTACCGATCAATCCAACGAATCACCTGGCAGCACGCCTGAGAGCAATCGATCAAAGATTGCCGATCCACTTCCATGGATCATGATGGTGCTTGCGCTGTCTCTCGACCAACTCACCAAGTGGGTAGTTGTCGAGAACCTTGCGGTTGGCGAATCATGGCCAGCGATGGGGCTGTTCCGTTTTACGCACACATGGAACACAGGTACCGCATTCTCCCTGTTTCAGGGTGCGGGCGACATTCTGACGTGGGTATCGTTCGGTGCTGTGGGTGTGTTGACCTGGATTTATCGTTCGATAGACGATCCACCGTGGGTGCTGCGCATTGCGTTTGGCCTCCAGTTCGGTGGTGCGATCGGAAATATCGCCGACCGTATTCGATTGGGTCACGTTATCGATTTCATCGATGTTGGCTGGTGGCCTGTGTTCAACATCGCCGATTCATCGATCGTCATCGGCATTGGCTTGATGATCTTCTACTTCTGGTTTCTCGACGAAAGTTCGAAATCAGATGACCCCATTGATGAAGTGACGACTGAGACAGCCGGACCTACGGTTGCCAGCACATCTCTCGATTCCCCCGAATAGACACTGATGGAATTCACAGTCTCCAACGAGCAGTCGGGTCTACGCCTAGACGTGTTCCTGACCGAAAAATGGGGGCAGGTAGAATCCCGTTCGAACGTACAACGCGTGATCAAAGCTGGCGAAGTGCGAATCGATGGCAGGCCGGTGTCTCGCGTATCAGCGAAAATTAACGCAGGCCAAATTGTCGAAATTGCGAACCTGACCAAAGCAGATTCCGCCGGATTGATCGTCCCGAGTGATATTCCTTTGGTCGTTATGTACGAAGACGACGATATCGCCGTTATCAACAAACCGGTTGGGATGACCGTTCACCCGGGAGCGGGACACACAGACGACACCCTTGCCAATGCCGCCGTTCATCGGTGGCCGCGAATAGTTGCAATCGGGGAGTCAGATCGACCCGGAATTGTTCACCGACTTGATCGGGATACAAGCGGTTTGATGGTTATCGCGCTCAGCCAGCCGGCGTATACAAAACTTTCCGAGATGATTCGAGATCGGAAGATCACTCGTATTTACACAGCACTGGTGCACGGAATTCCAAAATCCTCTCAGGGTGTGGTCGATGCACCGATCGGCCGCAGTCCTCACAATCGAACCAGACAGGCGATCAACGGCTCAGGACGACCTTCCCGCACACATTACCGAGTCGACTACGATCTCGGCGATTTTGCATATCTTGAAATTCGGCTTGAGACGGGCCGGATGCACCAAATTCGAGTTCACATGGATGCTATCGGGCATCCGGTTATCGGTGATCAAATGTACGGTCGGCGAAAGAACTTGCCAAACCTGAATCGCCAATTCCTTCACGCCTCGAAACTCGAATTCAAGCATCCCGTGACCGGCGAGCCTGTATCCGTTTCGTCTGAACTTCCCGACGATCTCAAGCAGGCACTTGAAACGCTGCGCGAATAGAGTCTCGTTTCCGCTTCGATAAATATTTCATCTCTCGCTAGTCTCTGTGATTCGCTGTAAAGTTTTTTGAATGACTAACCCAACCACTCCCGTTCGAGTTCGCTACGCTCCCAGTCCGACTGGCATCCCGCACATCGGAAACATCCGTACAGCCCTGTTTTGCTGGGTGCTCGCGCAGCAAACCGAGGGCCAATTCGTTATTCGTATCGAAGACACCGACCGCAGCCGCTACGATGCCGATGCCGAAAAAGCGATCTTCGAATCGCTGGATTGGCTAGGACTCGGCTGGGACGAAGGACCCGGCAAGGGCGGTCCGCACGAACCGTACGTGCAGTCAGAGCGCAAGCAGATTTATATCGAAGCTGCCCATCGGCTTGTGGAGTCGGGACACGCCTACTTCGACGACACTACGCCGGAGCAGCTTCACGCTCTCCGTGAACGCCAACGCGCTGCCAAGCAGCCACCTCGCTACGACGGTCGCGGTCGACATCGTAGTCCAGAGGAGATCGAAGAATCTTGCAAAGCCGGACTGCCGATCACGATTCGCCTGAAGGTTCCCGAATTTGGCTCGGTCTCGTTCGTTGATGCCATTCGCGGAAAGATCACGTTCGAATTGAAAGAACTCGATGATTTCGTAATTCTGAAGTCGGACAAAATGCCGACTTACCACCTAGCTCACATCCTCGACGATCATGCGATGGGCATCACTCACGTGATCCGCGGCGATGAATGGATTTCCAGCACGCCTCGCCACCTGTTGATTCATCAAGCGCTCGGCATCGAGCCGCCTGAATACGTCCACGTACCGTTAATTTTGGGCAAAGATAAAGCCAAACTTAGCAAGCGACACGGGGCCACATCTGCTCTCGAATACCGGGATCTGGGATTCCTGTCCGACGCCGTTTTCAACTTCATCTGCCTTCTCGGCTGGTCGCCGGGTGACGACACCGAAGTGATGAAACGCGAAGAGATCGTCAAGCGCTTCAGCATCGATCGAATCAATGATTCGCCCGCCACGTTCGATGCTGAAAAGCTCGAATGGATGAACGGCGTGTACATCCGAAACATGGACGAAGACACGTTGATGGGACATCTATTGCCGTTCATGGAGCGACCCGAATCCGAGGGTGGACTTCCCGATTCGGTCACCCGCCCAATCGACCGCGAATATCTAAAACGATTGCTCCCACTGGTGCATGAGCGTCTGAAATTGCTCACCGAAGGTACTGAAACACTCGATTTCTTTTTTGCTAACAATGTGAGTCCTGCTGCTGAGGATCTCCTAGGTCGAAAGATGGATATAGAGATGACAGAGCGTGCGCTCGCTACAGCGCTTGAACTCTGCAAGACTGCAACATCGTTCGAACCTGAGCACCTAGAAACTGAATATCGTGCATTGGCGGAACAAATCGAGATGAAACCGGGTCAGTTATTCTCGCCGATTCGGGTTGCCACGACCGGCAAGCCGTTCGCTCCTCCGCTATTCGACACGATGTCGGCCATCGGTCAGGACCGCTGTATTGAACGAATCGAAAACGCTCTTAGTGTTTTGCGTTCGGCTGCACCAGCTTCTACCGACTAGCAATTCGAGAACAAACTTTTAATTGACCTGGTGTCGGGCTACTACCTATACTGGAAGGTAGCGCATTTGCATTTCAGATGTTGTATTTGACCGGTCAGGCAATCACCTGGCTCAAACTACGAATCAGGAACACCGTTGGTAGAATTACGAATCAACGAAGGCGAGAGTTTCGAAGGCTTCCTCCGACGCTTCACCAAGCGGGTACAGCAGGAATCGATCATTTCCGAAGCTCGACGACGACAGCACTTCGAGCCGCCCAGCATCACTCGTAAGAAGACTGCCGCTGCAAAGCGACGCAAGAGCGTTAAGGCGACACTGAAGAACATGTAATCAGTGCGGAGACCCGATTGCGGGTACTTGGTTCGAATGCGATAGCACTCCGGTTTATCTGGGGTGTTTTTGTTTGTCTGATCTTTGCGTTTACTACCGACCTATCGGTCCACTCCCAAAAGATTTCACATCCGCTTAATAAAAAGGACTGTTTGACCGGTGATTTTGTGTTCGGGAGAGGTGACAATAGAATCATTGTTCGCATAGTGAGTTGGCGCGAGTTGATCGGCGCCAATTGGTCTGCCAATAGTCGCTCGCTTTAGTCTCTCTGGGGAGCACCTAAATTGAAGTTCGGGATTGTTGTGTTCCCCGGTACGTGGAGCGAGAAAGACACCCACCATGCTGTAAACGGTGTGCTAGATCAAGATGCCGAGTACATCTGGCACGGCGATGAAGCGTTGGATCAGTACGACGCAATAGTGCTCCCAGGCGGATTTTCCTACGGTGATTTCCTGAGATGCGGTGCAATCGCCCGTTTCTCTCCCGTTATGGAAGCGGTTCGAAACTTTGCCGACCGGGGCGGACCTGTTCTGGGAATCTGCAACGGATTTCAGGTCTTATGTGAGTCTGGACTCCTTCCCGGCGTTCTTATGCGCAACGACCATCTCGAATTCAGGTGTATTTGGACCGATCTCAGAGTCGAAAACGACTTGACTATGTTCACCTCAACAGCCACCAAAGGCCAGACGCTCCACATCCCAATGTCGCACGGTGAAGGCAACTACCAAGCTGACGATGCAACGATCGAACGACTCGAAAGCAATTGGCAGGTGGTGCTCCGTTACGCCGATGCTGCCGGAAACGTAACCCCTGAAATCAATCCCAATGGCTCGATCAACAACATCGCCGGGATCATCAACGAACGTGGGAACGTGATGGGCATGATGCCTCATCCCGAAAAAGCGAGCGAAAAGCTGATTGGTGGAGATGACGGAAACGTTATTTTCAGCTCGATGATCGAGAACCTCGTCGCAACACTGACGTGATCACACAGTCGTAATTTTCCTAAAGCAACAAAGAAAACGGGACGAACAATCTAAATGACGGTAAGCCAGGAAATACTCGACGAAATCGCTCTCAGTCGCTCTGAATACGAAGCAATAATTGACCGACTAGGTCGAGAACCAGAACCGCTCGAACTCGGGTTGTTCGGTGCGTTGTGGTCGGAACACTGCGGATACAAGCACACCAAAGCGTTGCTCCGTACCCTGCCCTCATCATCAGATCGATTGCTGGTAGCTCCCGGTGCTGAGAACGCTGGCGTTATCGATCTTGGCGATGGGCTTGCGGTTGCGTTCAAGATCGAATCTCACAACCACCCTTCCGCGGTCGAACCGTTCGAGGGTGCGGCAACCGGTGTCGGCGGAATCATCCGTGACATCTTTGCAATGGGTGCCCGACCGATCGCCCTTCTCAACTCTCTCCGATTCGGGCAACCCGACAACGCGCATACTCGCTACCTGCTCAATGGCGTTATTGGCGGCATTTCCTCGTACGGCAATTGCATCGGAATTCCTAATGTAGGCGGTGAGATATTTTTCTCCGAAACTTACAAGGGCAATCCGCTGGTCAACGCCATGTGCGTTGGGTTAATTGAGGATGGAAACATGGCGAGCGCCTCGGCGAAAGAACCGGGCGACTTGCTAATGCTCGTCGGTGCCGATACGGGTCGTGACGGTATCCATGGTGCTTCTGGGCTGGCATCTCGATCGTTCGAAGAACAGGCCGAAATGCGGTCGGCCGTGCAGGTTGGTAATCCGTTCCTTGAGAAGGTATTGATTGAAGCGTGTCTGGAAGCCCTCAATCTGCCTAGTGTGGTAGGTCTGCAAGATTGCGGAGCCGCCGGAATCACTTCAGCAGCAATCGAAATGGCTGAACGATCGGGCATGGGACTTAAACTCCTAATCGACGAAGTTCCACGCCGTGAGGAAGGTATGACGCCATACGAGGTCATGCTCTCAGAATCTCAGGAGCGAATGCTTCTTGCCATCACTCCCGGACAGGAGGGACCGGTACTGGAGCTTTTCGAGAAATGGGACCTCGACGCCACGGTTATCGGTGAGTTTGAGATCGGTGAAAACGTTCGCATTTACGACAACGGCGAGCAGGTAAGTTCAACTCCTGTAATCACCTTGACTGACGCACCCGAATACAAATTCACGGGAACAAAACCAGGCTGGTTGAAAGATCTGCAAGAAGCCGATCTTTCCGCTACTCCATTACCTTCGGAATCTCCCGCAGACGTTCTGTTGAAAATGTTGGCGGCTCCGAACATTGCATCCCGCTTCCCGATCTATCGCCAATACGACTATCACGTTCAGACCAATACGGTTGTAGAACCGGGCGGTGATGCCGCTGTGCTCCGTCTGAAGGGATCGAAACGAGGTATCGCGGTGTCGACCGACTGCAACGGACGAATCTGCTACCTCGACCCAAACATCGGCACGGCGATTGCTGTTGCCGAAGCCTGCCGAAACCTTTCGGTCACGGGCGCAGAGCCTGTAGCACTTACCGACGGGCTCAATTTCGGAAATCCCGAGACACCCGATGTGCAGTTCCAACTCACAGAATCAATCGAGGGCATGGGACGTGCTGCCGAGGCGTTCGGAATTCCGATCGTCAGCGGGAACGCCAGCCTCTACAACCAGTCGGCAGGCACCGACATCTTCCCGACTCCCATCATCGGCTCGCTTGGCCTGCTCGAAGATGTCGAAAAACACTCCACCGCGGGATTCAAATCCGATGGCGATTTAATCGTTCTCCTCGGTACCGATTCACCATGGGATGAAATCGACGGATTCGCTGGCAGCGAATATCTCGATCTGATCCACGGCAAGGTCGAAGGTCAACCAAAACTCGATCTCGATCTCGAAGTTCGCACTCAGACCGTGTGCCGCATGGCGGTGGCTTCTGGAATCGTAGCGTCCGGGCACGACGTTTCTGATGGAGGTCTAGCAGTGGCTATCACCGAGAGTGCTGTGATCGGCGGAATCGGTGCCACGATCACCGCTACGCCCGGCGATCGCTGGGATGCCGCAATGTTCGGCGAGTCGCAGTCGAGAATCGTCGTTAGCGTGGCCGCGGCAGATCTAAGTAAGCTTGAACTTCTCGCCGGTGAAGGTGACGTTCCGATGGGTGTGATCGGTACTGTCGGGGGCGATTCATTAAGATTCGGTGATTCGATCTCGATTCCAGTTGCCGACGCTGATAATGCCTGGAAAAACGGCTTCAGCCTAGCGACGTCTGACTGAGGGCTTGGCTAAAGCATTGACGATTCCAGTCCAAACCGACATCACGTCGCTGATCGAAAGATATGACACGCTCTTCTTTGATTCGTTTGGTGTACTAGTCGACGGTGTCGACGCCCTTCCGGGAGCGGTCGAACTCGTTAACCGGATGAATGCCGACGGTGTGAACTATTTCGTTGTCACGAATGATGCATCGGTATCCCTCGAATCGCGAGTCAAAACATTCGCCTCGAAAGGATTCGATATTCCGGTTGAGCGAATTGTTAATTCAGGCTCTCTCATTTGTGGATATTTCGCCGAAAACAATCTTCATAGCGCACCTACACTGGTATTGGGAACCCGGGCCGCGAAGGACTACACCATCGCGGCCGGTGCTCGGTTGGTCGAGCTTGGCGCCGATGAAGAACCCGATGTGATCGTGCTCGATCACAGTGATCCCCACGACTGGAAGACTACGCTTGAAGACGTTCTAGCTCTGATGAGTCGGAGATTCCATCAGGACAAACCAGTCAAACTCGTGCTCCCAAACCCTGACTTCATATATCCGAACGGTCCGGGAGTATTCGGGTTTGGTGCAGCGGCGTTCATCAATCTGCTCGAACAAGCACTCGAACGGCTTCACGGACCGCACCTGGCACTGGTCGCATCGAAGTTAGGCAAGCCTTATTCACCGATATTTTTAGAAGCCGTGAGACGAGCGGGAACGGACAATGCCGTGATGATCGGTGATCAACTGGAAACCGACATCCTTGGAGCCAACAATGCCGATATCGATTCGGTGGTTGTCACTACCGGGATCAATCGACGTTCATCCCCCGACGAATTCAAAGATGTCGCTGATGAGCTAACTCCCCGCTATATCCTTACTTCACTCGTATAAAATCAATAACCAGAATAATTCAAACGATAACTGGCGCGAGTGCTTCCGGTACTCGCGTTTGTGTGTAGCTGCTAACCCTCAACAACGATGCCAACCTACGTTTACAAGTGCGCCGACACTGGTCATATTTTCGAGATAATCCAGAAGTTCAGCGATGAACCAGAGGCAAACTGCCCGACGTGCAACAGCACGTCGAAACGTCAGATTTCAGCCCCGACGGTTATCTATAAAGGTTCAGGCTTCTACACGACCGACTACGGCTCCGGATCAAGCCCCGGCACGAAATCCTCAAACGGCGGTTCATCGAGCAAGGCTGATTCATCCGATTCTGACCAGTCGAGCTCGTCATCGTCTTCTGAGTCGAAGAAGACCGACAGCAGCAGCGGTAGCAGCGATTCAGGCTCTCATTCCCACGGCGGCGGCAGCCACACTCACTAGCTCTCAGGAGCCCAAATGCGTGCCGTTATCCAGCGGGTCAACAAAGCGTCCGTAACCGTTTCTGGCGAAGTCACTGGCGCAATAGATCGCGGGCTGTGTTTGTTGGTTGGCATCACTTACGACGATACCGAGGACGATCTCAAGTACATTGTCGAAAAGACTCTCAATATGCGGATTTTCCCTGACGCAACTGGTGATTCAGGGTTCGACGAATCGGTAGTTGATATTTCAGGCGGGCTCCTACTGGTAAGCCAGTTCACGCTCTACTCAACGACCCGCAAAGGACGACGCCCCGGATTTACCGACGCTGCCCGTCCGGAACAAGCTGAGCCGATGTTCAAGCAGTTAGTCGATTCGTTCCGACTCAATAGTGGACTCCGCGTGGAAACAGGGGTGTTCGGAGCCATGATGACCGTTGAGATCGAAAACGCGGGTCCGGTGACGATTATTCTCGATTCAGCAGATCGAAACACGCCCCGGCGAAGTTAGTTCGCTCTACTGCGGCGACCAGCTCGCAATGGTCCCATTGCCAACGCTTACAGAGTCGGTGGCCCACTCGCATCAAGCACCCAAACCTGGGGGAGTTGAACTCCTCGGACAGATAGACCTCGCCATCCGGTGATTAATTAGCAAATTGACTCGTTTCAAGATTGGGAATAATTGAACGCACCACGCGCCCTATTACGATAGAAAATGATTGTCAGATCCACAGCCCACCGTGACGTTAGGAAGTAATGATCAGGCGTTCTTCGTTTCGTAATCGAGTGAAATGTCCAATGCACGAACCGAGTGTGTGAGCGCACCAATCGAAATAATATCCACACCACTTGCCGCCACTTCCGCGACATTAGCTAGTGTGATGCCTCCTGAGGCCTCCACCGTGCAGTCGGTAGCAATCTGGTCGACTGCAACCCGCATTTCGTCAGGTGACATATTGTCGAGCATTACGATGTCAGCACCGGCCGATGCCGCTGCCAGTGCGGCTTCGATCGATTCGACTTCGACTTCGATCTTCACCGTGTGTGGTGCTCTTGCCCTAGCTCGTTTTATCGCTTGTCTAAGATCCACGCCTTCACCCTGTAGCGCGGCGAGATGGTTGTCCTTGATCAGCACACCGTCGGCGAGCGTCATTCGATGATTCCTGCCACCGCCGATCGAAACTGCATACTTATCGAGCAGGCGAAGACCAGGAACTGTCTTCCGGGTGTCAGTTATCGATACTGCTGTGCCGTCAACTGCTTGCACATACTGGTCGGTCAGCGTGGCGATACCGCACATCCGCTGAAGGAAGTTGAGTGCGGTTCGTTCGGCTGTCAAAATCGATGCCATTGAGCCAGTAATTGTGGCAACTATCTCGCCACCCCCAACGCGATCGCCATCAAGTAATTTCGATGTGAACACGAGATCCGAATTCACTCTTAGGAACGTCCTCGCAGCAACATCAAGGCCAGCGAGTATCCCGGCCTCTTGAGGAACCAAAGAAGCACGAGACTCAAGGTGTGGTGGTATCAGTGCCGAGGTTGTGACATCAGATCCGACCGAGTCCTCTTCAAGTGCACAATCAATGAAGACATCAAGTTCTCTTGGAGTTAGGAGCATCAGTTTCTTGGAGGCTAAACGTGAGCGTGAGATTGTCGGGCGATTAGCCTGCGACTTCGAGCATTCGCTCAAGTGCAATCAGGGCGTTTCGCTGAGTTTCCGGTTCGACTTCAATACGGTTGATCGCCAGGCCAGCCATGATGCCTTCGAGTACCCACAGCACATAAGCCGGGTGAATTCGATACATCGTGGCACACGGACAAACCACAGAATCAAGGCAGAAGATTTCCTTGTCGGGATTCTCAGTTGCCAGCCTCCGGACCATGCTGATCTCGGTGCCAACACCCCACGACGTTCCCGCGGGTGCAGCGGCGATCTTCTGAAGTATCAATTCAGTCGATCCGTACATGTCGGCGGCAGCAACGACTTCCCGCGTGCACTCGGGGTGAACAATGATCGTCGTTTCCGGGTTGCGCTCACGTGTTGCTTCGATTTGATCGACAGTGAAGCGGGTATGAACAGAGCAATGCCCCTGCCAGAGCAAAACCTTCGCGTGGTTAATCTCTTCTTCAGAGAGACCACCCATCGGCAAGAATGGATTCCATACCACCATGTGGTCTTCTGAAATACCCTTGGCAATGGCGGTGTTCCGACCAAGATGTTGGTCGGGCAAGAATAGGATTTTCTCGCCGCGATCTAGCGCCCAGTCGAACGCTTTGTCGGCATTCGAAGAGGTGCAGACCAGTCCGCCATTTTTTCCGCAGTGAGCCTTGATCGCAGCGGCAGAGTTCATATAGGTGATCGGAATGATATCTTCGGTAGTTCCGAGAACAGATTCGAGATCATCCCAGCAATCGTTTACATCGGAAGCAGTAGCCATATCCGCCATCGAACAGCCAGCTGTCATGTTGGGTAAAAGAACGTTTTGGTCGCTTGACGTCAAAATCTCGGCAGTTTCCGCCATAAAGTGAACACCGCAGAAAATGATCCACTTGGCGTCTCTCGCTGCCGCTGCCATCTTCGACAGTTTGTATGAATCGCCGGTGAAGTCGGCGTACTGAATAACGTCATTACGTTGGTAGTGGTGCCCGAGAAGAATGGCTTTTTCGCCAATTTCGTTTCGGGCGAATTCGATATCTTCGGCAATCTCACCGGGAGTCAACTTCAAGTAGCGGGTTGGTATTTTTTGCCAACGCACACCAGCCTTAAACTCCTCTTCAAGAGTTTTTGTACGCAGATTGCCATCGGTCTGGCAAAAGGCCGACTGTTCCAGTTCCGAAATCGGAACGGTAATCTGCTTTGTGAACAGTGGCGTCATTCGACCGGTACCTTTTCCTTTTTCACCCGAGATTGAACTTGTGACAACTCGGATTCGAGCGACCAGGGTGAGCTACCCGTTATCTCCACGCTGACAGTTTCGCCTGCCTTAGGCACGCCCAGTCCATCTGGCACGCTTAAATAGATAAGTTTATCGCCTCGATTGCGCCCGTGCAGCCTACCGCGTTTACGACCTTCTACAAGTACCGTATATGTTTGGCCGACTAGTTTTGCGTTATTTTTCTCCTGAATTTCGTTCTGTAGCTCCTCTACCGTCGTTTTGCGAGCCTTCTTGACTGCACGTTCGATGTCGTCATTCATCTTGCGCGAAGCGAACGTTCCTTCCCGATACGAATATTCAGACGTGTGAACTTTTTCGAACTCGACGGCACGGAGTATGTCGAGTGAGTGCCCGAATTGAGTTTCGGTTTCCCCTGAGAACCCAACGATCAGATCAGTAGTCAGATGAACATCCGGGATCGTCTTCTTTGTTAGCTCGATCTTGTCGAGATATTGCCCACTGGTGTAACCACGTCGCATGTTCGCTAGCACAGTGTCGTCACCAGCTTGGAACGGCAGATTGATCGTTTCGCAGACTTTGGGCAGATCACGAACTGCCTCGAGAATCCGAACTGACATGTCGTTTGGATGCGAGGTCAAAAAGCGCAATCGTTCGAGGCCATCGATCTCGTGAACTTGCTCTAGCAGGTCTGCCAGATCAACTCTGGGCTGCAGATCATGGCCGTATGAGTCGACGTTCTGTCCGAGTAGCGTGATGTCTTTCACGCCGCGGGCAACCAGCATTTCAGCTTCGTGAACTATCTCGATGGTTGATCGGCTGTTTTCTCGTCCCCGGCGATACGGGATGATGCAAAACGTGCAGAATTTGTCGCATCCGTGGACGATCGGGATAAACGAAGCGACATTGGGAAACTGCGGGACTACGCCATTTATGCAACCTTCGAGATCAAGGCCGTGCCGTAGTCCCGCAGTTTTGAGAATCGGTTCGTACTCTTGCGGTCGTGCCCAAACATCGACATAGGGAAATCGACGTTTTAATTCGGTTTGCTGCGGGCCAACCATGCAGCCCATCACCGCGATCATGCGGTCGCTGTTGCCCTTCATCTTCTTACCGAGTCGGCCAATAAGACCTGTGGCGGTATCTTCGGCAGACTGGCGAACCACGCAGGTGTTCAACACGACAACGTCGGCAATCGCCATGTCGTCGATCGATTCGAATCCCATTTGAGAGAATCCAGTGGACAAGCGTTCAGAGTCAGATGTATTCATCTGGCAGCCAACGGTCCAAACGTGATAACTGGGCAATTTAAAGCTATTCGCTGTCACAGCTTCGAATACGGATTGGAGGTCGGAAACGACCAGCCCTAACTCGACTTTGTGAATGATTTAACCAACCGAGAGACTCTAAGGATATCTCGACTCTCGACTGCACACCAGATTTATACGATCAAGATTGTGCAGCGATACCAGCGTACCGGATATCATGCGCCGAGAAATTGTGCGTGGGTCGTCGAATTCCGAACACATTTTCCGTGAAGATGGGATTCAATCAGTGGAGTATCTATTACTGTGTCGGAGCAAGTTAATGTCGGACTCATCGGGTGTGGCTCGATGGGTTCAGAACTGGCACGAGCTGTATCGGACGGAAAAGCTGGATCGGCCAGAATCATCGCGTTGTTCGATGAGTACGTGCCCGGTCGAACAACACTTGCTGAAGAACTCGGTGGAAACGGTGCTTCTAGCCCGGCAGAATTCGATTCGGTCAGTGAACTCATCACACAGCCCGGTCTCGATCTCGTCGTTGAATGTGCTTCGCAGGTAGCCGTAGCCGCTCATGCTGAAGCCATCCTGTCGGCCGGTATTTCCATGATGGTGATGAGTTCAGGAGCGCTCGCTGATCCCGAATTTCTAGAAACGGTTTCTGCGATAGCGACCCGGACGGGCGCTTCGATTTACGTTCCATCAGGTGCAGTCGGCGGTATCGATACTTTGCGGGCAGCTAAATCGCTCCTCGAAGAAGTGACTATCGTAACGACCAAACCGCCTGTCGCTCTAAGCGGTGGACCGGGATACGCCGATTGGGAAGACGGTGAAATTACCGAGCCGACAGTGATATTTGAAGGGTCGGCAACCGAGGCGGTTAAGCTATTCCCGGCGAACGTCAATGTCGCGGCGACTGTGAGCCTTGCAGGGATCGGTCCGGATGCCACTCGGATCAAAGTTGTCGCCGATCCCGATTCACCGGGGAACGTACATGAAATCAAAGCTGTGAGCAAAGCAGGTAATTTCTCGTTCCGATTCGAGAATGTGCCGCACGAAACGAATCCAAAGACAAGTTTCCTTGCAGTGTTGGCAGCGATCGAAACGCTCCGCTCGATCTGCGAGCCGGGAATACGTTTCGGGACGTAGAGGTGGATTGGCGATCCTGACAACCACCATCCTGAACTTGATTCATGATCCCAAACAAAGCGGGATCAATGTCCAACTCAGAACCAGCCCGTGCGCCGCTCTGAGCGTGATTGCCACGTCATCGGACTGCTCGTAATGACAGTTCTGAGCATCTGATAGCCGATGAAACTGTCACCAAGCGAGAGAAAATGGCGGAGGGTGCGGGATTCGAACCCGCGAGGGAGCTCAACACCCCCAACCCGCTTAGCAGGCGGGCGCACTAGGCCACTATGCGAACCCTCCGCGGAAGATGTGCCAATGTGAATCATTTCAATATAACTTCACACTCCACCATCGGCAAAGGAGTTCTGAGTGAGTCTTCTGACTAATCTCACAACTTTTACTTCATCACTGACTGTACTACTTGATCAGCTTGCGTCTCAACAGGAAGGTCGCAATAGGCCACAGAACGGCCGTCAGCGCGATCAGATACAAAGCGGACCACAAGTGAGACATATCAAGGCTTGCGAGCGCAAATCCTCGACCGATGTTAACGGCGGCGGTAAGTGGCATTGCCCAGGCGATCGGCTCCACCCAATTGGGAAGGATCGAGATAGGGAAGAACGAACCCGAGAAGAAGAACATTGGTGTCGCAATAAGCGTGAACACCAGAGTCAAAAATGTCATGTGTGGTGCAGTAGCCGAAAATAAGAACCCCAATGTGCCGAAAGTTATACCCACCATGATCGCTGGAATAATTATTCCGATCGCTTCCCAATTATTTAACCAACCAAAAAGTGCGGCAACGACCGCGGTACCAGCCACCGTCATTATCGATCTCGTCACCGCCCATAAAATATCTCCCATGGCGATCTCGGTGATAGTGATCGGGGTGGTTAGCGCCGTTTCGTAAATGTCATTGTCCATTCGGTTGTAAGCGTTCCATGATGTCTCGAAAAGAGCGTGGAACATCGCGTTGCCGACAAGCAGTCCCGGCGTTACAAATTCAGCGTATGAAACTCCGTCTTCAACCGACCCCACAAGTTTTCCAACGCCAAATCCGACCGCCACTAGCATGATGACCGGTTCGATCAATACCCAAGTGATCACGAATTTCCAATAGCGTACAAACGAAACTGCGTGACGCAGCCAGAGACCGGTAACGCTGCGGCGACGAATGCCTGAATTTGGAATTGCGAGGTTCATCGTTAGTCTCTTAGTTCTCGACCTGTGATCGCCAAAAATACATCTTCAAGATTGCCGGCTCGGAATGTGGTTTGAACGCCCTCGGTTCCTTCGAGTCCGGATAGATCGGGTCGGTCACCATTTACGCCTTTGACACTAACGAGAGCGCCGACTTCTCGAAACGAAATCTCTCGCTCATTCAAGTAGTCACGCACCGTTCGAAGCGAAGCTGGCGCAACTCTGAGCTGTGCTATTTCTTTGGGAGCGTGCCGTTCGATCATCTCGTCTGGCGTTCCCTCATCGAGGATCTTGCCGTGATCCATGATCGATAGTCGATCACACAGAGTCGTCGCCTCTTCCATGTAGTGGGTTGAAAGAAGCACGGTGACTCCAGCGTCTTTAAGTATCGCCAACTCCTCCCACACCCGGTTTCGACTCTGCGGATCAAGACCAGTCGACGGCTCGTCCATGACGATGACGTTTGAGCTGGTCATCATTGCTCGAGCAATAGCCAACCGACGCTTCATTCCACCGGAAAGTTCGTACGTGTTCGCCTTCGTACGGTCACGCAAACCAAAGAATTCGAGCACTTCATGTGCTCGATTCTTCGAGTCTTTCCATGAAAGTCCGGCGAGGAAGCCGAAGAGAAAGAGGTTTTGAAATACGGTTAGTCCACCATCGAGACCATCGTGCTGAGTTACAACACCCATCACTTCTCTGACTGCGCGATTGTTTTTCACAACATCGATGCCCGCGACCATTATCTCTCCGGAATCGACGGGTGAAAGCCCGGCAAGCATTCGCATCATTGTGGTCTTGCCTGCACCGTTCGGGCCCAGCAATCCGTAGGTCTCACCCGGTTCAACTTTGAACGTGATTCCATCGACAGCTGCCACGTCGCCGTAAAGTTTGCGGATATTGTCCGCATGTATTACCGAGCCATCAGTATTTCGCGTGGCATCGTTGTGCAATTTCGATTTTTCGGTCACGTTCCCTCTTTATGTCAGCCAATTAAGGCTGCCTAGACCATTCAGATTCACGCTACTCAGCAGGCTGTCCGGAACCAGATGTTTCGCCGATCCACACTTCCCCATCCTCTAAGTGTTCCTTTTTCCATATCGGAACGATCTCCTTGAGACGATCTACAAAATAAAGCGCCGATTCAAACGCCGGTCGTCGATGGGCCGAGCCAACCGCTACAACCATGCTCGTTTCGCCGATATCGACTCGTCCTGTGCGATGAGCGATCGCGATCTGACCCAGTTCCCACTTATCCCGCATCTCTTCGATAATTTCAGCGATCTTGTTCTCGGCCATCGGCTGATAAGCCTCATAGTCGAGGTATTTAACCTTCCGACCTTCGTTGTGGTCGCGAGTGACACCCAGGAAGATCACGACTGCACCATCTGCACCGGTAGTTACAAACTCGGTTAGCGGTTCTTCGTCGAGTTCGTCAGGAGTGATGAACACCCAGTCAGAATTGGTCTTGATATCGTCCGACCCACCACTAACCGGCGGGATCAGCGCGATTTCGTCGCCTGCACTTACCGTCTGATCCCCCTTCACATACTCACCGTTCAAGGCAAGCATCACGCTGGAGTCCGGTTGCGGATCACGAGGAGTCGCTTTTCGAGCTTCGGCAATGACTTCATCGACCGTCATACCTTCCGTTATTGCGATCTGAGCGGAGCGCGTACCTGCGCGCTGCCGCAATACGGCGAAGAACAGAACAGTGATGTGTTGTTCGGAGTTGGCCAAGATTTCCTATCGAAGTGATATTGGGCGCTAGAAGACATCTGAACTTCAAGTGCGTCAAACGATGTGATTCAGGGTACTGCCGAACCGGTGCACCGGGTACGACGCGTGTCACCAGAAGTAGTGGATTTTATTGCAAATCGAGCAATCGGACGCTCAAACACTCTGCGACGATGGCCACTCTCGAGTCAGAATTGAATACACTGCGTTGCCGAAAAATTTACCGCCAACAAGCATGGTGTGCGAAGGCATTCTCGAATTTGAATCCCACTCGTTCGGGTACGCTCCTGATCATTGTGTTTGGGCGGCAATAGGTATTTCGCCTCGATTTACCGAGTAGTTAATGAATAGTAGGTCGAGCAATGCTGCGCAGCTTCTCGTAACGATATCGAGCGTCTGCATGTCTTCAGATATCCAATAGCCGATTTCAGCCAAATTCAACTTCGCTTGGAGTCGCATTGCACCGCACGACCCAATTATCGACTCGTGATATTCGATGACATACTTGAAATTTTAGGCGTCGCCTAATTCTTTCTGCCAGCGCCTAATCACATTTTTTGTAACTTCTGTGCTTGGTTGTCTCAGGCACAAAATCCAGCGATTTTCCGAGGTCTTCTCGATTTCGATCTATCATGCCGAAAAACGCCCTTGCATCCTCAACATCCAGGACACACAGCGCAATCTCCTCGTCAACCTGAACATTTTATGGTGCGGTCAGAGTACATCACAGTTAGCCCCAGCTACCGTCATATCTGTACGCTTCGCATCACCAGAAATAGTGAGGTTTGAGCGGAGATTCCGGAAGAAGAAGTAGAGCTAAAGGTGAGGCGCGTCAGTATTGAACTAGAATCCCTTTGACCTGCAACGTGATCGCAAATACAATTTAGTTCGATTGTGTCAAACTCTAGAGCATTGCGTGAGTTTGACTTCTTCCTTTTCCGCCGTCTCCCTAATTACGGCATGGAGTGATTTCACGAATGGTTCGAATCCGTCTTAAACGCGTTGGTGGCAAGAAGCACCCGTTTTACCGAGTAGTTGTTGCCGATCAGCGTGCAGCCCGCGATGGTGCTTTCATTGAACAGATCGGAACCTACGACCCCTTCCCAAACCCGCCCAAAATAAAACTCGACGCCGACAAGGTGAACAGCTGGATCAAGAACGGCGCACAGCCATCCGAGTCGGTCGTTAGCCTTCTCCAATCTCAGGGTTTTCTTCCCAAGGTTGAAACCCCTGCCCCTGTAAAGGAAGAACCCAAAGCTGCAGCGAAGCCTGCCAAGAAGGAAGCCGCAGCAGCTACCGCAGTTGTTGAAACACCTGCCGAAGAGGCACCGGTCGCCGAAGAAGCTCCTGGCGATGACGCAACCAAAGAAGACGCGCCGGCCGAAGATGCTGAAGAGGAAACCACCAGTGGCTGAGTCTGGCAATGAAGCAGTAGTCGATGATTTCGATGGCGATGACATGTCGCCGATCGACTCGATGCGCGAGATGATCGAATACATTGCTCGCTCACTCACCTCGAACCCTGACACTGTTTCTGTGACCGAAGAGTATGACGGCGAACGTATCTTACTTCACCTCTCCGTCGACGATCAAGACAAGGGCAAAGTAATCGGTCGCGATGGCCGTGTTGCCCAGTCAATGCGCGCGCTGCTCAGGGTTGCGGCAGTCAAGTCCGACACCCGTGTCAGCCTCGAAATCGACTAACACTCACGGTTTTGCCGGAAGTATCTTGAATCTCTCAATGCCTGAGCCCGATTCAAACATTCAATCCGAAACATCGGATGACCATCTTGTTGCGGTTGGTCGTGTCCGACGCCCCACCGGAATTAAAGGTGCCCTGCTCGTCGAGGTGTACTCGGGCAACACCATGCGGTTTACTCCGGGTGACACCGTTATCGCGAATGGTACAGAGTACGAAATCATCGAGACCGGGAAATCAGGCGATTCTGCCAAGCTAACATTTGCATCGATCGATTCGATCGAGAAGGCTGATGTTCTCAGGGGCGCCGAGCTTTCAGTATCCGCTGACTCCCTCCCTGAAAATCCACCCGGCGTCTACTACCACTACGAAATAATCGGAATCGATGTTCTGACAGTCGATGGGCAAGAACTAGGACGACTCACGGAGATCCTCGAAACGGGATCCAATGACGTGTTTATTGTCACTCCCACATCAAAGCCCGGCGAAAAGGAGCCTGCTGAAATTCTCATTCCGGTTCTCGAAGGTGTCATTGTCGAAGTCGATAAAGACTCCGGCACGATGAAGATCGATCCACCCGACGGATTACTCTAGAACAGCTTACTTCGGTAAAATAGTTTACTCAGATCGGCCGGTCCTCACAGGAATCATCATGGTCATCACGCTCTTTCGCATAGGCCAATAGGAACGAGTCTGAATGTCAGGTCACTCTAAATGGAGCACGATCAAGCACAAAAAAGGTGCTGCCGACGCTAAACGCGGCCAGCTCTTTACGAAGCTTGCACGGGAGATCATGGTTGCTGCCCGCAACGGCGATCCCAATCCGGAAATGAATTTTCGCCTGCGGCTGGCTGTCGACAATGCCAAGTCATTGAACATGCCGAAGGACAACATCGACCGGGCTATCACTCGAGGTTCCGGCGGTGGTGGCGATTCAGCAGCTTTGGAAGAGATCAGCTACGAGGCATACGGCCCCGGCGGTGCTGGAATCATTGTTCAGGCCCTCACCGATAACAAGAACCGTACTGCCGCCGAAGTGCGAGCACAGATAACCAGAGCAGGTGGCAACCTTGCCGGTGCCGGAGCAGTGTCCTGGAACTTCGAGAACAAGGGGCTCATCACTGTCGAAGTCAACGATGGCGACCCTGATGACATCGCTCTTGAGATCGTCGATGCAGGTGCGGAAGACGTTGATGTCGATGGCAGTACTGTTCAGGTCACAGCTCCATACGAAAACTTTGCGCAGGTGAAGACCGGCGTTGAGGCACTTACCGGAATAATCGTCGAGAGTGGTGAAGTCGCGCTTGTACCGACAACACTCGTTCCACTCGGTGACAAGGGTGCGATGCAGACTCTTCGCCTCCTCGATGCGCTCGAAGAACTCGATGATGTATCGAAGGTTTACTCCAACGGCGACTTCCCGGACGAAGTTCTGGAGAAGTACGCGGGCGAGGTAGTAACTTAGGAATCTCCTAACCGATACCAACTTCGACCGGCAATCCTGTGTCGGCGATCAATACCTAGATATCTGGTGAATTGGTATCGCTTGTAATCTAGCGGCAGTACAATTTCCAAGTTGTATCACCGCTTTTTTTATTGAGATAGAACGGACTCGGTTGTTAGATGTGCAGAACTACTACAGGGCCTTTGTTGGCGATGATGGGTGTTGCGGGAACTGCGGCTGGAGTCGGACTGGCGGTTATCCGAGAGCGGATCGATAGGATCACCGACTCTCGGGCAGCGAAACAGGCGGCTAACGATCAAGAATCTGTCGATGCTTCTCGTTCCGGTGACTCGAACGACTCCGAGTAGCTCAGACTGACACGACCGGCTGGCAGTTATATCCCAGAGAGTTCGAGCTCGTAAACTTCGCCCGAATCTAATTCGATGACCTTGACTTTGTGGTTGTTGGTGTCTGCCACATAGATACGGTCACCGACTACAGTCAAACCTGCTGGTTCGTTGAATTGAGAGATGGTCGAGTAGCCGTCTTTATCACCTTGAGTAACTGATCCGGCGATCGTTTTGACTTCTAACGACCCTATAGCAACAGATTTGATTTTGTTGTTGTACGAATCGGCAACATAGATAGTGTCGTTAGAAACTGCCAATCCCTGCGGGTGCTGGAACAGCGCATCTTTGCCCACACCATCGGCGTCACCAAAATCGAACAATCCCTTACCAACCAGCGTTACCACCCTACCCTCTTCAGCTATCGCCGACACACGCAACGCACTGGTCTCGCTATCAATAAAGAAGACTGCGTTATTGGAGACTTCCACTCCGTACGGCTGGGCGAGTTGGGCCGATTCTTTGAGGCCGTCGACGATATCCTCGCCACCGTCTCCTATGGACGGCTCCACTGATCGTTCGGTCAGATCCAGTGTCCAGAGCTGGTGAAATCCTGCCATTGCGATGTAAAGGATTCCATCGTTCAATGATAGATCGTAAGGCGAATTGAGAGGAACCTTTTGTGCGCACCCACCTTCGTGGCGGTAGAGCGATTGTTCACCTGTGCCAGCGAACGTTTCGGCAATGCCTGAGATCAGATCAACTTTTACGATCGTGTGTGTACCAGCGTCCGCAACGTACAGGGTGTCATTGTCGATCACGACACCTTGAGGATTGTCGAATATTGGTTCGTTAAGTTCGAGTTCTCCGAATACACCGCGCTGGTCGCCAATTGCCAGAGGCGATTCACCATTTCCGATTACACCTTCGACTCTGCCGTCTAGATCGGTAATAAGTAAACGGCGATGGTTGGAATCGGAGATGACAAGTAGATCTCGATCTGGATCACCGGTGATTTTGCCGGGAAACGACAGCACTGAATCAGTTTGCAATTCAGGTTGGAGATCGAGCCTTCCCCGCTTGAACATACCCGAAGGTTCGTGTTCAGCGATCATCCCCCCAATGACACCGTCGAGAGCATCTACTGGGAATTCTCCCTCGTGTCGTCCGATAATTTTTCCGGAGGGATCGAGGAACATCAGCGTTGGCCACACCCGTACGGCGTACGACTTCCCTATCTCGAATTCTGTGTCATTTACGACCGGGTGCCCGATGCCATATCGCCTCACCGCTCCGCGCACATTCTCCGACGATTTTTCGGCGTCAAATTTAGCCGAGTGAACACCGATCACCGCCAAAACGTCAGAATATTTTTCTTCCAGCTTCCGCAACTGCGGAAGTACGTGCATACAATTAATTCAGCAGTAGGTCCAGAAGTGAAGAATCACGAGTCGACCGCGGAGATCTGTGAGCGTCAGAGGCGAGGCAGTGTTGAACCATTCGAGCTTCGCAGGGAACTCTGGCGCGTGAATTATGCCCTGATATCTCCGTGCCAATCTTGTCCCCGGTTGACAGTGCCCAAGAAATGTCGTTAAACGATTATTTCACGAAATGTACAGAGATATCGAGCGTGTCGCCTCGAACATCGTGCCGTATGCGTTCGAACGTGCCGATTAGTCGGCGGTGAACACCGGTTGCGTCCAGGCTCGCGTTCCACGAGATGAGTAGACTGTTGCGCGAACGTAATTGTCGAGCCGGGTTGGTTTGTATGCTGGAGAATTGCTTGTCGATTCATAGAGGAGCCGCCCGCCCGAGCCAGTAAACAGAGTCGTATATTTCGCCTGAATCCCGTCGGCTGGTGTGGTTTCGGGATCGACCTCCAGCTTGATTTCTTTTTGATTCGAAACCATGTCGCCGATCGTGACTCCGGTAGAGGCATAAAAATCGCCATCCGACATGGCATCAAGAACATCCTGTTGGGTCAGTTTGGCAGCTTTGACCTGCACCCATCCTCTGCCAGGATTCGAGCGATTGGCATTGAACTCGCCTGCGTAATGATGCGCGTCGTCGACCGCTATGCCCCACACTCGGCGTCCCTTTGTCAGCAGCCGGTCCCAAATGCCGTCGGTACTCGCTTTTCCACCGCCACCAGCGTTGTGAGTTTCGGGATGGCCGTTGAAGACTTCCATAAACTTGTAGCCGTCAACCTGGATCATCGCACCATCATCGAAGGCCCAGCGGAAATTCGGGTGGTTGATGGATGCCATTCCGCCCGCTGCAATGATTCCTTCAACGTTCTCTCGCATGGCAGTGACGATATCGGTGGAATCGGAAGCCTCGACTAACTCAGTCACACCGTAACCATTCACGTGAACCGGTCCTACAGACTCGCGAGAAGTTACTTCCTCACCCCGAACTAGCAGCGGCCACTTCGTTTTCTCAGCGTCACTACCCTCAAGGATGGTCAGATGATTGTGGTCGGAAAGGCAGAGCCAGTCGTAGCCCTGCTCGTGGTACCACTCCGCAACGTGTTCAGGTGATTCATCGCCATCACTATTGGTCGTGTGGGTGTGGAGGTTGCCTTTGAGCCAAGTTTTGGTTGTCATATACAGATATTACAGATCATTTCGAGCGGTTGAGTCAGCAATGATCGTTGACAGTCAGGAATCATGGCGAGAGACTTCGGCAATGTCGAAATCTGCTTCCAAAAATAGTCCACAGCTTCGAACGTTGTTTCCCGACTTTTGGCGTATCGACAGCCTCGTCCGAGCCGAAGTGATAGAACTACCCGACGAGGTTCTCGATTGGTCGTCCGATCGCTGGGGTTGGTCGGGTTGGTCGATCAGGCAACAGGTGAGTCACATGGCCTCTGTTCCGCTGCGCTGGCTGATTGGCAGATGGGGTGAGCATCTGTTTGGTGACTCACCTCCGGTGTCGAAAGAGCGCTACGCTCTATTAAATTCAGAAGAACATGATCGCCGACTCGACGATCGGAAGTTCTGGGCGATCGCCGATATACTCGGAGCGCTGGATGAGGTCATTAGCATTTCGAGGCAAGTGCTTATCGCAACCACGGTGGAGCGCGCTCGGTCGATTGTGGTTCAGCGAGCCATGCACGATCAATGGGAATTGATGCGATCAGTCCATCCCGACGGAATCCATCAACATCCGGAAACCGGTGAATTTTCAGGCATGGATCTTGTCGCGACTTTCCGTCATATCCAAAACGAGTTCTACACGCATTTGTTTAATGTACAGCGAGAGAAAATTGCGCTCGGTTGCGACCCGATGGTGAAACTCCCAGATGCCGGGTATCACACGGCGAAAGGTTGGGATTCCGATTTACCTGAATTTGGATCGGCAAGAACAAGAATCGGCTAAATTAGTCTGCGCCGCTGCAGGAGTTAATGAAGATGGCGAAAAGAAAAGTACTGATGACCGGGGCGAGTGGTTACATCGCCTCCCTAATGCTGCCGACAATGCGCGACTACTTCGATCTAACCCTTGCTGACGTCTCAGACGTCGACCGAGATGGCAACAAGATCGAAGGTGTCCATATCGCCGATTTCATCGATCCCGACCGCACGAAATACGCTCATCTATTCGAGGGTATCGATGCCGTAATTCACCTTGCATTCAAGCCGCACACTCCACGGGGGGCTGAATCCGTAAAGGCACCGATCGATCGTTTCGACAACGAACACGAAAACATCCAGATGGCGAACAATATCTATCGTTCTGCGTATGACTCTGGCGTTCGAAGACTCGCCATCGCTAGTTCAAATCATGCGGCCGATTGGTACGAACACTCGCTGATTCACGATCGCAAAATGGACATGGTGCGTCCTGCCGATTTTCCGATCTCAGATAATTTTTATGGCTGGGCGAAGGCAGCTTACGAGCTACTGGCATTTCCCTACGCGTGCGGAGAGTTCGGTAGGAAACTTGAAACGGTGATGCTGAGAATCGGATTCACGCGGCCCATCGTTGCGGCAGAGTATGTTTCTGACGATTCTATGAAGGAACAGACCAGCGGTGGACTTGCGGAGTTCAAGCGCAATATGGGTGCACACATTAGCCCACGCGACATCACCCAGTTGTTCACAAAAGCGGTGGAAGCACCGAACATCGAAAACGAACATGGCGTACCGTTCGTTGTGGTCTATGGCTGCAGCGACAACACACGGCGGTTCTGGTCACTGGAAACAGGCAGGAAGTATCTCGATTACCAGCCTGAGGACGACACCGAAGTGCTCTACTCACAAGAAGCCGCCCAACTCATCACCGGCGCAGGGACGAACGTCCGTGGTGGCAAAGTCGGGATTTAGGGGCTTACGCGTCCCGAGTGGAGTCACCGGAATCGAGGGATCTGGGGGCCGGTCGCGAAAAACTACTTCCGGACACTCACCACCCGTCCACCGAAGATCTCTCCACATGAGTCGGGATGTCGGACGGTTGTCGGTACTGCTGGTTGGTTTAGTAGAACGAGAATTGTCGGCGGATCATCTTGTGTTCACCGATTTTGGCGACGATCTGCTCGTGTAGTTCGAAGTCCCATTCACCAATGAAACTGATCGCTGTTCCGCGGTTACCCATCCGAGCTGTGCGCCCAATTCGGTGAACGTACTCTTCGATGTTCTCCGGCATGTCGTAGTTGATTACATGCGAGATGGTCGGAATATCGAGACCTCGCGCAGCCAGGTTCGTCGCAACAAGCATCCGCAGGCTGCCGTCCCGGAACGCATTCATCACGCGATTCCGTTCCGGCTGCGACATGCCGCCGTGGATTCCCTTGATTGCAAAACCCTCGCCAGCAAGACCTTTTGAAAGGCGATCAACGCCTACCTGCATTTTTCGGAATATCAGGATCTGGGAGTCCTCGTCTATATCATCGAGAATCTCCATTATTCCGTCCGCTTTGTCCTGCGACGCAACATCGTAAAAAATCTGGTCAACCTCATCGACCGTTTCGAGTCCCTTAGTGCTGGAAACGAGCTGAATCCAACGTGGATCGTCGAGGTATCGGCGGATCAATCCTCTAATAAAACCCGGGATGGTCGCCGAGAACAGCGCAGTCTGGCGTGCACTCGGTGTGCGCTTGAGAATGTACTCCATATCGTCGGCAAATCCGATATCGAGCATCTCGTCGGCTTCATCCAAGACCGCCATTCGCACGTATCCCAAGTCGAGGATTCGGCGATTCATCAGATCCTTGAGTCGTCCGGGTGTACCAACAACGATCGACATGCCGCGCTCGAGCGCCTTGATTTGTTTGGCGATTGGCTCACCGCCGTACACCGCAACAACACCGATTCCTCGATCTCGCCCGATGAGTGAAAGTTCTCGCTGCACCTGCTGGGCAAGCTCACGAGTTGGTACTAATACAAGTCCCTCGACATCTTGTGAACTTGGGTCGACCAGGTTGCACATCGGAATACCGAACGCCGCGGTCTTGCCTGAGCCGGTCACTGCCTGAGCAACAACGTCGCGGTCATCAAGCAACCACGGTATCGAGGCTTCCTGAATTTCCGACGGCTCGTTGTACCCCATGTTCAGGAGTGAGTTAACGATAGATTTCTGAAGATCGAGTCCACCCCACTCCTCAGTTCCTTGAAGGTCTGCTGAAACTTTCGGTCGGGATTCGGGTTGCCGCTCTTGATCGCGTCGCCTTAGCGGACTGCCTCGGACTGGCGTCCGGCTGCTCTTTTGTGGAGCCTCGGCACGATTCTCTCTGTATTCATGCTTTGAATAACGATCATTGTTTCGTGATCGTGAATCACGCCGACGTGACGACAGATGTTCAGATCGATCTCGTCTCGCTGGTAGCCCTTCCCGTCGGTCTCGGAAATCTTCCCGTGGCTGGCTGTCATCTCGGCGGTTACGCCGACGACCACGATTGGATTCGTTTAGAGGACCTCGTCCAAGAGCGTCTCGCAGTTCAGAGTCTCGACGCGACTCGGGACGTTGGTCATCACGTCGTTCGGCTCGTTGGGGGTCGTTACTTCTCACAGAACTCTTCCTGGAGCGACGTTTTGGCTTTCGTGTTCGTTCTGATGAAGAATTCGTGCTTTTCGAGCTAGAGGAATCGGTGGAATTTGGAGTGCGGTTGGCGGCTTTACGTTTGCGAGTTCGTGGTTTCGATTCAGCGGATGTTGATTCGTCGTTCGAGTTGCCGCGACCGATCAGACTTTTCAGTCGGCCTATATTGCCCAGTGTTCTGGTGCCCTTCTGATGGTAGGAGTGATTTTCTTGAACATATTTCGTTTACTTCAATCTAGTGTACGACTTCAAAGCACGTTTTCGACAGTGAACAGCCACCCGCTAGAGATTCGATCAAACTCCGTTCAACCGTAAACAGGTAGTTGATCTCGCTATTTCGGTACGGTTGGTCGAATGAATCACAGTGAACACCATTCGCCATCACACCCACTTATCAACAGTACAGACCAACGATTTTCACCGTTGCCGGAGACATATATCGATAACTGGATAGGCTACTCGGTCTCTCTCGCCACGTTGATAAGTACAGGGATCGTCATCGGACTGCTAACTGGCAGCGTCGTAGTCCTCACGCTAGCAGTTACGGTTGTCGGCATTGCGTTCACGTTCATACACGTTCGTATCTCCCAACAGAAAAACACAGCGATGGCTGAACAGTACCGGCTCGAAGAACGACTTGCCGCTGAAGCCAGCGCGAGCCGAGTGCTTGACGGAATCAAGATTCTGCGCAGCGCCGACTCGCTCAGTGCAAATGCACGACTGGCGAGCGCAGCGCGTATGGTGACCGAGTATCAGGCTGCAGTCGTGTTCAATTTGCGTGATGCTCAGGGGGTGCTAGCACCTTCTAACTGGAGCTACGATGGGCAGCTGTCGCTGGTTAGAAACGAATACGAAATCATCGATGGCAATACCCCTGGATCACTGGCAGCGCGCCAGGGCTCAGCAATTGTTGTATCGGGTACTGACCATCTTTCGGCTGATCTACCAACATGGGCTGAGCAAGCAGGATTTCGACAGGGAATTGTTGCGCCGATCGCGCGTGGTCTCGACACAGTGGGCGTCGTTTACGCCTTGAGTAAATCAGCAGAGCTTCCTACGCTAAAGCAGATCGAGCAATTGGAGCTGATCGTTAGCTTCAGTTCGTTGTCCGCTCCGGCGGTTGGACGAGAAAGTTCAGATACCCGTAGCCAGTCATTCAATATGGTCGATGTTCCAGCAGAAAGCTCACTGACCACGGTTACGATACGCATGGCAGGATTCGTCTTAAATCCGGATTCGGAACGAATAGAGATGGACAGCTCTATGATTTCACTTTCGCCGACCGAGTTCCTGTTGATGCATGCGCTAGCATCTTCACCCGAACAACCTGTTTCACCGGTGGAACTCATGCAGCGATGTTGGAGCAAAGACTCCCAACCTGCGGAAAACGCAGTCGATGTAGCGATATTCCGTTTACGGAAGAAGCTGAACAAAACCGAGTCCGGGAAGAGTCTGATCAAGACCGTTCGTGGCAACGGCTACATGTTCGTGCCACCAGCCATTATTTCATCAGCGCCTGTAGTCGCCGACTAATCCTAAGTCACTTTCGATCCTATCTAAGCCGTGGTTTCGCCACCTTAAAAATAAACGCCGCACCGAGGCGTTTGGTGCGGCGTTTACGTCTGCCGGTCGCTAAACCGAGTCCGTCAGAAAATAGCCCACGCATTA
>Ga0187827_10000329_pt1 | contig 76252 bp, 90 predicted proteins | sample ETNtaG_39_FD_167969 | JGI IMG/M metagenome (GOLD analysis project Ga0187827, IMG submission 167969) | Marine microbial and viral communities from oxygen minimum zone, Eastern Pacific Ocean - ETNP2014_SV_150_PacBio MetaG (Illumina Assembly) | ecosystem: Environmental > Aquatic > Marine > Hypoxic... | reverse complement strand
CAGCGCATATGCGTCGACAGGGATTCGAACCCTGATCCGCGGCTTGGAAGGCCGCTATTCTGCCATTGAACTATCGACGCGTAGACAAGAAGACAAAATGCGGTCTTATAAATCTTGCCTAAATCGTGTCGTAGATTATACGTGCGTCATCTAAGGATGCAGGGTACAGCTCGCCCCTCCCCTTACTGTTAGGCACAAACAGAAGAGTCGTATCGGCAGGTACCTCCACGCCAAAATCATTAGACGAATAGCCTAGCCACTCCACAGGGATACCGTTAGGAAAGCGGTCTGGCTCGTTGAATCGCAACAGAGATTTTCCGGTACCGGAGAGATCAAGCGTAGATAATAATTCTTCATCATGAGGCGTCAGTTCCACAAAATTTCCAGAGCTGATTAACGGGAAGAGTTCTCCCAAGCCATACTTGCCCAGCCGCTCTTTCACTTCTTCTTCTTTGAACCAGGTAGCTTCACTTCATGCCAGCACGTACCTTCTCCGTAGTTGCGTATACGGTTTTGTCCAACCATTCCTGAGATCTTCGTGTCGGCAGTAAAAGTTCAGGTCACCCATGTCTATCATCGCAGCATCAACTAAACACCTGCTTCTATTGGTGTTTATGTCAAACGTTTCCCTAAGTTGTTGCATGATCTTCTCCCCTTCAGATTCTGAGTTAGGAACGTGGACGAGATCCATATTTTTCCAATACAGTCTGGGCAGGTGTCTTGACAGACGCAAGTTTGTCTCAAAAGCAGAGTTGATTATACCCGGTGCCAAAGAAACACCGGTCTCTCGGGTGACAATTTCCTCCATGATCATCTCAGTCATGGAAAGATACACGTCAGCATGGAGACGATCCATTTCCAACCCAAGGCGAGCCATGGGCAAATCTCTCAAGTTCTCATCTTCCTGTAGCTGTTCTAACCGACCCTTCAAATTAGTGTCAAGCATGCGCCCGTAATGGTGGGTAAGGTGCTTGTGCACACCCCCACAGAAGAGACTGAGTCCTTCGGGATCAATGCTGACAACGCGAGAGAACATTTCCCTTTCATCAATCAAGGTTCTGAAAAAAGTATGCAGGGATTCTTGTAGAACTGCACCTACCAAGATGCGATCAGTGTGCACCGTTTGTAGACTAACGTGATCGCCTGTGGAGTGCAGTTTTTCTCTTTCGTAAGGAATGCCATTTTCAGGCACTTTTGTTAAGGGCCACGCCTCAACAAGTCGTGCTGGAACCTGTAGGTACACGTCGTCTACGTGTAACTTTTCTTTTGCTTCACGAACTTTTTTTCGGTGTTCTGCGAGTTTTCCAGAACCGTGCCCACTACCTGAGGGCCCTCCAGTTTTTGTCTCAGAAGACAGAGCTGGAGAGGCTTTAAATTCTTCATTGAATGCGCGCGTTTTCAACCGCAAGTCATAGTACGCATCATGGACGTCCCCCGACCCAAAACGCTGGCTAAGATTGGACAAGGAATCATTGTTTCCTGCGCCAAGCTGTGTCATGGTTGCAGGAATGGCAAGCGTTGTTCTACCGTCATACCATTTTTCTACGGTCTGGCGACTTTTTACTCGCTCTTCTCCTTGATTCACAAATCTAAGTGTGGCATCAATCAAACTTTCTTTTGATTCATCAGAGATGTCATGTCCTGCTCTCATTCTCGATTCTAAACTAGGATGCGCAAATCTTTTGGCAAGGGCAAGGGCAAATCTGGGCACGTACGTCCCGTTGTCTGCTTTGACGTACAGGAGATCTATTGCGCGTGTGTAGTCTGCATCTTGCTCTAGTTGGGCCAGTAAGCGATCACGATAACGAATATCCGTTTTTCTCACGAGCTAGGGTAGCACTATGCCTTTTCCCATCTGGGTTATGAGCATCTCTCCTTCTTGGTCTCCAGGAAGGGAGACCAGCATGGGAACCTTTGTGCCTACCGTGCGTATGGTATCTGCCGGATCAATATCTAACCGATATCCCCATCTGCCTGTCTTACGCTTTTTCTTCCTCTTGGCCATACACACTATACAAGAAGAAGTCTTAAAAACGTTAGCCTCGCACTAATGCTTCATGCCACAAGAAGCGATTAAACACGTAAGCGCGGCACAAAAAAACCCCATTCCCTATCATGCGTATTTCGTTACGAAAAGGTTTGCCGATAGGATGTCGCGAATAGTCTACCACTAAGCAGGGTTCATCGTCAAACAAGCTTTTGCCTTCGTACGTTCTGGCTTGTAAGAATTCTTGTCCAGCAACGATATTTTTGCATTTTTTGCCAGGATGGAACATTTTGCCGTTCCAAAAGCTTTCTAGAACTCCGTTAAACACCGTACCGATGATGGAGGGGTGTGAGAGTATAGCACCTTGCAGCCTTCCTACGGGCGTGCGATGGATGCTTATCCCTTTCCATACCCTATCCAACTCGAAGCGCGTCATGCTTCGCAACTTCTTGAGTGTGTAGACCATGTGGGAAAGGAAACCTCCGCATTTATAATACTTTCACGAGAGAAATGCGTCTAATTCTTCTTGGGTTCTTGGAGGACGGTAAGCAAAGGCTCCAAACACTTGATCGAACTGCACATCCGTTACATACTTTCGTACACCTGGTCTAGCGGGGTCGCTAGAGGGTACGACGATCTCTACGACCGGCTGGTGTGTTCGAGAATGTACGGCTTTTTGGACAGAAGCGACCCAACGCACTGGAAGTCCCTTGGAAAACATGGGGTGGATACCATCAAAGAAGTACTCCTCACGCGTCTCTCCATCAGTGAATATTTCCGTGTGAAGTGTGTCCATTGCTTCCTGTTGTAATTGTGGAAGTTTTGAAAAATTGAGTCCAGACGCTACCTTAATGAGGTCTCCAACATCATATCTTTCCAGTGTCCTGCACACTTCTTCCTTTTCTAGGATTCGTGCGTCATGAGCTAGGGCTATCTTTCGTCGATGAAAATCATATGCCCCCACGTCTTGCAATGACATGGTGTGGTCTAACAAGAAGTCCGTATCAATTTGTGTAAGCTTCCAGTCATCAAGTAACCGCCCTATGCGCGAGGTTTCAATACTGTATTGTTTTTGAAGATACGCTTCCAATTTGTCAGAACGACGTTCGCTCTTGGCAAAGTCTAGGACCTCGGCAGTATTTGCCTCGATCCACACTAGTTCATACTCCCAGAACGATTTGGGTAAGTGAATATTTGCAAATGACTCTAGGGCGTTCCTGACGGTGTGGTGTTCGACGTCTCCTTCGTTCAAACTTAGAAATTCGTCTATGGTGCCCAAGCTTATCGCTCGATACACTTCTTCGGCAAAGGCTTCTTCCTTTTCTGATCTGGCTAGCAGTGACTGCGTGACTGCGTTGGTGCCCTCATCTCGGTTGGCCATGACTATTCTTTGCTCTTCCTGATATTTTTGGAGGATGGGATCGGTATAGGGCATCTTTGACAAGAGAATCGCATCTAGAACGTTGCCGTAGTACACGTCCATGGCAGGGACATCTCCACTATTGTAAACAAGATGTCTTGTGTATTGGTGTATGGCTTCTCTGACAAGAGCTTTCAGCAAGAATCTATCCTCTACTGCTTGGTGAAGTGAGCTGGTGGTGGTGACTCGGTTGTTCAATCGAGGATAGGAACTACGATCCTGTTTTGGTACGACGCCGGTTGCCACGATGGTTCGTTCTGCAGGTATGACTTCTTGTAACAACACCTCCCCTAAACCGTCTATAACTCCACCAATGAGTTCTTGCTTGTCAAACACCTCTCGTCGTTGTCCTCGTGCTCGACCTTCAGAGAATACATGCTGCTTTCTTTGTAGATGACTCTTGAGTCGCTTGCGAACTTGCCGGGGAAAATCCATAACCTCCAAGTACGCTCTTCTGGTGTCGGCTCCGGTTTCCATGAAGAGGCGAGTCATCTCTGCGATCTCGTCAGGTTTTCCGCTAGTATCTTTATGCGCTGTGAGACGTGTCAGGCTTTTTTTCTTTGGCATAGTGGTCTGACCTGTGAGCCAGAGACGCACCGCATCCTCCGTTATCACGTTTTCCTCGGCGTTCATATACTCAGTAACCTTTCTGCATAACTGGCCTCGTTGGCCCTCAGTAAGCGTGTTACCTTTACGGAGCCAGGTCTCTGCAGTATCTCGGGTAAGACCGCCAGTAAACACTCCTGCTTCGTTTCCAAAACTTTGTAGGAGTCGGACATAGAACCAGGAAACAGGTTCTCCAGATACAGGGTCAAGATAGATGTCATTGAAGAAGCCCCTGTACGCCTTCTTACGTTTCAGCAAAGAAAGCACTTTTGCTACGGCACCTTCAATCCCTTGCAATCCGTCGTGCTCCACCGCCATTCCGGTCATGAAATCGCGAGCTGCGATGGTCTCTTCGCCTGTTGGGGTGAAAAGCTTGTACAAGTCACTTGAGGGTGTCATGTAACGAACATTATCTGGATCGCCAGCAAACTGTACCCAGTTACGAGCCTCTGGCTTGCGTTTCTTTTTCTTCCTCATCTTCACTCGAGTATTTAAGAAGGTGCAGACTTATAAATTTCACCGTAATTCGTCGAGAAACCGCTCAAAATCGTCTTCTTTGATGGCACAACCGCACGCTTGCTCGTGGCCGCCACCTCTTCCGTCTACCTTGGTTAGCGCGTTCATTAACTTATCTCTTACGTTGATTTTTGGTCCAGAACGCAAGGAGCAGCGTACTTCGCCGGACTTTCTTCTGCCCAAAACGATGATCTTGTCAGGATGCAGTGCTAGTAGTTCGTTTGCCAGATCCTTTGTCAAGCTTAGCTTATCATCACCATACGTAAACACGAGTAAAGGATCATCTTTGACTGATTTTAGCGCTTCTTCTCTTAGTTTTTCGTAGTGTACGTTAATTTTTGAGTAATATCTCCAAATGTACTTGCCTTGTGGGGTGGTCTGTTCTAGTATTTCCTTAGGATCTTGTATTCTCGTAAATATTTTCACGTTCGTATTCACGTCGGAGGTGGAGCCTTTCAGACAAAAAGAGAACACTCTTGCAAGAATTCCTAGATTGCTATTGAACAAAAGATCCTGTACAGTCATTTTCTTCCCAAACAAGTACGGATATTGTTTCTTACATTCCTTTGCAAAGCTCGGAACGTGCCAGTCCCCCACGCATCCTACAGTAGCAATCCAAAGATCTTCCTTTCTTGCTAGCGGCCACAATAATGCAGGTGTGGGGATGTTCTTTTTGCGCACTTGAGGGTTGAGGTACAACACATTCTTTGGTTTTTGTAGTTGGTGATGGTCTACCCAGACAGTGGGAAGATGTAGGGCATCAAGAAAGTCTTGGTCTGCCATGGCAATGTCCAAAATAATCACGGTATCTGCTCCGTAATCTGCTGTTAACCTTGCATAATCCATGGTGAGCTGTGGTGCTGCCTTCAACGGGTAACCCTTACCCACCTGGATCTTGCGATACAACAACAAAAAGCTTGCTAACCCGTCAGGATCGTCGTGGAAGAACACGAAAGGACGTTCTGCAGCGTCTATAATCTTCCCTAACTCTGCAATTTCGGGTTTTGTGAGCATAAACCGCAGAACGATAGGTGCTTAAAAAGCGTTACCTTTTTAAGAGTAAACCGCCTCAAATCGCTCATGAGTGTGGTCTGCCAAGGATGTAGGAGTTTCAAGACGTTTGGCAGGAAATGCTGGTTTTTCTGGGAAAGCAAGAAGTCTTGCAGTCAGTTTAGGAAGGATGCTAAGGACGAGCCTCACTACGAAGAAAGCGAACCTATAGCTCTAAAACTGTAAGTTCCCTAATGGTCACCTTTAAAAGGCCCATTTCACTAGTAACTGTATGGGGACGGAAGTTATAGACGCACTATTCTCTACCGCAGACCGAAGAGCACTTTTCCCAAAAAACGAGTGGAAAAATGACAAGCCTGCAGACGCAATGCGCTATCGAAAGGTGCACACATTTCTCACACACCCAGGAATAGATCAACTCAACCCTTCAGATCTTTCGGTTTGGGGACAACTACTGACGTTCTATCTAAATACAATAGCGCATCCGTTCTACGAAGACAGAGGAGTGTGGAATATAATTTCAAGAGCATATTCTCATGACGCTCAATACAAAACGCGCCCAGGTCCCATCCATCTCATCAAATCCTTATCTTTCAGCGACCTACAAACCGAAGAAGCATTTGATGTTAGCCTTGGTCAAATGCAAAAAAAAGAACTCATCACTCCAGTTATCGCAGGTCATTTTGACCGTGCGTTAGAACCTGGACGCCTATTAAGAGATATCCAGGAACAACCCCCAAGAATAGATTTTGAAAGGCCTGATGACGAGGCAGTTCTCGATGAAATGCTTTCTGTTTCAGATCCTTGGTTAAGCGATCCTGCAAATATGGTCCACGCGGTTAACTATATGGTGGACAGGTGTAGGCAATACGACATCCCTATGACCAGTTTAGCTGCCAGACTACGAGAATACCCCGGTGCAACCAGTCATCTAGATACTGGCCAGCCTCGACGCGTATCCTTACTCAGAGAGATCTAAGCCGAGCCCCTAGACCAAGATGGAACCAGTCTTTATTCCGCTAAGAGCACTTGCTGCCGTACTAAGAGCTTGGCCAATAGCGGCTGCGTCTTGTGCGCTTTGCAAATTTAGCTGTTGAGCAAGTTGTTGCTCAGCTGCGAACTTGTTCAAGTAGTCACGCAGGAACACAACCTCTTGCAGCATAGCTGTGCGGAATTCGTCCAGGTACGGATCACCTGCGAGATCACCAAAGCTATCAACCGCAGGAGCTGCAACAGCCCAGTCAATGGTTGTGAGGACGTCCCAGAAGTGCTGCGCGTTAGCTATCACACCAGCACGCCTTCTTTCCTCAATATACGCAAGCATGTTTTGAGCCCTTTTCTTACGCAATTTTTCCCTTTCGGCATCTGTCTTTGCCTGTGCGTAGTACCGCTCGTCATCCTTTTCTTCAGCGACTTGTCTTTTCAAATCTTCAATGTCGATTCTGACTTGGTCTAATGCGGCTTGTGCGTCGGTCAGTCGTTCGAGAATGGCTGCTAGAGCGTCCCTTGCTGCTTTGTCCGCTACACCAATGGAGGCCAGCACAATTGCTAGTTCTCGCGCGCTTGCTTTCTTGGTTGATTTGCTTAGGCTATCAACTAAAGATTGCGCTTTCTTTCTGTCTCTATTAGCGTTGGATATGGTGCTCACCGCATCTTTGCGCGAGGTATCTAAAGCAGTCTTTGCTTCAGCATATGCCGCTTCGATTTCTGCGAGCTTTGCCTTTAACTCTGCTCTAATACGTGCGATTTCCCTCTTGTTTTCTCCGTATCGTGAATCCATGCGGTACACTGCCAATTGTTTGAGTTGTTCCCAGGAGCCAGTGATTGAGTTAACCATGGTGCTTCCTACTGCTTTCCAAGGAGCCAATAGTATCTTACCTTCGTTTAATGTTCGTGTTTTGCCTTGATTGACCAAGGCAAGGTGCTTTGCGTTGGACATAAGTACGTTCAACACGCTACTTTGAGAATTGGCGGCTCCCGCCATGCCGTTAAGATCTTTCAATCGTGTGGTCATAGCGTTGTCTAATTCTACAGCCTTGTTTTTGAAACCGTCATCTAAGAATTTACCTTTTACATCACCAAACTTCTTTCCTAATCCTGTCCAGCCTCGTTCCTTTGTAAGAAAATCAACTAATCCCATATTATTGTCCTCCTACCCTCGATGGGGTATACCTCTTGGCCAACTCTTGGAGTATTTAACTATTTCGGTGCAGAAAGCTTAAATGCGCCGGAGTCTTGTCCACGACTATGCTAGTCAAGAAATGGCAGGACATCCTCAAAACGGATGTGAAGTTTCAAAAGATGAAAGGAATGGGGGAAAAGTTCCAAGCTTCTGCTCCTGCTCCTTTTGTTGGCAGGTACGGCTATCCTCATGTGAATGTAGGATTGTTGTGCCCTCCAGAGATGGGCAACCACACCTGGCAGTATGATGCCCCAAAATTTTGGCATCACGAAAACTATGGAACTAACGAAGTCGTGGGTTTTAGAGGTGCCCTGGTCAACTCTCAAGTGAAAGCAAAGGTGGACGAACCTGTAGAGTTCGCGCAACTTACCGCGTTGTCCATGCGACCGGTGGATGTTGAGGTAGAGCTAAAGAAAAAGCCACATTGGAGTTTGGCCACAGACGATGTTGCAGCCCCGACCGGACCTAGCGCAGAGCTATCCAAGATAAAACTCACGAGTAACGCCAAAATCCCTACCAAAGTAGACAAGGTAGTGAGTGATGAGCTGAAAAGTGTGGAACAAATACAAACCTTATACAACGCAGGCTTTGACGAGCACTATCTAAGCAGGATACTCAGCGTAGGAACGTTAGGGTTAGATAAGAGATTGGTGCCGACAAGATGGAGCATCACAGCGACGGACGACATGCTTGCCAAACACGTACTTAAGGATTTGAAAGAACAGTCCACTGCAGATTATCAAATGTTTTATGGGAGTTATCTGGGCAATCATTACCTGATCATGCTTCTCCCAGAACGCTGGCAGTATGAGCTCTTTGAGATGATGCTTCCTGCCAAAGAAAGACTAGAAGTGAGCACAGACTACGAAGGGTTTAGGGGAAGGTCACGTTATGCAGAAAATTGTACTGGCGGATACTATAGTGTGAGGTTAGCCATAACAGAAAAGCTAGCAGAGTTGAAGCGCCAAGCGTCAGTTCTTGTCTTTAGATTCGTAACTCCAGCGTATGACACCCCCTTGGGAGTGTGGGTGACGAGGGAAGCAACACGTCACGCGCTAGCACAACAATCTATCGGCTTCCCTAACAAGGAAAGCATGCTTATGTACGCAAAAAGGATGATTCTTGAGCAGCACGGCTTTGATGTTGGCAAGTTATTTGACCATTCTAAGATTTTGAAAGAAACACAGATGAATTTATTGTCGTTCTAAGCAGCCCCAGGTTCTTGTACTGTCTCAACTTTTTGTTTTTTGTTCAGACAAGCTCTAACAAAACCAGAGAACAGAGGAGCAGGTTCTAGCAGCGTACTCCTAAACTCTGGATGTGCTTGCGTTCCTACAAAGAAAGGATGATGCGGTAGTTCGATAAACTCTGCGAGCATGGTTCCATCCACTCTTTTGTGATAGCCACTTATGACAAGTCCTCGATCTTGGAGTTTGTTCAAAAACTCAGGGTTGACCTCGTACCTATGACGGTGGATCTCGATAACAGGATTCCTACCGAGCATGCCTTGTCTATTGGCGGACATTTTCTTGACCTCTTCAGCATCTTCCTTCATACGATTGACGTACAAGGAATGCACTAAAGAATTTTGCAACAAGTTAGCAACATACCCGCCTAGACGCATGGTTCCTCCTTTTTCCTCAACTTTTCCTTGCTCAGGCATGATGTCAACAACCTTGTCCGGTATGTCTGGCTCCACTTCTGAGGAATGCGCTTGCATTGCACAAACATTTTGTGCAAACTCAACAACGGCTAACTGCATCCCAAAGCACAACCCAAGATAGGGCACTTCGTTCTCTCTTGCGAACTGAATAGCTTGCAACTTCCCAGGCACGCCCTTTGTTCCGAAACCTCCAGGAACGATGATGCCGTCAAATTGGCTCAGGTCTGGAAGGTCATCGGCGCTGACAAAGGCAACATTGATGCCCACGTCATTTTCTGCTCCTGCGTGCGTTAAACTTTCGTAAATACTGATGTAAGAATCTTTCAAAGTAAAATCGCCTGTGCTTAAGTACTTGCCAACGATGGCAACGTTTACTTTTTTGGAGGGCTCCAAGATCAAGCGTACTCTTTGTTGCCAGTCATCCCAGGTCATCACGTTCTTTGGTTGGATGTTGAACTTTTTCAACAACTTCATCCCTAAATGTTGTCTTTCAAAGTTTAGAGGCACTTCATAGATGCTTTTCACATCAGGAGCGCTGATAATGTTGTCAGAATCAATGTTTGCGTACGTCTCTATCTTTTTTTTGCGAACATCATCAAGGTCCAGGTCTGCCCTGCAAAGTATGAAGTCAGGAAAGATGCCATATTCCGAAAGTAATCGGATTGCGGTCTGTGTTGGCTTGGTTTTCATCTCGCCAATGTTTCCTGGTACTGGAAGATAGGTGATTAACGTGTAAGCAACATGATCATGGCCTACCTCTCTCTCCAAGCTTTTCATGGCAAACATGAATGGCAAATTTTCATAATCTCCAATAGTTCCACCAACCTCTACGATGACGAAGTCGTATCCGTCGCCTGCCTCGTACACTCGTCGTTTGATCTCATCAATGACATGAGGAATAAATTGTACTGTTTGTCCTAAGAAGTCTCCTTTGCGTTCCTTGTCTATCAAGTATTTGTAGATCTGTCCAGTGGTGATGTTGTTCTTTTTGGGGATGGGATAACCCAGAAAACGTTCGTAATTCCCTAAATCTTGGTCGATCTCTCCACCATCCATGGTCACCCATACCTCTCCGTGCTCGGTGGGTCGCATAGTGCCTGCATCGCAATTAATGTAGGGGTCTATCTTGACTGCGGTGACCGAATAACCATAATTTTGGAGTATTTTTCCTATGCTTGCGGAAGCGATTCCCTTTCCTACGCCGCTCATCACTCCTCCAGCTACGACTATGTAATTTGTCACGTTTTTGAGTAGGCAAACACCTTTATAGCGATATCGGTAGTGGAATGAATAGGTTGGAGGGTAGTGCTTGTAGAGGTTATTCTCTTGGATCAACCGGAGGTATAAGTTGAAGCACCTCTACCAATAAGTCGCGCATGGTGTCCGGTCCAGGAAGCTCCCGTATGATTGGAACCGAGGCGAGATGCTTTCCTCGTTGTTGGGTTGCGTAACCCAAGACCAACCTTCCGTTTTCGACGTACGCACAAGCAAAACCTTCCGTTTGGGTTCCTGTAGCAAACAAAGCCTCTGCTTCCAAAGGCGTACTAGTGAGACGCTGTAGCGAATCGTTGGCCATGGACATCACCTTGCCTTTTTTCTCTCTCCCGGTCATAAGATTGAAGTAGGATTCGCGCATCTCTACTAAAGAGCCGGGAGTGTACACGCGGTCTAGTGTGGCTACTTGGTCAGGCTCCTGCCCGTACTGGATTTCTCTTCCTGTTTGTCGGGTTGCAAGCAACAGCCCATCCTCCCATACATGCGCAAAGGACTGGGATATTTCTTCTTGCAACTCAGGAGGAAGAGGATTCATGACCCGACTATGGGAACGCCATCCCAATTCGAGCAAGTCACCCATAGTCATCAATCGTCTTTGTGTACCCAACATTTTTTGATACATCTCGAAGGGCATACTGCCAATGCGAAAGGGAACAGCCATCAAATCCAGGTTTTGAGAGTCCAACCAGCTCGACATGGAAGGGGTGGAAACACTTCAGATAAAAACGTTATGTTCAAGCACCGATGAGTATAAGAACTGCGAAACGTAAGGAGAGGTATGAGTCAGGCTTTCAGAAAGGCGTTGAATGCCACCAAGATAAGTTTTGAGGCTGCAAGAAAGACAGGGTTAGCAGGCGAGGAAGGCAGTTTTACCAAATTTGAAGAACAACGAGCTGACGCTAACAGAAGAGCATACTTCAGCGCGGTGGAACGATTGCAGCAAGCAACCACCACGCTCCCCGATACCGAAGTACAAGCGTTGGTAGGACAGCTAGGAGGTATGAAGGATGCTGACAAGATTGCCTCTACGTTGATGGAGCTCGGCCAAGTACAGATGTCAGAACCCACCATCACAGAAAGCCCAGACTTTACAGTTCCAGGAATTTCTGAGCAAGTAGAGGCAGACAAGGCAGAGATCGACATTTGCTTTAACCATGGAGCATACCGAAGCGCGGTCATACTTTGCGGAAGAGTGTTGGAAGCAGCCCTGCACAGAAAATACTTTGAGGCTACTGGCAAGGACTTATTAGAAAAAGCTCCGGGCATGGGCCTGGGGAATCTTATAGGAAAAATGGCAGAGGCCAACATCAGCATCGATCCTGGATTAGGCAATCAGATACACTTGATCAACCAAGTACGCATCCATAGCGTGCACCAAAAGCAAGAACCCTTCTATCCTACCAAAGAACAAGCGAGAGCGATTATGTTGTACACCTTTGATGTTATTCGGAAGCTGTTTAGTTAACCGTCGCCTTTATCCTTCTCACGCCAGCAGAGACGCTTTCTTCTTTTTTGATCTTAAACGCACCAATGTCTTTGGTGTTCTTGACATGCGGGCCGGTGCAGACTTCCTTGCTGATGCCAGGAATAGAATACACACTTACCTTTGCGTCGTCGTACTTCTCTCCAAAGAAGGCGATGGCGCCTGCTTTCTTGGCGTCAGTCAAAGACATTTCTTCGTTGGTGACGTCGGTGTTTGTTTGTATCCACTCATTAACCTGCTTCTCCACTTGTTCTTTCTCTTCTTGGGTTAATTTTCTTGGAAAGCTGAAATCAAATCTTAATCTTTCTGGTGTGATGTTGCTTCCTTTTTGTTGTACTTCATCACCAAATATTTTTCTTAACGCTGCATGTAATAGATGCGTGGCAGTGTGCAAACTCACCGTCTGGGTAGAATGGTCTGCCAGTCCAGAGGCAAACTTGTCCCCTTTGCTTGCTTTTTGGTGTTTTTTGAACGCTTCATGATATCCTTTCTCATCCACGCTAAACCCTCGTTCCTTAGCTAGTTCCATGGTTAATTCTAAGGGAAAGCCATGAGATTGGAACAACAAGAACGCTTGTTCCCCTGTAATATCTTTAGTAGCTACCTTGTCAAAGATTTTGAGTCCTTGCTCGAGTGTTTCCTTGAATCGTTTCTCTTCTCGTTGCAATTCCTCAACAATGCGTCCCTCATTTTTCAACAGTTCTGGATAGCGCGCTTTGTATTCTTTTATTATTACGCTAGCAACAACATGACAGAAGGTTTGGTCGATGCCCAGATTCCTGCCATATCGTACCGCTCGTCGGATAAGTCTGCGTAGGATGTAGCCTTGGTCCATGTTTGAGGGAACGACGCCTGCATCCTCGCCCAGCACAAAGGTTGCAGTCCTGATATGGTCAGCGATGATTCTTTCTGCTTTGTGATCTTGCTTTTCTGCTAACTCACGTATGGTGGCTAGTATGGGTTGGAAAAGCTCAGTATCATAGACGGTTTGCTTCCCTTGTAATGCTACAATAGTTCTCTCAACACCCATGCCCGTGTCTACGCTTGGCTTTGACAACGGTTTAAGCTCTCCATCCTCTTGCTTGTTGAACTGCATTAGAACATTATTCCAGATCTCTACCCAGTTATCATCTTTTGGGTCAAACTTTTGTGGAGGATTGTCTTTTTTGTAATAAAATATCTCAGTGTCAGGCCCACAAGGTCCTGTTTTGCCTGCTGGCCCCCACCAATTGTCTTCTTTGGGCAGGAAGGCTATTCTTTCTTCTGGCACTCCTAATGATCGCCACACTTCTGCAGACTCTTCATCTTTGGGCGCGTCCGCATCACCAGCAAAGCAAGTTATGGATAGTCTTTCTTTTGGTATGCCTAGCCATTCTTTGCTCGTTAGAAACTCCCAGCTCCACGCGATGGTTTCTTTCTTGAAATAATCGCCTAGACTCCAATTTCCTAACATCTCAAAGAAGGTAAGATGCGTGTCATCCCCCACTTCTTCTATATCTGTTGTTCTAATACACTTCTGCACATCACATATTCTTTTCCCTTGAGGATGAGGTTGTCCAAGTAAGAAGGGCACTAAAGGATGCATTCCTGCTGTCGTGAATAGGACGGTAGGATCGTTCTCAGGAATGAGACTGGCACTAGGAATGACGGCGTGCTGTTTGCTAGCAAAAAAGTCCAAGTATTTCTTGATCAGCGTCTTTGCATCCATGAAGGGTAGACTTCGTAGTCCCTTTATAATCTTGCGCCTGCAAAGAGTAACCACAGAACAGGCGTGACTTTTGCGGTAGTATAAAAACGATATATATAAATAAGACCTGTTCTCCTTTTGGAGCTATGGCAAAAAAACAACAACACGACCATTCAATCTATATCTTAGCCTTGATTGCCATCGTTGCTGTAGCAACGATTAGCATGCAGGGCAATCCTTGGAATCAAGCACCTCCTGTGCAATTGGTTCCTGTGGATGCAGTAGGTAACGTACAGGTGGATTACATCCCGCCTTTGGTACCTCTAGACGCGTATGATGAAAGCATTCCCGTCTTTGAGCAGAGTCCAGCTCTACAAGGACCACCCTACCCCAACACAAACTATCCATACGAAGCGGTAGGAGATTGGTATCCTGACGAAGAGGCCTATGGTGGAACAGAATACTATGGTCCACGATTTAGCACGGCAGGTATGACTCGTCAACAACGCTATGGTTTATCTGAACAAACCCCCTATGTGGGCGGTAGCACGTTCTCTGGCTATGGCGAGAATGAAGAGTATGGCAGTCGTTTCTACCAGAGCTTTATCGGCAGAGACTCTGTCCATCAAAACCCAACTCAGCCTACAACGAATCAGGTTCCAGACGCTGGTCAGCCTCGAGTTTCGGGTTAAAGCTTGCTTATCGCAATAGCAAGACCGAGTAGGGCTAGTAAGCCTACCAGTGTCAAGAGAATGATCTCTAACACGCCACGCTTTGGTGGCTCCTCATGAGGAGCTACGGGTGGTTGCGGTTGGATCTGCAACACTGGCTTATTTTCTTCTTTTTGTACGCTAGGAGCTTCGCAACTAGCGTCTTGGATAACATTGATAGGTGCTCTTGCTTCTGAGCTTCTTCTGTTGTCCGAGTAGTGTGTGGTGACGACAACTTCGTAGAGTCCAGGTTTGCTACATCGTGGTAGACGTAGGAAAATCTCTTCTGTCTCTTCCTCATCTTCAGACTTTACTCTGTCGATGTAGTCTACGCCGTGCACACCGAGTGCAGGAATAGCTACAGATACACGAACGTCGTTCTCTACCCTTTGTCCTTTGTTGTCTACTCTTACTTTGACGAGTACGGCTCCGCCGGTTCTTACAACGTTAGGAATGGTAGTGATATCTTTGATCAAAACATCATGTCTTTGACTGTTGACGTGTAGGTCAAAGTCTTGTACTACTGCTGTTCCGAATCGGTCAGAAACGATCAATCTAATCTTGTAGTCGTCTCGGTCTAGTTCGTTTGGCAATTGTAGCTTGAGTTTGCGCACATAAGAAACGTTGGCATCTGCTGTGAATAGTTCAGCAACGTCAGAGATGCGCTCATTCGGACGATCGTTGTGCTCATATCCTGAGATGAATGCTAAGATTTCTACGTTGTCTAGTTGTGCTGTAGGTGTTAATTTGATACGAAGCGTGAAGTCATCATCGCGCTCAACGTCCAAACGGTTGACGCTTCCAGAATCCAGACGGACTTCGTCTAGCTCTACACTATCAATCGTTAGAGGAAGTGCAAGGGCAGTGGTAGCGCATAGCAAAAGAGCGAACAACACACCCCATGATCTTTCTAGCTTCATGTTGCTACTGGAAAGTGGGCTTAGCTTAAAAAGATGCGCTAAGAGCGCACTCTCGAGTAGTAAACGAAATGAGCAAGGGCAAGGACGACAAACGCCACCCTTTAAAAAGCAGGCACCACCTATACAGGTATGATCCGACAACCTATCGTCACCATCATGGGCCACGTCGATCACGGAAAGACGAGACTTCTAGACAAGATTAGAGGCAGCGCAGTACAAGAAAAGGAAGCCGGCGGCATCACCCAAGCCATCGGCGCCAGCATTATAGATAGTACAGTTCTAGAAAAAATATGCAAACCCCTACTCAAAGCTATGAGCATGGAGCTCACCATACCCGGATTATTGTTTGTTGACACACCCGGACACGCAGCCTTTGTCAACCTAAGAAAAAGAGGGGGAAACTTAGCAGACATCGCAATACTTGTGGTGGACATCAACGAAGGACCCATGGAACAAACCATGGAATGCGTCAAGGTATTGAAAGAATACAAGATTCCTTTTGTGGTAGCCCTGAACAAGATCGACCTCATCAAAGGATGGAAGAACGATATCACACTAGGGGAAGCAGTACGTCAAGCCATACCCTCAGTACAAAAAATCTTTGAGACAAAACTCTACGAAACCATAGGAAAACTGTACGAACTAGGCTTTGAGGCGGAACGCTACGACCGCATCGAAGACCACACCAAGACCTTAGCCGTCATACCCGTAAGTGCGGAAACCGGGCAAGGGATACCCGAACTCTTGATGACGGTAGCAGGGCTTGCCCAACGTTTCTTGGGAGACAAACTCATAACAACCGACATCGCACGCGGGACCGTGCTAGAAATCCAAGACCAAAAAGGAGTTGGTAAAGTGGTGGATGCCATCATCTACGATGGCAGCATCAAACAAGGCCAAACCATCGTGATGGGCGGGGTAGACAAGCCAGTCGTGGCGAAAATCAAAGCGTTGTTCCAGCCAGCACCCATGCAAGAGATGAGAGTTGCCAAGTTCAAACCCGTCAAAGAAGTATTTGCCAGTACAGGGGTGCGCATACTGTGCCCAAAAGTAGAAGCAGTAGCCGCAGGAATGCCCATCATAGCAGGGATGAAGGAAGCACAAGCCGTCAAAGAAGTAGAAAAGCAAGTTCGCGAGGTACTCATCGAAACAGACAAGGAAGGCGTGATAGCCAAAGCAGACTCATTAGGTAGTCTAGAAGCCTTAGTGATGCTGCTGAAGAGCAACGACATCCCTGTGAAGAAAGCAGGCATCGGAGACATCACCAAGAAAGATCTTACCGATGCAGACAGCATGAAAGAGAAGAACTCCCTCCATGCTGTTGTGCTCGGATTTAACGTTTCCAAACAAGAAGGTGCCCTGACGAATGATGTTATCTACCGGTTGATAGATGCTTACAAAGCTTGGGCAGACAAGCAGAAAAAACGCATCGAGATGGAAAAGCTCAATGAGTTGGTGAAGCCATGCAAGATCTTAGTGATGAAAGGGTATGTCTTTAGACAGAACAATCCCGCCATCGTTGGCGTCCAAGTAGAAGAAGGGGAGCTGCGCAACAACATCCCCTTGATGGATGACAAAGGCAAACACATCACCACGCTCAAAGGTATCCAACAAGAGAAAAAACAAGTGGACCACCTCAAGAAAGGAGACAAGGGTGCTGCATCGTTACCCGAAGTCACCGTAGGCAGGCAAGTGAGCGAGAACCAAATCTTGTACAGTGAAGTATCAGAAGAGCAATTCCTGCAATACAAGGAATTCAAAGAAACGCTTACCGAGGATGATAAGAAAATTCTGAAGGACATTGCTAACATCATGCGGGAGAACAACCCAGTATGGGGCGTCTAAACCTGCTCAACCGAAAACAAGCCAAACCGATACTCAAAGAGATAGAAGAACACTATGGAGCAACCCTAGACTGGACAGACAAGTACGCACTAATCCTTACAGACAGACAAAAACTCTATCTTGTCAACCGCGATATAGAAAATGTAGAGCTAGACAAGCTCAACGTGAGCAGCATAGGGTTATATGTGGCCGAGGTAGGCAAAGGAAACCGTCTAAGCATTGAAGGGGCACAAATGGTGGCCAAAACAGCCACCCAAAACATACTAGCATTGAATGAAGAGCAGGCAAAGGCCTGGTTGCGGGGAGAGGACGTACCCGTTCAAGGAGCTGCAGGCTTTGTTCTGGTCAAATACAACGAAGATATTCTCGGATGTGGCAACCTGAAAGAAGGAGTTCTTCTGAATTACGTCCCAAAAAACAGGCGCGTACCTGTTACCTAATGGGGACGAATCCTTTATAAAGCGTCCGTCGATAACCCTCCAGAGTGAGTATGGACGAGACTAGAGAATGGAAGCGAAATAAGTACATCCACATGAACAGTTCGCTAGATGTAGTTCTCTCCTTCTTTGGCAAGGGAAACGCCTATATCCACCGTCAGTGCGGATCTGCACGCGTCGACCAATACTCCACACGCCAGCAAATTACGAACGGCACTGCGCTCATTGAAGAAAAGCCTGCAGGCTACCGATGCAAGGGCTGCAAAAAGCATACAGATGATCCGTCCAAGATCAAGCGTAGAAAATCACTAGCTAGCGCTCCAAATGTCAGGAATGGATCTCGATAACGTCTTGATCTTGTAGGGCTCGTTTCTTATCTCGGATGACTTGACCGTCAAACTTTGCCGTAGGCCCCCAGATGCGTGCATACTTGAACTTTCTTGCTAGATCCCGATGTACCTTTTCACATATTTGTTGTACTGTGCTTCCTTTGCGTACGATGAGCGGTATGTCCATGTCTGCCTTTTTGCGTACCTCTTTCATGAAGATGCGCATGAATCGTAGTTTCTTGTACAATTTTCGCTTTAGTGTCTTGATACCTTCCCCGGTCTCCCCACTCACCACGACATCCGGTTTTATGTTTTTGATCAATCGCTCTCTTGTTCGCTTGTCTACCAGATCTATCTTGCTGATGGCGGTTAGTGCAGGAATGTAAGAACGATTACCCTCAACCACGTCGATCAGTTGATCCACCGTGATATCCTCACGGATGATGACTTCAGCATTGTTGATGCGCAAACCGTGTAAAACGGTCTTGATGGTCTCTTTGTCCAATGAAAGCTTCACCGTACTTTGGAGGTCGATACCTCCCTTCTCTTTTTTGGTTACTTTGACGTCTGGCAATGCTTGGTTTATACGCACGTTGAACTCGTCCACCTCTCGCAACAATGCATCATAGTGTTCTGGGTGCTGTGCATCCACCACCACTAAGATGGCATCACAATTGCGAATCACCCCTAGCACTTCTTTACCTCTGCCTCTTCCAGATGCAGCTCCGTGCACGATGCCGGGCACGTCCAGGATTTGGATCTTGGCGTGGTTGTATTCTAGTAAACCAGGAATGACCGACACAGTAGTGAATGCGTACGAAGCAGCTTTGCTTTTGGTGCCCACTAACTTATTCAACAACGTGCTCTTGCCTACGCTGGGAAAGCCTAGCAGCACGACTGTTGCATTCCCAGACCTTTTGACGTCAAAACCTTTGCCTCCGGACTTTGCAGCGATTCTTTTCTCGTTTCTTCGCCTGAGCTCGGCCATTCTTGCCTTGACAACGCCAAAATGATGCTCTGTAGCTTTGTTGTATTGTGTGTCGCGCAGCTCGTCTTGTAGGCGTTTTATCTCGGAATCATAGTCCATACTGTATGAAGTGCGCAAACCTTTAAAAGCATTTTTGGTATGAGCAAGGTATGAACCTGCACTTCCTTGAACTGTTGGCAGAAGCGTTAGTAATTCTCTTTATCGGCTTCATGCTTTCAAGAATTGGAAAAACGCTTGCCTATCGTGTGCTGCACGAAGCAGAGGCCAATAGGTTCGCAAAACATATAGGCTTGGAGATCGAGCGTTCTCTTTCCATCGTGGTACAGTACGTGTTGTATGCTGCCACCTTAGTAGTAGCCATACACACCGTAGGTATCTTGACCTGGGCGCTCATAGCGGTAGGCGTCATACTCGCGTTGCTTGTCCTAGGCACGGCAGTATTTGAGGCTATCGAAGTCATCCCAAACATACGCGCGCGTAGTCTGCACTTGGAGGGCAAGCAGGTGAAAACAAAACTTGCTTCTGGAAAGGTTATCAAGGTAGGATTACTGGAAACCTTGGTTGAGACAAAAGAAGGGTTAGTGGCTATACAAAATCGACTTATTCGAGCATGACCATGACGTTCAACAGTTGTGTTCTGGTGAAGTCTTCTATGGCTTTGTCTTGGGATAGTTCTTCAACTGCATCTCTTGCTTGACACTTGCTTCATGGTTGTATGTATAATAAGGGAGCGTTGCTTTGTAGTAAAGAAATAATGTTGGTTAACTTCTCTTGAACATTCCGGGGAACATCTTCTTGGCTAACCTCTTCTAGAACATGTATTACTGGATCGTCACTCATTTTCCCATGTCCTTCATGAGGGCTTGTTGCAAGGTTTGGCTCTCTTCGCGCAACTTCTTCTCTTGCTTTTCTAATGTATTGATTTTAAGTTCAAGAATCTCCTTTTTTGAGGTGACATCTTTGGCGAGTTCGTCTTTGTTTGACTGCACCATAAGATTACCCACGATACGGAAAGCGGTTTTTGCAGTTTTGAGTTCCTTCTCTGCGCTTTCTAGCTCAAAAAAGCTGCTTTGCAGTTGTTGTTTTTGTTGTGTCAACTGCTGGACGTTTTGTTCCATGGCCTGAAGTTGGCCAAACTTTTCTTGCATTTCTTTCTTGCTCATACTGCTTTAACCGTTGTTGGCTTACTTCTGCCTTTGAATAAGATTTTGCTTCCACAGTACGGGCAGCGTACTCGCTTGCCCATCATTTCCTCACTGATGCGCTTCTCACACATAAAACAAACATATTTTACCATTATTCTGCTACCTCTGTTACCATGCGGACTTTGCCTACTGAGTATGCTTCGTCAGTAAAGGTACTGCCACATCCTTTGCAATCGAAAATGCCTATGGCTTGGCGTTTTGCCTTTAGTTTCAAGCAGTAAGGACATTTCTGGGGCTTTTTTTGTTCATTCTCTATCTGCGCACGCTTAAATCGAGTGGTGCGCCCATAACGAACGCCAAATCGCTTCACAGCTCCAAGTCCCTGCTTTTTTGCCATTGACTCACAAAAAGAAAGTTCCTTTTTAAAGGTTGCTGATGAGCCTGGATGTTGGTCAACATTTATAAGCCCGTTTCGTGGTGATAGGCGTATGGCTTCAGCACAACAATTGTACAAGCTGAAAAAGTTCATCAAAGAAATCACTAGCCATCGCGCTCTCCATACCGAGTTTGTAACCGTCTACGTACCCAAAGGATATGATCTAAACAAGATCATCCAACACCTAAGCCAGGAACAAGGTACGGCAACAAACATCAAAAGCGCAGTTACCCGAAAGAATGTTATTGATGCCCTAGAAAGAATGATCGTTCATCTACGCTTGTACAAACAAACACCCGCTAACGGGTTAGCAGCCTTCTCTGGCAACGTTGCAGCAAGAGAAGGGAAAGTAGATGTGAAGGTATGGAGCATCGAACCTCCCAATCCGTTAAACACAAGATTGTATAGATGTGATAAAGATTTCAAAGTAGATATCCTAGACCAGATGCTCGCAGTCAAGGAAACGTACGGGTTAGTAGTTGTAGATGCAAGAGATGCGAACATTGCATTACTCAAAGGCAAGGCAATTATTCCATTAGCCAAAAGTCATTCGCACATTCCTGGGAAGATGAAAGCAGGAGGACAATCCTCTGTAAGGTTTGCCAGCAATCGAGAGCTAGCCATCAAGCAACACTACAAAAAAGTTGCAGACCTCATGAAGGATAAATTCTTGCCCTTAGGGAATGACCTTAAAGGTATCATCATGGGCGGTCCAGGGCCCGGCAAGTACGCACTCGTGGATAGCGGTTTCCTTACCGGAGATATCCAGAAAAAAATCATAGGCATCAAAGACCTATCCTACACAGACGACTTTGGGCTCAGAGAACTGGTAGAACGCAGTTCGGACTTGCTCAAAGAAGCCGCCATCACTGATGAAAAGCAGTCGGTGCAACAATTCTTAGAATTATTAGCAAAAGAACCCGGCAAAGTACGATATGGGGAAAAGGATTGTAGGGCCGCAGTAGAGCTAGGCGCGGTACAAACACTGTTAGTGTCAGAAGCCGTGCCAGACGAAAAGGTAGAAGAGCTAGAAGAACTCTGCAGCGAGTACAGCACAGAACTGAAAATGATCAGCACCGAAACCTCTGAAGGCAACCAGATAAAAGAATTAGGATTAGTGGCAGCAGTCTTACGCTACGATATGGGTGAGTAAGCACGCAAACCATAAATACTTCTTACGCTCAACACCATCGTGGATATTTTGTACGAAGCCATGTGGCTTATGTGGAAACAGGTAAACGTGGAAACAGAGGTAAAGTATAGCGGACGCTTCAAGGGATACAACGCCAACATACAAAGAAAGGGAGACAGGGTAACGTTAAGCCTTGCTAAACAATGGCGAGGGGTGAGCAAAGACATCCAACTAGGAATAGCACAATTGTTAGCATGCAAATTACTCAAAAGAAAAGAACAGACCTCATACATGGACCTCTACCACCACTTCATGAAGCACGCACATATTGGCGTCATCAAAACAAAGTCAGACCCACAACTAGAAGCAAGCTTCACCCGCGTGAATGCAGAATACTTCAGTGGCATCATAGAGAAACCCAACCTTATCTGGGGAAAGCAAACAAAAAGAACGCTAGGAACCTATGATTATGGTACTGACACCATCAGATTGAGTGCTTCCTTGCAAGATGAAGAATTACTAGACTACGTCATGTACCACGAAGTACTACACAAGCACCTAAAATTTAAGCACAAAGGAAAGAACACTCGCTACCACACCAAACAATTTAGGGTAAAAGAAAAACAGTTCAAGAATGCGCTAGCATGTGAAGAAAAACTCAAGCGCATAGGCAGTTTGTGCTAACCTTTAAGAAAAACTCTCTTGTTCTGTGCTCATGGTAAATCGCGACCATCTAGCAAGTGACGCCCCCATCATCCACAGAGAAGTCGTGGACGAACACATGGGTGATACGTACACCCTGCGATGGAAGAAAGAACCAGGCGTTGATTCACACACGGACGATATCACCACTGACACAGATAGGATCATTGAAAGCAAGCTCCATCAAAGATTGAAGGTAAGGTTTGGGAACAAAATCGGATTTGTTGGAGAAGAGACTGGCGAGCATGCAGAGCCAGATCAAGAGCGTTGGGTGGCCGACCCTGTAGACGGAACCACCGTGCGTCTGATAGGAGGAAACTTGTGGAGTAGCGTGCTGGCACTTATTGATCCCGTAACCCAAAACATATCCTTTGTCAGCGTCTACCAGCCTACCGCCCACACACAATATCTTTTTGTTGATGGAAAGGGAAGTTGGAAGGAGACCGTCGTCCACGAAGTCGGACGGCGTCCTAGAAGGCAATCAACGTGGATGTATGGAGAGGATAGTTCTGCACTAGGAGAACTCAGAGGGTGCGCATACATTCCTGCAAGATACAATGACAATGCACCAGGCATGGACGACAGTCTAGAAAGCATTTTCAGATACATCCATCACCCCGACATAAAGGATGGCCGAAACTACAAAATCGCAGACGTCAGACCCGGAAGCGGAAGTGCTTCCTTGATGGCATGCCATGTTGCCGAAGGACGCATACATTTCCAGATCTTATACCAGCAAGGCGCCTACGATCTATTAGGTTTTAAGATAACCGAGGGCGCTGACTGTCCCGCAAGCGCGGGCTTGGAGAGTCATGACGAGGGAGAAATTAACAACATCACCACTGTAGGCTTGCAAAGAGTGAACGGTGCAGTGTACAACAAAGAAACTACCAAGCGATTAGTGAATACTCTTTTGCTCCACCCAGAAGCGAGCACCGTCGACGAGTTAACAGCACTCATGGAGTAGCAAACCTTTATAAACTCCCAACTTGTGAGCAGAATCATGGATACAAAGAATGTTCCTGCTAATAACATCAAGGTTGGCAGTTTCATCCTAATCGAGGGTGTGTGTTGCAAAGTAGTAGACACAGCCACGAGCAAGAGTGGCAAACACGGCCATGCAAAATGCAGAATAGTGGCAGTAAGTCTTGTAGGTAACAAGAAAAAAGACATTGTCATGGGTTCACAATCAAGCGTAGAAGTTCCCATCATCGAAAAGAAGAACGCCCAAGTGATGAGCGTCTCTGGCGATACCGCCAACGTGATGGATCAAGAAACATACGAAACCTTAGACTTGCCCATCCCAGAAGAACTCAAGGGCCAAGTCAAAGAAGGTAGCCTAGTCCTCTACTGGGTGATCGGCGATGACAAAGTGATCAAGCAAGTGAGGGAGGGTAACTAATGGCAAAATTTCCAGAAGCTGAGGCAAGACTCAGAATCAACAAGTTCGTCTGCAGACGGTGTAAAACTGTCATGCGCGGACCCAGTATCAAGTTCGTCAAAAAAGAGATCAAGTGCCGCAGTTGTGCGGGCAGAGCTTTCAAGGCGAAACGCAAAAAATGATTAACGACGCTTCACTGACTTTAATCTTTGTAGCGTTGGTATGTCTGCTTTTATGGAGGCACCGACGCAAGATCGAGTTTCAGGGAGCCTTTCCCCTCTTGTATGTTGTCTTAATGCGCACCGGCATCGGCCTCAAAAGCATGAGTCGGATCGCAAATCGATTCCCACGCTTGTTTAATGGTGTCTACACTGCAGGTATTGGCATCGGCTTTGCAGGTATGGCACTTATCTTAGTAGAATTGGTCCGTGTAACCATCAAACTCTTCCAAGGAGGAACCTCAGGTGTCGTTCCCGTACTCCCTATCGAAGCTAAGGGCGTCTTTTACGTTCCCTTCCTGTACTGGATCATCAGTATCTTTGTGATAGCATTAGTTCACGAACTAAGCCACGGCGTGGCTGCAAGAACCTTCAAAGTTCCTGTAAGGAGTTCTGGCATCGCATTCTTATGTGCAGTACTACCCATCATTCCCGCAGCGTTTGTAGAACCAGATGAAGAATACCTACAAAAACAGGGCATGAAGAAGCAGCTAGGCATTTTCGCTGCAGGAGCGCTAGCAAACATCGTGTTCGGCTTCCTGTTCTTAGGATTCGCGTTACTAACAGCTTGGGCAGTCCAAGACATCGTCCACGCGCAAGGAGTCAGCGTGACCAGCGTTGTGGACAACAGCCCAGCAAGCACGGCAGGCCTGCCTGAAGGCATGCGCATCACCGAAGTGAACGGACAAGAGATTACCGACACCCGCGATCTTATGGAAGTCTTAGAAGCATCAAAGCCCAACCAGGAATGGCAACTTACGACTAACGAAACCGCGTATCCTTTTGTGCTTGGAGCACGAGAGGACGATGCAAACAAAGCTTACATGGGGCTGAACCTTCAAGACAGCGTGATGATCACACCAAGAAACGTTATAGATCATGCCGCCATCTGGCTTCTAGGATTGTTTAGATGGTTGTTCGCCTTAAACATTGGCATCGCACTCTTCAATCTACTTCCTATCGGTCCTTTGGACGGCGGAAGAATGTTAAAACTTGTTCTTGACCGCTGGCAAAAACCCAAAGTGTGGAGATTTGTCAGCACTGCAGCATTTTTGCTAGTGATTGGCAACATCGCTGCTGGATTTATTTAAGATCTCTCAGATACTCAAGTTGAGGCGCGACAGAGGGCGGTAGAAGTCGTTCTTCTCCATCTGCAACGATACAAGCAGGATCCAGTAACACCTCATAGGTGTGTCTCCCTCTACCAGGAAGCGTGAAATCAAGGTACGGAGTCGCACCGAAGGCACATATGGTGAAGAGCTTTGCTCCCAACGCCTCCAAGCCTTCATCAGTTACGAGAGTAAGCAGGTTGGCGTAGTGATAATAATACCACTGGAAGCGGGTTTCCCGGTATTGAGACGAGCAAGAAGAAAAGTCAGGGTGTTGTATCTCAACATAGTTGCTAGCGGTCTCCACCAGCGTTTGCAAGGTCTCTTCCTCGGTGTTCTTGAGATAGGTTGCTACCCTATCCCAGGGCATCCCATGCAAATCCACACAATACTGCTCTACATGGTCAAGTTCGTGATGGAACCAGGAAGCCACATCATACTCGTTCTGGGTATTCACATCCGTAAAAAGAAGGGGCAAGAAGTACAGGGTCAGATCGATCTTCTTTCCTAGTTTTGTGTCTCGGTCTTTTTCATGGGTTGCCTCCAGAGTCGCGACAAGTCCTTCTCGAAAAAACCTTTTGGGCATGGTTTGTAGTCTTTCTTTGTTCAAAAACTCCACAGTAACATGGTCAGGAATGTGTACGCGATCGTCAAGGGATGCAAATTCACGCACAAATTGAGCCTGTACTAAAGGATTCTTCCTGGCCTGTTGGTAAAATATGGTACGATCTGCTTTTGGTGGCTTTGCTGGAGCCGCAGCAGAAGATTCGATGAATTTAGGCGCATTAATAGTCGACGGAGTGTGAGAATGTCGAAGTTTTGGGCAGTATTGTAGAAACGCAGCTCCCGCAACGAAAGCAAGAATCCCTGATAACCACCACACACGACCCATAAGGAACATAAGTGGGGAAACCTTTATCAATATTGGGCAAGAATCACGTCTTTCCTAAGGAATAATAACGTTTTTCTACCTTATCTCCCCAGCTGTACCTTCCCTTCTCAGTCTTCACAGAGACCACCTTGAACAGCCCTATCTTGACTCCTTGGCGAAGATGATAGTACACATTCTCCAGCGTAGTTGGAGGAAATTTCTCAAGGTAGAGCTTGTGGATCTGGTAACCATAAGCTTTCTTAACGTTCGTCAGAATAGCAACTATACGTTCTCTCACAATGCTTCCTGGAGGACGACCCCTACCCATGTCCGAAAAACATCCGACAGACATAAAAACCTTCCGAATTTTCTTCTATATAGAAAAGAAATGGATGTTGCGTGGATCTACCAAGACTTCCCGGAGATCGCAAGAGCAGAGATAGAGACGCTCGCAGGGAAAGCAAAAAGAGAGGATGACCTTGTTTTTGTAGATGCTTCCCTGAAGAACTTAGAAAAAAGGCTAGCCTTCACCAAGGCAACCTACAAAATACTGTTTTCTTGCAAAGAAGAAGATCTTGAAAGCACATGTAAGAAACACCCTTGGAAGATTACTAAAGATTTCCGTGTCAGCACAAGCAAGAGTCCGGTAGATGCGGCAAAGATAGGTCATTTCATCAAGACAGCATCAGGAAAACAAGTCAATCTTCACACCCCCACCAACCATTTCATGGTATTTGGTCGGGATCGCTTATACGTTTGCGAGCTCCACGGCGTGAATGACTCACAATTCGAGAAAAGAAGAGGGAAACATCGTCCAGCCCCTCACCCTACCACGATGCATCCCAAACTTGCTAGAGCTTTAGTAAACTTGACAGGCATCAAAAAGGGAAAATTTACCGACCCCATGTGTGGAAGTGGGGGATTGTTGATAGAATCTGCACTGATCGGATTCTCCAGCGAAGGTATAGACCTGGATAGTCGGTTGCTTGCAAAAGCAAAACAAAACCTGCAATATTTTGGCGTCACAGCAACCTTGACAAAGGGTGACAGCACCCAACTCAAGAAGAAACTCAAGCATACAGCCCTAGACCTTCCATACGGTAGAGGCACGACCAAAAAAGATCTTGAAAAAACCTACCAGGCAATGATTGCCATGCTCGGACGCAACCTTACCGGTACTGCAGTCATCATGTACCCGCACTGGGCAGATGTGCCCACACTTGTCAAGAAAGCAGGACTATCCGTTCGCTACACCTTAGAAGCATACTCACATCGATTGCTCACTAGAAAGATAGTAGTTTGCTATGCGTAAATGATCATGCTAGAGGCAATCTCGAAATCATTCATGACAGGGGTGCTTCCTTTAACACGACGATCCTTACGGTTGATCGCACCAACAAATCGAGCCATCTCATCTGCGTCGGTCACTGGACGAATGGCGCCCCACCCATCTTGAAGATGCTCCACAATCTCATCAACCCTCTCAGGGGTCACGGACTCTCCTCGCCCCATCGCCGCGGTAATAGCGACCGACGCCATGCCCATAACATGCGGAAGCGGCATCACTTGGAAGAGGTAGAGCATGCCGTTAGGAGTGTAGTTGCCGCGCGCGCCTAGATTGCCCACTCGCTCGTCAAACACCACATCTACGTACCCATCTCCGAGCCTCACCCCGTTTCGGAATTCATCAAAAAAGGTAGACGCATAATCATCTAGAACGATGAGATCACTTCCTCTCCACACTCGGTTTGTTCGACGGTACATAGCCACTGCTACTCCCAAATCTTTACTTCAGATATAGATATCTACAGTCTTGTCGACGATAACACCATATAAAGTTTGTTTACTACTCCAGAATTGCGACTCACTTTTTGAGGTGCTTGGCTAAGTACATCATTGTTGACACGATAGCATCAGGAGACAAAGAAATGCTGTCAATGCCTAGATTGGTCAACCATACCGCCATCTCAGGATAGGTAGAGGGCATGTCACCACAGATGCCTATCTTCTTGTTTGCCTTCTTGGCGTTGTGGATGGCTAAGGAAAGCATTCTCTTCAATCCCTCTCCGCGCTCATCATACAAGTGCTCGATAAGCTCTGAATCTCTATCCACACCCATGGTGAATTGGGTGAGATCATTACTCCCGATACTGAAGCCATCAAAGATTTTAGCATACTCTTCCCCAAGAATGACATTAACAGGAATCTCACACATCACATACACTTGCAATCCTTTGTGGTGCTGCTTTAATCCGTTTTTTGCCATGATCTTCAACACTTTCTTGCCTTCCTCAGGAGAACGACACATCGGAATCATGCATTTGATGTTGTGGAGACCGAACTCATCTCTAGCTTTTGCCAGCGCTTTACACTCTAGCGCAAACGCAGGGGCGTAGCTTTCAGAATAGTAACGCGCAGCACCCCTCCAACCAATCATAGGGTTTGCTTCCACAGGTTCGAAATTTTTCCCGCCAATAAGATTGGCATACTCATTACTTTTGAAGTCAGAAAAACGAACGATGACATCCTCAGGATAGAATGCCGCACCAATCGTACCGATACCCTCGGCGAGCTTGTCCACGAAGAACTGCGCCTTGTCTTTGTATCCCTTTGTCAAAACAGCTATTTTTTTCTTTGCATCTTCCTCCACCTTCTCCGGACGCAGCAATGCTAAAGGATGTATCTTGATGTATTCATTGATGATGAACTCTTCACGCGCTAACCCAACTCCGTGGTGGGGTAACATGGCAAGATCGAACGCTTCATCAGGGTTGCCAATGTTCATCATGATTTTTACTGGCAATTTTGGTATGCTCTTGAGAGATATGGTTTTGACAGCAAACTTGAGTTGGCCCTTCAAAACTTTGCCCAGCTCTCCTTCAGAGCAACACACAGTGACGTCTTGGCCTTGCTTCAGTTTTTCAGTAGCATCATTCGTTCCCACGATGCATGGGAGGCCTAGCTCTCTTGAAACGATTGCTGCGTGACTCGTTCTTCCACCTCTGTTGGTGACGATGGCCTTTGCCTGACGCATGATAGGCACCCAATCCGGATCGGTCATCTCGGTAACCAATATCTCGCCAGGTTTGAACTTCTCGATATCGTGAGCTTCGCGGATGATGTTCACCTTACCCGAAGAAATCTTCTTACCTACAGCTTTTCCTGAGACGAGCAATTCGCCTTGCTGCTCCAGTTTAAACTCTTCATAGGAATCCCTGTTCCTGTTGGATTGTACTGTTTCCGGTCGCGCCTGTACGATAAATAATTCCTTAGTAAATCCGTCAATAGCCCATTCGATGTCCATGGGCGTCCAGTGACCTCTTTTCTTGGAATAATGATCTTCAATAATGCAGGCCCATGCAGCAAGTTGCAACACTCCTTGGTCATCCAAACAAAACTTTTCACGATGGCTCTCTGGCGTGGGAACAGTCTTGATGGGCTTGCTGCTATCTTTGGAGTAAATAATCTTGGTTGCCTTCTCTCCGAGTCTTCTTTGCACGATGCTGTGGAAGCCTTGTTTGAGTGTGGGCTTGAAAACATACCATTCGTCTGGGTTCACGGCTCCTTGGACGACATTCTCTCCGAGACCGTAACTTCCCGTAATGTAGACAACGTTGGGAAAGCCACTTTCTGTATCTAGAGTAAAAATAACACCTGCGCTGCCTGCGTCACTCCTCACCATGCGCTGACAGCCAATGCTGAGAGCTACCTTGAAATGATCAAATCCTTTTTCTGCACGATAGGCAATCGCCCGATTGGTAAACAAGGAGGCAAAGCAACGCTTGCAAGAATCCATAAGGTCGTGTTCGCCACGAACGTTCAAGAAGGTCTCTTGCTGTCCTGCAAAGCTTGCGTCTGGCAGGTCCTCTGCTGTTGCAGAGCTTCTCACCGCAACATCCACATGCTCGCGTTTGGCTTGTTTGGATAGTTTACGATAAGCAACAATGATCTCTTGCTTCAAATCATGAGGAAAATCACAGTGTGAGATGATGTGGCGGCAGGCTTCTCCTGCTTTTGCGAGCGCCTTGACATCAGTATGGTCTACACCCTTGAGCGCTTTTTTGATCTGCTCATCAGCATTATTTTTTTCCAAAAAGTGACGGTAGGCAGTGGCAGTAACTGCAAATCCATTAGGAATTCGAACTCCTTGCTTGGTAAGGTTTTGATACATCTCACCTAAACTTGCGTTCTTGCCACCTACAAGCCCCACATCTTCGATACCCACCTCATCAAACCAGAGCACCAGGGCATGCTTCTTGTTCATGCTTTAAAAGTGAGCCCACCCCTATATAATGCTTACGACGAGGGCTTACCACTACCCAGAGCGAAAACCATATAAGAATGAACACTTGACCCACACGCATGGACCCGTTTAGCTGGTTGTTCCAGCACGAAGAAGGAACAAGTGTGGAGCACGCACTCTTACACGAACTCTTCCAAGCTAGACGGAGCAAACAGCACGTCATGATGCAAGCTCACGAAAGAAACAATCCTTTCTTGCTTCGCCATCTTCCTGCACTAAATGATCGCGTGCTGCAAGCGTTGGACAACATCCAGCAGGCAGGTACCACACTCCTCATCCAGAAAGTGGTGGACCAGAGTCATGCACAACTCCAAGAAGCCATCCCACAATTGCAAGGAAGGCACAAAAAACGGGCAACCCTTGCCAGACAAGCCCTAGCACAAGTTCAACAATCCAAGAAAAGTATGATCGCGTTTGCCGGAGAGGCTGCAGTAGATTGTTCTCGCCAGATGGCAAGCGTGCACAAGAGTTTTGCACTCCTGGACCGTGCTCTCCATTCCCAGACCCAAAGCGTGGAGGACAAGGACTGGGAAAGCGTGGCACATTATACAGAACAGGAACAGGATGCGCACGCCGCACTCAACACAAGCCTCCAAAATCTCACCCAGCACGTTATCGGATGCGCAGAAGCTAAACATTTTTAAGGCAGAGGGAAACGATCACCTCATGAAAAGAGCATTATTGCTGTTGCTATTGGTGGCCTGCGTACCTAGCTTTGACTTCGTAGGCATAGAAAAACAAGTAGACCAGTTGAGTATCAAACATGGTGGCCCAGGATGGAAATTAGAAGGCATTGATGGCTTGATGAATCCGTTAGACACCATAGACGCACATCTTACCGATCTTAAAGAGTTACAACTACAATTGGAAGGCAAACCGCAAAAAGAAGCGAGCAGTATGTTGATCGAGACCCGTATCAGCATGTTACAAAGCCAACAATACTTCTTAGAATCGCAAGTACTAGACCCAAGACCTCTAGCAGAGATTGTGTTGACAGGAAGTGATACCTTGATCAACGCTAGCATCGAACGATTTAGCTGTGCAAACAGAAACAAAATAATCACGGCCACCATCCTCTTAGAACGCTCTTTAAACAGGGCCCATGACGCCATCAACCAACTAGACCTCTTGTTGCAACAACACGAGTTTGCCCGCCCTATCATTGGCACAGATGACACTCGTCCCAAGTTCTACACCGCAAGATTAGGCAAGGTTTGGACTACTATACGCGTGAATAACGTTCTCGTGAGCCAATGTCGATAGGACAACCTTTTTAAAGGAACCGAGTGTTGATACGGTAATGGAAATCAAGATTCTCGAAGAGAGCAAAGATCGGTTGTTGTTTGATATTGAAGGCGAGACCAGCACGTTAGCAAACGCGCTTAAGCAAGAGCTCACCCAAGACAGCCATGTCAAGAACGCAGGGTACAACGTACCCCACCCATTAATCGAGACACCACGCATTCTGGTAGAGACAGACGGTGCAGATCCTAAGAAGATCGTCGCGGAAGCTTGCAAAAGAATCCGCAAAGAAGTCTCTAAACTGAAAGACCAAGCAAAGGTGTTGAAGTAATGCCCGACTTCTTACAAACATTCTCGATTCCAGAACATGTTGAAGAGATACCTTCAGACGAAGCACCCACCGAAGATACTGCAGGAAGATTAATAGAGGAATTGGACGCAAAATACGAAGTTTTCAAAAGCAAAGACGTTGCGTTTCACCTTCCTAGACCCATAACTGTGATCGGTACAGACGCTGAGGCAGCCGAGATAGTGCAAGAGATAGCTCCCGTGTACTCTCCTGGCCCCATACAGGGAAAAACCTAAAACTATTTATCTTCTAGAGCGTGCCCAAAGCCATGTTCGTACGTGTCAAGAAAATATCTGGGAATGACTATGCCTATCTTGTGGAGAATGCATGGACAAAATACGGCACTAGACAGCGAGTGACTGCCTATCTCGGCAAAGTTATCCGACCAAAAACAGTAGAAGAGTATCCGTATCCTGAACTTAAGAATCATAAGCAAGCTATCCAAGAACTCATCAAAAGAGAGCTACAAAATAAGGGCTTCAAAGAAGAAGACAAGCTGTGGGTGCTGGAAGACTTATCTGTAAACCTAGAAAGCGGCGAAGTAAAGAAGAAAAACAAGGATGTTGCTCTAGGGATGAACGAAGGATTTCTCACCAAAGCAACATACCAACAAGCTTTGCACTTCAAGCTCGGCGAAACTCATGATGAGAGTGCAAAGGCGCTAGCAGCCGCCTGCTTGGAAGCAGGCATCAAACTTTCAGATGCAGCATTTGTGAGATTGTTCGAACTACAACAACCCCAAGAAACCACCACTAAAGTAGAGTATTGAAGGTTTCACAACATTTTTAAAGAACCTCTTGATCCAAAGCCTCATGGTTCCAAAACATATAGGCTTCATTCTCGACGGCAACAGAAGACTTGCTAAGCGATTAATGGTCAAACCATGGAAAGGCCACGAGTGGGGTAAAGACAAAGTATTGAAAGTGCTTGATTGGACCAAAAAACTAGGAGTGGAAGAGATAACCTTCTACGCCTTAAGCATCCAAAACCTAGGAAGACCAAAACAAGAACTCGACCACATCATGAGACTAGCCCAAGAAGGCTTTGAGGAACTCAAAACAAAGGCAGCAGACCTCAAAGAAGAAGGCGTGCGTATCAACATCATCGGACGCACACAATTACTACCCGCATCCTTACAACAGACCATCAAAGAATTGATGGAACTCACGAAAAACAACACCAAAAGAATGGTCAATTTTGCGCTTGCGTATGGTGGCAGGGAAGAAGTCATAGATGCAGTTACCAACATAGCCAAACAAGTAAAGGAAGGCAAGCTAGACATTGACGCCATCAACGAAGAAAGTTTTTCTGAAAACCTCTACAGTAAAGGAGAGCCAGACCTTATCATACGGACGGGCGGAGACAAGAGAACAAGCAATTTCTTACCCTGGCAGTCCATCTACTCAGAATGGTTCTTCCTAGACAAGTTCTGGCCAGAATTCGAAGAGGCAGACCTTCTTGCCGTCGTGGAAGAATACGGACAGCGCGAAAGACGCCACGGAAAGTAGCAAAGCTTATATACTTCTTCGTCCTTATATAATAGTTACAAAAAGGTTCTTATGGCAAAAGTAAAAGATCTAGCAACAGTTCTGACCGTCGGTCTAGGCACTATTGCGTTCGGAGTCACGAGCGTTGTTATCGCCGTTTCAGTAGCCCACGGAATGTGGCAGGAAAACCGAGTATGGTATCGTAACATGAGTAAGGCCAAAGTAGGCATGAGCATACAAGACGGACAACCCGGTCAAAGCGTGGCCGACCAAGCAGACTTCTGCCGCAGAGCAGGAATCGACCCCTGCCACATCAACTATGAAGGCCGTATGGACCTCAGAAAAGTAGACTCTGCTAAACTCGCAAGAGCCGTAGAGAGCTACAAACGCAACTAGCCAGATAAGCAATAACTATTTATACTTCTCTAACTTCTATAATTACATGAATTTAGTACTAGGAGCCAATGCAGGCGTTCTACCTAGTACTACTACAATGAAGCCAACGGCTTAAGCCGTGACACCTTCTCTTCTTCACAAAAACTGAGTTTTTTTGGGCTGGTAACCCTCTACAATTTCTCGGCGGTGAGAAGCAAGATCGTGTTGGATGTTTGGTAACAACGATAGAGAGGAGGCTATCATGATAGTGATAAAAATAGGCGGAAGTGTGCTCGCCAACGAGGCACGATATCAGCAGATGGCCAGGAACATAAAGCAGCTGCAAGATGACGTGTGTGTGGTGGTGAGTGCGAGACAAGGAGAGACGGAAGAAAGAATTAGAGAGATACGAGCAGAAGACGAGGCACAGCTTCGGCTAGCCCTAGCTGGGGACCAGGAGTATGCCACATACAACGTACCTGAGGTAGCCAGACACATGGTGCAAGGAGAGATTGACAGCGCCCATCGTCTGGCACAGTACATTGACGGAGCAGAGATCGTGGTACAGGACGGTAGGTTCCCTATCATCGCCAACCACAGCTATCTCTGTGGACGCGTGGAAGAGGTAAAGGAATGGCAACCCAAAGGAAAGTGCGCGGTGATTGCAGGGTATGGTGCTATCAATGGCGCAAACGAAGTAGTGTTACTAGGAAGGAATTCCAGCGATCTCGTTGCAGCCTGGATGGCACGCATCGTAGACGCACAAAGACTCGTGTACGTCAAAGACGTAGAGGAAGTGTTTGCAGACTTTGGTAGTGATAACCAAAGAATGCTCGACCACATCAGCCTGGCAGAAGCCAGAAAGGCAGGAAAAGTGCTGGACGCGCGTATTTGTGATGTTATAGAAGAACAACGCTTTGACGTGCGCATCGGTCACTTTGAGAACATAGAAGACCTTGCCGAAGGAAGAGGAGGAACGTGCATCCAAACAACAGCTTTATAAACGGAGGGCCAACCTACAACATAACCCGAATACTACCATGCGTCGCATGGCAGGAGGGACTATGAAAGAAGCATTCCTAAAAGCGTGGAAGACTGCAAAAGAAGGCTCACCTAAACGAAAGTTTACACAATCTGGCGAGCTAATCATCACGCTGAAAGATCTTGACATAAAAAAGCAAGACAATCAGATAGATGTGTTCTTACAGCTACCTCACGCTACCGGAAAGAAGATCAAACTCTGCGCCCTTGTAGGCCCAGAATTGGCAGCACAAGCAAAAGAAGCTTGTGACACCGTCATCCTAGCAGAAGAGTTCAAAACCTACAAAGACAAGAAGGTGTTGAAGAAACTAGCAGAAGACCACGATCATTTCATCGCACAAGCAAACATCATGGCAGACGTTGCCAAGACCTTTGGAAAGATTTTCGGACCAAAAGGAAAGATGCCCAACCCAAAAGCAGGATGTGTGGTGCCACCAAACGCAAACATCAAACAAATAACCGACAGACTCAGAAAGCTCACTAGACTTCTTACTAGAAACCAGTTCAACACCAAATCGTTGATTGGTAAGGAAGACCAAGACGATGCAGAAGTGGTAGACAACTGCATTGCCATCTACAACCAAGTGCTCTCAAACTTACCAGGAGAAAAAGCCAACATCAAGAGTGTGCTGCTAAAAACAAGCATGGGCAAGCCCGTGAAGGTGAAAGTATGAGCGAAAAACCTAAAGCTCGCGTGAGCGAATCAAAAAAGAAGCGCGTCAAGGAACTCATCGAGATACTCAAGGCTAACACCGCCATAGGCATTGCAGACCTAGAAAGCCTACCTGCAGGCGCCATGGCAAAGATCAAGAAAAACCTACGAGGCAAAGCCAAGATCATCGTAAGTAAGAAACCACTCATCGAGATAGCCATCAAAGAAGCAGGCATCGACAAGCTCGACCAACTACTAGAACACAAAACCGTGATGCCCGCGTTTGTCGTAGGCAAAGAAGATCCATTCAAGATTTACGCCGCCATCAAAAAGGGCAAGACCAAAGCACCAGCCAAAGAAGGACAAGTAGCTCCCACAGACATCGTCGTTCCAGCAGGACCTACCTCCTTCACACCCGGGCCCATCATCTCAGAACTAGCCCAACTAAAAATCAAAGCAGGCGTAGAAGAAGGCAAGATAGCCATCAAAGAAGACGCACACGTCATAAAGGAAGGAGAGACCTTTAGCCCAGAACTTGCAGGCATGCTCTCACGACTGGGCATCCAACCCATGGAAATCGGACTGAACGTGAAAGCCATGTACGAAAAAGGCATGATCTATGCTAAAGATGTTTTGGGCATTGACGAAGACCAACTCATAGCAGACATCACACTCGCAGCACAACAAAGCATGAACCTGGCAATAGAAGCAGGCGTTGTTAACAGCACGACAAGCGTGATGTTGATAGAGAAAGCCGCTCGCCAAGCGAATGCGTTGCAAAGCGTTGTTGACGAGGCCAAACCTGAAGAGAAAAAAGAGGAAGCCAAAACAGAAGAGGCTAAACCTGAAGAAAAGGCAGCGGAAAAGCCTGAAGAGAAGGCCGAACCCGAGAAGAAAGAAGAACCAGCGAAAGCTGAGAAAACCGATCAAACTAAAGATCAAGGAGGAAAATAGATGGAATATGTATATGCGGCACTGTTGATCCACAAAGCCGGTGGCAAAGTGGAAGAGGCTAGTGTGAAGAAGGTATTGGAAGCCGCGGGCATCCAACCTGACGAAGCCAGATTGAAGGCTTTGTGCGCAGCGCTACAAGACGTCAACATTGACGAAGCTGTAGAAAAAGCAGCAACCGTAGCAGCCCCTGCAGGCGACGCCGCACCCAAAGAGGAAAAGAAGAAAGAAGAGAAAAAAGAAGAAGTGAACGAAGAACAGGCAGCAGCCGGTTTGAGCGCACTCTTCGGATAGACCCACCATGGAGGCAAAGATCAACGCCCTCAAACGTAGTCTGGAAGAGCTAGGCAGCACTATCCGCGACGCGATAGCAAAGAGGAGGGCAACAGGGAAGCAGATCGCTTCAAAGATCAACCAAACCAAGGAGCTCAGAACAGAAAGGAACGAGCTCACGGATGCCGTCAAGGATCTCAAACAACAGCGTAGACAGCAGAATAAAAAACTGAAGAGCGCGCTGGACAAAGTACGCAGCATTCCTCGAGAAAAAACTAACTCTGCCGGTCTCAAGAAAAGAATTGATGATCTAGAGTATGAGCTGGAAACCGAAGCACCATCGTATGCACAAGAGCAAAAGATGATGAAGCAGATCAACACACTACGAAAAGAGTTCAAAGCAGCGCAAGCACAGGAAGCGCTAAACAAAGACCGCGCCGTACTCAAAGATGATCTCACTGCCACTCGCGGAGAGGCAGACGAAACGCACAAGAACATCCAAACTAAAGCGCAAGACAGCCAGGAAAGGCACGAGAAAATTATCACGCTCAACAAAGAAATAGACACGCTAAAAGCAGAAGAAGACAAGATCAAAAAAGAGATTGACGACAATACAACAGAAGAGGCCAAACAAAAAGTTCAGCTTAAGAAACTCATGAAAGAGGCCGGCATCGAAGAAGAACCAGATGCTAAAAGTCTTAAAAAGAAACTGCACGACAAGAAAAAGGTTGCAGAAACCAAACTCGCCAAAGGAGAGAAGCTCACGACTGATGATCTTCTAGCCTTACAAGGATGAAAGTTGCGGGACAGATTGCGGACATCTCAGAAGCAATAAGTGGAGAGACTGAAAAAGCTATTAAGGTGCTTACACCGCTGGTGATTTGTGACCCTGTTAAGAACGTGAGAGACGCAGGAATCTCCGCCCTCCTTGCCCAGCCCTGGATTGGCCCTTGGAAGGTCAGAGGAGGCAGGATGGCAGACGGACAGCTGATGCTCAAACTAAGCGAAGATGACAAAACTTTTGTGTGGGCTATTGTTGATGAGGCTCCAAAAGAGTATCAAAACAAACCTGCAACATACCATCCCTTTGAGGTAGAATAAATCTATTGCGACTTAGCAAACTCTGTGTACTTACAATTGCCACAGTGTTTTCTTTCCTTGTGCACTGCTAAGAAATATCCTGCGCCACATTTGGGGCAGTGTGGGTTGACACGCGTTACCGTGTCTCCTTTAACTTCATACAAGGGCTTTCGCGGCTTCTTCTTTTTTTCTGGCTTCTCACTCTTCTTGTCGTCAGCCATTATTCCTTACTCTCCGCTTTTCCCTCAGGTTTAGCTTCTGGCTTTGCTTCAGGTTTAGCCTCAGCATTCTCTTCGGGTTTAGCTTCTGCTTTTTCCTCAGGCTTAGCTTCAGCTTTCGCATCTGGCTTGGCTTCTTCTTCGCCTTCCTTCTTTGGCTTTGCCTTTACTTTAGGTTGGAATTTTTTGAGTGCTTCTTCGGTTTCGTACACGCATGCTTTGAATTCCGCGTGTGTCCTTCCATAATCAGATTGAATGGTTCGGATGACTACAACTTTAGCGTCGCACTTGCATTCTTTTGCTAATGCTTCTTGCAACTCTTTGTTTGAGGGTGTTGCCTTATCAAATACTAAACTGCCAGAAAGACAGTGGCGTTTGAGTAGTGGCTGAGCCTCCTTCTTGGTTATTTCGAGTTTCATCCTAATTTAATTGCGTACTCCCCTTCATATGTTATCTCTAACTCTTTAGCTATGTGACTGGTCTTGGAGTCCAAGATGTGTAGTCTTCCTTTGAATCCGTTGGCTAGCTGCTCAGACTTGCAGTTTGGGCATTGTGCCTCGGTGTAGAATAGTTTACATTGCTTGCAGATTTTTCGTTTCATTTTTTGGCCTCTTTTTCTTCTTTCTTCTTTTCTTTCTTTTCTTCCTTCTCTTCACCCGCTTCTTTTGCGGGTGCTTTCTCTGACCATTCTGGTTTTCCTAACCAGGGCTGTCTCATCGTCAACCCAATCTTTGGGTTTGCGATGTCTTTGTAAGAGACTGCGATGACTCGAGCAGTGCATAAGTCGCCCACTCGTAGCGTTCGCTTGGTGTCTCTTCCTAACAACACTTTGTCTTTGCTGAACGACACGAAATCGTCCATGGTCTGTGAAATGTGAATCATACCGTCTACTGGTCCCATCGTGAGGAAGGCACCGAAGTCTGTGATGTCTTTGATGCGGCCAAATACGACCTCTTGTAATTCGGGTCGTAGGGCGAGCACCTCAACAACTGCCTCATAGTAGGCTGCTCCGTCTCCTGCGATGATGGTTCCTTCTCCAACATCCTTCACGCCTAAGACATCTACAACAATACCAAGATGGGGGGCTATCAAACCCTCAAACTTGTTTCGTGCAGCCTTGGTCACTGCTACGTCTAAATCCTCCCCAAAAAATAGGGGTGGAACGCGTACGTGATCCCTTAGTTCGATCTTAAAGAACATTTTGAGCTAAAACGAGAGTAAACAGGCGGTTTATAAAGCTTTTCCCTTGATTCGTTCTAATAATGCTGTGGTGGACCGTCCGGGAGTAAACGGGATCGCGACCAAACTGCCACCATTCTTGGTGACAGTCTCAGATTCAGGCATTTTTTGGACGTCATAATCTCCACCTTTTGCGTGAACATCGGGTTGTATGGCTTCTAAAAGTGCCACAGGAGTGTCCTCATCGAAGACGGTTACGTAGTCCACACACTGCAAAGAAGCCAATAATAGGGCTCTATCCTGCTCGTTGGCGTAAGGACGGTTCTCTCCTTTGTATCTTTGTACAGAAGCGTCGCTGTTCAACCCCACAATAAGCACGTCACCTTGCTTTTTAGCATCCGCAAGGTAGGTTGCATGCCCTACGTGCAGAAGGTCAAAACAGCCATTCGTGGTGACTATCTTTTTCCCTGCTTGTTTCAAGCTTTGTACAACAAGGGCGATCTCTTCTCGTGTCTTAATTTTTTCCTTCATGGAGTTTCACGTACTTTTGCTGTCTAATAATCAGCACAGGGACTTGTTTTTGCCTTAAAAGCTTGCGCAACTCCACGTCCATGGTGGCCACTGCATCCGCAGGTGTGGCGTTCCTAACAAACCAGTCATCCACCTTACCCTCGGATGGAAGCTCTTCCATGTTGTCTAAGAATTTCAGGGCCAATTTTGCGTATCCTGCTCGTGCCGTTCCCCCAACAGACAGCTTGTCTAGCTCTGCACGCACTCCAGAAGGAAAGGATACTTGTTGGGTGGACACGTTAGCCAGCTCGCTAACAAGGTCTACACGCCACTCAGCGCAACAGATCAAAAAGCTCGTGTCCACGTACAGCATACGGCCTATATCGATGTACGCTATAAAAAACTATTTAAAGACGACAAAAGTCAAAAGACTATGACAAAAGCTGTACTCCAAGAAGTGTTGGACCTCATCAAGCCTGATGACAAGCTAGAAAAGGCAACCATGGAGCATGTAGAAGCATTCATCACTCGCCTCAACAAAATATTAGGGGCAAAAGCCAAAGTGAAGTTGGGCGGAAGCTTTGCCAAAGGAACGTGGTTGAAGGGAGACCATGACGTGGATCTTTTTGTCGTTTTCAAAGGAAAGGCAGACAGTGATTGGCTGGAAAAGAAACTCAAAGGATGGAAGGCTCGCAGAGTACACGGTAGTCGCGACTACTTCCACATCAAAGACAAGGTAACCTTCGAACTAGTTCCTGTACAACAAAAACATGTCAACATAACCGATTACAGCTTGGGCCATGTTGCGTGGGTCAACAAGAAAGGGAACAAGGACGACATTCGACTAGCCAAACGCTTTTGCAAAGCAGCAGGCGTGTACGGAGCAGAGAGCTACCTCCACGGCATCAGCGGTCATGTCTTAGACATTCTGGTTATCCATTACAAAGGGTTTACGAAATTTGTCAAGGCGATTAGCTCTTGGAAGCCACAAACCGTGGTAGACGTGAACAACACGTACAAAGGAAAGGCATTGCAGGTTATGAACACCAGCAAAACTTTTGGACCGTTGGTTGTTGTGGATCCATTACAAAAAACAAGAAACGCTGCCGCAGCACTCAACCAAGAGAACTATGACAAGCTCGTAAAGCACTGCAAAGCGTACGGTAAGAAGCCAAACACGAAATTATTCACTGCGCAACCTTTGGATTATGCAAAGTTGGCCAAGCAAGGATGCTTAGTCACCCTAAATGCCAAACTTAAGAGAGACAAGCCGGATGTGGCGCGCACCAAACTCGTGAAAGCCTTTGAATACTTACACAAACGAACCAAAGAGTATGGGATAAAGCAAGCAGGCATTGACTGGATGACCGACACCGTGTGGTTCGTGTACAAAGAAAAAAGCAAACCCACCATAGAAGTTATAGGCGGACCGCCTGTGAAGATGGAAAAGCACGTCAAAGCGTTTAGTAAAGGCAGAAAAACGTTTGTCAAAGCAGGAAGGGTTTGGGCAAAGCAAAAGCGAACCCACACCACACCAGGACAAGCGATCAAGCAACTACTTAAAGACAAGTATATCAAGGAACGCGTGAGTACGATAACATGTGGCAAGCAATCATCCTAAGCGCACTACCCATCTTTGAGGTACGCGGAGGCATACCCCTAGGGATAGCCCAAGGACACCCCATCTGGTTAGTGTATGTAACATGCGTGCTTGCAAACATTTTAGTGGTACCCATCGTGTACTTCTTCTTAGAAGTCATCCATCACAGATTCATGCACTATGGCGCATACCAATCCTTGTTTGACAAGTTCATGGAACGCACACGAAGAAAAGTCCACAATAAAGTAGAAAGGTGGGGAGTGTGGGGTCTCACGTTATTCGTTGCCGTACCTCTACCTGTGACAGGCGCGTATACAGGAACGTTGGCCGCCTGGTTCTTTGGCATGGATAAGAAACACACATTGATCGCCATAACTATAGGAATTTTGATCAGCGGAGCCATCACAACAGCCGTAGCCATCGGCGCCCTAAGCCTAGGTGGCTGGATGTGAAGTTGTTCGAACAAGAACCAGGAAAACAAGCACATCTCAACGGCGCCATACCCTTTGACAAAGAAAACTTTCAAGATCTCAAGCTAGAAGAAAGGAAGATAGCATACATTGACGGAGGGAATGCAGAAATTTCCGGAGGAGCAAACTATTCAGTACAATTACTAAGAACATATGCCACGATATGGGGAAAAGAAAGACTTCATGCAGTAAGAAAAGAAAACCCGCTAGTGGTACAATCCCAAAACAAGGAAGGCATGCAGTGGGTAAGCACCTCAGGAAGCACGTTTGATTTTAACGAAAAAGGATTGATGCAGGGCCAGCACACCCCCACACCCGCAAGCGTGGCAGACCATCTACGAAGGATAGCAGAATTAAAGTTAGCATTAGAGGTGGTGCAGCACGCTCCTGACATCATCGTGCTTGATGGCAATCTAGAAACCAGCACCCCAACAGAAGCCAACGTCATGGACACGCTCAAAAGAGCGTGCCAACAACACAACATACTCCTTATAGGGTTAGCCAAAACAACAAGTTTAGTGACCGACACAGGAATGGGACTGCCGGATGCGCTTATGCAACTCACCCAAAAAAAATCATGGGTCTACCACCCTATAACATCAGGCATGCTTAGCATGGTGAAACTTCATGAAAGAGGTAGCGCGTATCGCATGGACGGCCCTCCTGAAGCAGCGCATGCACTTGCAGCCCATGCCAAGGACGCTGCTTTCCCTGGCTATCCTTACCCGCTAATAGAAGCAGACCAATTAGCTCGCATAACCCAAAACGAAACCTTACGCTACAAACTATTATTAGAAAACACCAAACAAGCCAATGACGCTCATGATGTTTTAAACATTATTACGGGTTGGTAAAAGCCTGGCTTCTCGTCCCAAATCAAGCTGAATAGCACCTTCCAACGGAGCAAGGATACCTGTGCGCTCTGCTTTCTTTTCCTTAGTTTCGACAAAAGCTTTTATAAGATCTTGCTGCCTTGCCCTTGTTATGGTATCTTCAGGAGAAAGAAAACCTTGAGCTGGCTCACTGAACTCACCAATACTCCCACCGGGCGTGAAGACATCGCGCTTGGTCACGTCCTTGGCACGCTTATCGGAGCCTATATCTTTTATCGTATCCTTGCGAGCATCCTGCGGCACAACGCCCTTGAAAGACGCAAGAAGGCCAGCACTAAGAACAGCAGTCCCACCCACAGGAGCTAAATTAATACGTTCTTTCTCAACAAGAGTTGTTCCTATAGGTGCGAACCCAAAAAAGTTAAGTCCTTTCTCCACAATCCCTCTCGGAGCAACAGGACCGGTTCCCGGAACCAATACTGTCTCCCTGCTTTCAACACCCACGATTTCTCCTAGCCTTTCAGCATCAGGGCCTCTACCAAAAAGAACACTTTGAGCAATAACCTGTCGCAAAGCACGATCTCCTGCTGTACTCACCGACTCCTCTCCCTCAGGACTAATCCTTAGCTCTTCACCCTGCCCTCTTTTCTCCAAAACACTCAAGATAGCTTGTTCTCTAGCACGCAAACCAGCAGCAGCAGCTGCAACACCACTTCCTGGCCCAGAAGTAGAACTTTCATCAAGTAAACCCCTTCTTCTGGCTACACGAAGAACTCCCTCATATGCGTTTCGAAAGCGCCAACACTACGGGTAGTGGTCCCCTCTTGAAGGAAAACACCATATTCGACGAGAGGTCCCGCTTGTAGCTAAGGTTTAAAAACCGCCTGGCAGTGAAGATACCGTGGCAAAAGACGCCAAATTGAAGGTGGCAGAGGCCATCCAAGACGATGTCAACAAGGGCATCGTACGGATTGACAGCAATTTTATGCGTACGATAGATGTCAGACCAGGCGACATCGTAGAAATTGAAGGCGAAAGGAAGACCGTGGCCATCGTAGACCGTGCCTATCCTGGAGATATCGGATTAAACATCGTCAGAATGGACGGATTAATCAGAAAAAACGGCAAGACCAGCATTGGCGAAAGTGTCAAAGTACAAAAAGGAAAGGTAGACCAAGCCAAACGCATCGTAATCGCACCAGCCAAAGAAGGCATCGTGGTACGAGCGTCTGCTAACATCTTCAAACAAGGATTACTCGGCCGTGCACTAATGAAAGGAGATATCATCTCTTTAGGTGGCACCGGAAGACGACGCAGCACTATGAGTGATAATCCCATCTTTGACGAAATCTTTCCATTACTCATGGACGAACCCATGCCCGGCTTTGGCTTTGGAGACTTGAAATTCATCGTTGCAGAAACAAACCCTAGCAAGACCGGAGTCATTGTTACTGACCAAACAGAGATTGTCCTAAACCCCGAAGCCATCGAAGTCAAGGAAGAAGCCATCCCTGAGGTAACGTACGAAGATATTGGTGGTTTGCACGGAGAGATCACTAAAGTTAGGGAAATGATTGAACTTCCACTGAAACATCCAGAAATTTTCGAACGTCTCGGCATTGAACCGCCCAAAGGAGTGTTGTTACACGGACCACCCGGAACAGGAAAAACGTTACTCGCAAAAGCTGTAGCAAACGAGACCAACTCACACTTCTTAGTCATCAACGGACCAGAAATCATGAGCAAATACTACGGTATGAGCGAAGAAAATCTTAGGAAAAAGTTTGAAGAAGCAGAAAAGAACGCACCCGCCATCATATTCATAGACGAAATAGATGCTATCGCCACCAAAAGAGAAGAAACAAAAGGCGAGGTAGAACGAAGAGTGGTCGCACAGATGCTTGCCCTCATGGATGGCTTGAAAAGTAGAGGCAAAGTCATCGTCATCGCTGCCACCAACGTACCCAACACCCTCGATCCCGCACTCAGACGACCAGGAAGGTTTGATAGAGAGATCGAAATTGGCATCCCAAACAAGAAAGGACGAAACAACATTCTCAAGATCCACACCAGAAGCATGCCCTTAGCAAAAGAGGTCAAGCTGGAAGATCTAGCCAGCATCACCCACGGCTTTGTGGGAGCAGACCTAGCAAGCCTAACCAAGGAAGCAGCCATGATTTTACTACGCAGAGTACTTCCTGACTTCAAGTACGATGAAGAAGAACAAATACCCAAAGAGATACTCGAAAAGCTCATCATCACAAAAACAGACTTTGAAGACGCACTAAAGGTCGTAAGACCCTCTGCACTCAGAGAAGTCATGGTAGAATCTCCCTCCGTAGAATGGGATGCAGTAGGCGGACTGGAAGAAGTGAAACAAGAGATCAAAGAAGCAGTCGAATGGCCGCTCAAACATCCAGGAGCCTTCAAAAGACTAGGCGTGAGTCCACCAAAAGGCATCCTGTTGTATGGCGCACCCGGAACAGGAAAAACATTACTAGCCCAAGCAGTGGCCACAGAAAGCGAAGCAAACTTCATTTCTGTCAAAGGACCAGAATTGTTAAGCAAATGGGTAGGCGAAAGCGAGAAAGCAGTTAGAGAAATCTTCAAGAAAGCAAGACAGACCGCACCCACCATCATCTTCTTTGATGAGTTAGACTCCCTAGCACCAAAAAGAAGTGCAAGCGAAGACAACAAAGTAGGAGAACGCGTCGTCAACCAGCTATTAACTGAGATGGACGGCTTAGAAGGACTACAAGATATTGTCATTATAGGGGCGACCAACAGACCCGACATGGTAGACACCGCACTACTACGACCAGGAAGGTTTGACCGAATCATACTCACACCTGTTCCCGACAAAAAAACACGCAAAGCCGTCTTCGACGTCCACCTTAAAGGAATGCCACTTGACGATGAAGTGTCTTCCGACGCTCTTAGTCAGAAAACCGAAGGGTTTGTGGGAGCAGACATCGAAGCAATATGTAGAGAAGCAGCCATCATGGCCATGCGCACCGACATCAAGGCAAAAACGATAAGCATGAAGCATTTCGAGGACGCCATGAAAAAAGTAAGACCTTCTGTGACGAAAGAAATCGAAAAAAGCTACCAAGACATCCAAGAAGGCTTCAGAAGCGCTCACGCAAAGCAAATGGGCGAAGACAAACCAAACTACTTTGGATAATGGCAATAACAAAACCCGTCGTAGGACAATACCGAAGGTGGGAACGCCACGATGGAAAATGGACCAATTTTTCCGAAGGATTCTTCTATAGACGCCTTCTGATACAAACTTTTCACCAAAAAGAGGCCCCAGGATTACCTTCCAGCCTCTTGGAGGAAATGAAAGGAGTCCAAGATTGGCACCCGTTTACAGGAAAAGAACAAGAATGCAGACAGTTAGAGAATTGTCTTATCAAGTACGATGCACTGGACGAAAGACCCAGAGACGCATTGTTTGACGCCCTCGCACAGGATAAGGTTTAAGTACTCCTTCTTTACAGTGCGAATATGACAACAGAAGTACACGCACGACACATACTAGTAGAGACAGAGCAGGAAGCTGACGATATTTTGAAAGAGATCGAAGGCGGTAAAGACTTTGGAGAGATAGCACACGCCAAGAGTAAGTGCCCTTCTAAAGAACAAGGCGGCAGTCTTGGCTGGTTTGGAAAGAACGCAATGGTAAAAGAGTTTGAAGACCAAGCATTCTCCATGAAACCCGGCGAGGTAGCCAAGGTCAAGACACAATTCGGCTGGCACGTGATCAAGGTAGAAGAAGTCAAATAACCTTTTAAAGAGCAACCGCTCTAGCACAACCCATGCAGCCAGGTGACCGCGTTTCTGTAGTAACCGAGCAAGAAGAGTTAGAAGGCACGCTCATGCCAGAACAGCAAGGCTTCTTTGTCCTCAAACTAGACACCGGCTACAATCTAGCGTTCAAGAAAAAAAGCGTCAAGAAAGTGGATGTTGTGCAACCAAGACAAGCACAAAAAGATGCCAAGGAAAAGATACAACAACAAAAAGGATTACCTAAGATTAGCATTCTGCATACAGGCGGCACGGTAGCCAGCAAAGTAGACTACAAGTCAGGCGGCGTCATCTCACGCTTCACACCCGAAGAAATACTCTCCATGTTCCCCGATCTTAAAGGAGTGGCGAACATCTCCTCCAGATTGGTAAGAAACATGTGGAGCGGCGACATGCGAGTAACACACCATAACCTGCTCGCAGAAGAGGTAGCCAAAGAACTAAACAAAGCAGACGGCGTCATCATCACCCACGGCACTGACACCCTCCACTACACTGCTGCAGCACTCAGCTTCATACTACAAAAATTGTCCAAACCCGTTATCATCGTTGGCGCACAACGATCCTCAGACAGAGGCAGCACCGACGCAGGATTGAACCTACTAGCAGCAGCTCAAGTCATCACACAAACAAAATGGACCGGCGTGGGCATCTGCATGCACGAAAACGAGAACGACGATGTTTGCGTGTTGTTACCCGGAGCACAAACCAGGAAAATGCACTCCTCCAGACGGGATGCCTTCAAACCTATCAACGCCAAACCCATAGCACGCATCATACCCAAAAACAAAAGCATCACCTTCACCTCAGAATTACAACCAGGAAGCAAAGCAGCACTAGAAGTAAAGGCCATAAAGCCACTCAAGGTAGGCATGATCTACACCTACCCCGGCATTACTGCTAAAGAAATACAAAACTACAAAGGATACGACGGGTTATTGCTAGTAGGCACCGGTCTTGGACACTTTCCTGTAGACAAAATCGATGATCTGACAGAAGAGAACGAAAAAGTATGGCAAGCCATCAAAGACCTGAAAGACACCGTCGTGGGCATGGCCACACAAACCATCTACGGAGAGACCAACATGAACGTCTACCAATATGGAAGAAGGCTACAGGAAGCAGGAGTTGTAGGCGGGATGCACAACATGACGCCAGAAACAGCATGGGTCAAACTCTGCTGGTTACTTTCCCACCATAACAAAGACGAGGTAAAAAAATTATTCACGATAAACCTAGTCGGGGAACTCCCGGAACGACTATGAAGTGCGGCATAGAGATACACCAAGAACTAGAAGGCAAAAAACTATTTTGTCAGTGTCCTACTCAGCTAAACGATGATCCGCCAGAAAGCACGTTTGTGAGAAAATTACGCGCAGTCAAAGGCGAGACAGAAGAAGTAGACGTGGCAGCAGCACACGAACAAAAAAAAGACAAAGAGTTTGTATACGAATTCCTAGAAGACAACGCCTGTCTCGTAGAGATGGACGAAGCGCCACCTAGACAGCTCAATCAAGAAGCGCTAGAAACATCCATCACCATCTCCAGGCTCCTAAACTGCACGATAGTAGACGCAGCACAAGTCATGCGAAAAACAGTCGTGGACGGCAGCAACACCTCAGGCTTTCAGCGCACCTCCTTAATTGGAAGAAACGGCTGGATAGAGGTGGATGGTAAAAAAATAGGCATCCAAACAGTAGTACTAGAGGAAGATGCCGCGAGAATCATTGACACCAAGGACAAGACCACCCACTACCGCCTAGACAGACTAGGCATCCCCCTACTAGAGATAGCCACCGACCCAGACATCACCTCACCCAAACAATGCAAAGCAGTCGCAGAAGCAATAGGCAGTCTTCTACGCAGCGTAAAAGTCAAGAGAGGGATAGGCACGATAAGACAAGACATCAATGTCTCCATACCTGGCGGAGCACGAGTAGAAATCAAAGGAGCACAAGACCTCTCCAAGGTTACCGATCTTTGCAACAACGAAATCAGCAGACAACAAGGACTCATCGAGATACAAAAACAACTCCACGGCAGCTTTGCCTTCAACATGCAAGAAATTCAAGCCTTTGCTAGCACCCAAAGCCAAGTACTCAAAGACAAAAACATTTTTGGCATCAAAGTAGAAGGTGCCAAAGGCATACTAGGAAAAGAACTCCAACCCAAGAAAAGATTCGGCACAGAACTGTCCGACCATGCCAAAATGTACGGAGCAGGAATCATGCATTCTGATGAGCTGCCCAAAGCAGGCATCACCGAGGAAGAGGTCGAAGCAGTACGGCAAGAGCTACAATGCAAGGAAGATGATGCCTTTGTCATCACCGCAGCAGACGAGACAACCGCAGAAACAGCCCTCAAAGCGGTTGTTGAAAGATTGCGCGAGGCAACCAAAGGCGTACCAAAAGAAGTAAGAAAAGCCAACCAAGATGGAACCACCAGCTACCTACGCCCCATGCCAGGAGCGGCAAGAATGTATCCAGAAACAGATGTGCCCATCAACAACATACCCGAAAACTACCTCAAACAAACATTACCCGAAACCGTCCAACAAAAAACCTTCCGCTACCAAAAAATGGGGTTAGGAGAGGACCTAGCAAAAGATATTGCAAAAGAAAACGCAACCCTCTTCGAAGCATGCCTAGACTACGGACTCAAAGAAGCGTACGTGGCAGAAATACTTGTCAGCGCAGCCCCCACCATCAGAAGACAGCACAATGTAGAGATCAATCCTTCAGACGAAGACTATCACGACCTCTTCAAAGCGATAGGGAAAGGAGAAGCTGCAAAAGAAAACGCCTTAGACATTCTCAAAGAAAACAAACCTGTCAAGGACGTGCTCAAAAAGTACAAGAGCATGCCTGATGACGCGCTCAAACAGCATCTAGAACGAATCGTGGCATCAAACAAGGGCGCACCCATGGGTGCACTCATGGGATTGGCCATGAAAGAGCTTCGCGGCAAAGCATCCGGAGAAAAGATTGCCAAGCTGCTAAAGGAATTGGTTTAAATACGCCCGCACCCTTATTCAAGTATTGCGCCCGTAGCTCAGCCTGGATAGAGCGACTGCCTCCTAAGCAGTAGATCCGGGGTTCGAATCCTCGCGGGCGCGTAGCACACTCAAATTTTTAAACCAACACCGCAGCTCCCATATTATGGCAACAGATTGGCTCATGATAGGTTTAGTAGTATTGGTAGCTATCGTCGTGGGCTGGGTACTTGGAACATTCTTTGCCAGGAAAAAAGAGGATGAACGAGTCTCTTACGAAAGAGAAGATGCCATCTCACGCTCAAGAAGCGTGCTCACTGGCCAGATGTCAGAGCAGATAGCTCCGTTCTTGCCAGACTTTCCTTACAAACCCACCGAAGTAAAGTTCTTAGGCAAGCCCATAGACTTTATCGCGTTCAAAGGTTTAGACGACGTGCCTTCTGAGATCGTTTTTGTCGAGGTCAAGACGGGCAAGAGTAAGCTGAATGCTAACCAACAAAAAATAAAACAATTAATCAAAGAAAAAAAGGTGAGCTGGGAAGAATATCGACCCATGCGCAGCCCGCCTAAACCCTTATAAATCGGCAAGCATCCTATTCTTGTATGCCTCCATAGCTCAGCGGCAGAGCGGCTGCTTCGTAAGCAGCAGGCCGAGGGTTCAAATCCCTCTGGAGGCTTTAGGATACACCGGAAATCTTCCGGAACAAAAAGGAAACGCATAAAAAGGGACGCGCCAGCAATAAGGCATGAAGCATTCTGTATGGCACTATATTTTTTTGCTTAGCTGGACGGTACTGGCCATCTGGGTAGTGCTTAAAACGATTGGCGTCATCAACACACCACCATGGCTAGAATTTGGCCTGCCAGCATCGGCAGTAGTGATAGGTGTGTTCGCACTGTACACAGACATTGTTAAGCAGATTCACAAGATCGATCGCGACCTTTTGGAGTTCAAGCACGATACCTCACTGGAGATCCAACAACTCAAGAAGGCGCTAGTATAGGCACCTCGTGATGTTGTAAACATCTCGGCTCGTAGCCTTCCTCCTTATCCCCTACAAGAATCTCAGGACTGTCGTACGGTGCTGGTTCCCCATCAATCAATCGCTGGGTTAAGGGTGCTTCCTTGTTGCATCCTTCCACCTCACATACAGCGGTGTACTTCTGCACCTCGCTTGCAATCCCTATTAGGTGGGGCATATACCCAAACGGCTCACCCCGAAAGTTGGTATCCAAGCCTGCCCCGATGATGTTCAAGCCATCCACAAGCAAACTTTTGACAACACCAACGATCCCTTCCTGAAAGAATTGCAATTCATCAATCACCACCACTCTTTGCTCAGGTGTTAATAGCGTGAGCATCTCTTCAGGAAAACTCACCACAAGAGGATCATAGCTTCTTGACCCAAAGCGAGATTCCACAGTAGGAGAACGATTATCCAGGAAAGGTTTCACAAACACCATGTCCACATCATCCCTATAATTCAATCCTTCCACCCTATGGATAGCGGCTAACGTCTTTCCACTCTTCATAGGCCCCACATATAATTCCAGTACTCCAGGTTTCACGTGCATTTTTTATCACCAAAAGTTTGATGATTTCATCCCAAAAATGCTTCACGCCTCCATGTCCAGTGTCCAGTGGCTAGCTTTTTATAATGCGAATCTGTGCTATCTTCGTGAAGCTACGAATCAGTAAAAAATTGTTAACCACGATACTAATCTGCCTAGCGCTGTTCATCGTGGCGTACGGTGTCAGAGTGTATGATTTGAACGGGACAGGCGCTACCTGGGACGAGTGGGGCTACCACTACCCGAGCATGGTGTACTACAAAGCCATCACTGATGGTAGCGCTTCTGAAGATTTTTGGAAGGTCAACAACGAGCACCCACCCTTGGTCAAGTATCTATACACGTACGCTTATTCCAAAGATCAAAGTTTTTTGGACATGCTTAGCGGCAAGACTCAACGCCACAACTACTTTACTGGCACTCCCTACACTAACGCAAGAAAAGTAAGTGCGCTTCTCAACGCTCTTACCGTACTGCTCTTGTTTGTCTACGCCAGAAGATACTGGGGACTGCCCATTGCCATCGTGGCCAGCAGTATACTAACTTTCTTGCCACACTTCTTAGGACACGGAAAGATCGCAGCGTTAGACAGTCCCACCACGTTCTTCTATGTTTTGGCCGTGTTTGGCTTCCATTATGCAATAGAAAAGGATACCTGGAAGACGTGGGGGCTTGCGTGGCTGCTTTCGGGATTAGCCATCTCCACAAAATACTCCAACTTTACGATCTTCCTGTTGTTTGGCGTTATGTATCTCATATGGCGATGGCCAAAGATCAAAGAAAACCCTAAGCACGCATGGTACTGGAAGACCGCACTATTACCCGTCGTGGCGTTGCTCATCCTTTATCTCATGTGGCCGTGGTTATGGTATCATCCGATTGACAACTTCCAAGCGAGCGTCTCCCACTGGACAGGTTCGCCCCCTAAGGAATTCTTCTTAGGCACACAACGAGAAGCACCTCTGCATTACTTCATCGTGTACTTCTTTGCCACCACACCTTTGCTAGTCCTGCTTCTCATCTTCCCAGGCATATGGCGTTTGGTGAGAAAAAGATCCTTCAAAACATGGTTACTGCTGTTATGGTTCTTGATTCCGTTCTTGTGGAGCTTTAGCACAGGGATACAGGATGGTATCCGATACATCTACGTTATTTTCCCACCTCTAGCGTTGGTTGCTGCGGTAGGATGGAGAAAGCTCCCCAAATGGAGGTGGCAAGTGTTTGCCATCATCATGGCAAGCTTGCTCTTGATTTCTGTGCGAATCCACCCGTACTACATTGATTACTACAATCCTTTGGTGGGCGGTCCGCAGGGCGTCCATGAAGGACAATTATTCGAGTTTGGCTGGTGGGGTGAAGGAAAGAAAGAGATGATTGACTGGATCAATGGAAATGTTCCACCCAACGCCATCGTTGGCACAAAATTCTCTCCTTACATCGACTTGAGTGGGTGGAGGAGTGACGTTCGCTATGTTGATCTAGAATTATTGAACTATTCTGGGCATTTAGATTATGTCGTCACCAACACGTATTGGGAATGGTTCAACGCAGAGGGCGACAAGTATCCTATCTATGAAGCAGATTTAGAAAACTATAAGGTGGTGCACACGATAGACGTTATGGGTGCGCCATTAGTAAAGATCTATAAAACTTGAAGGAGGCCGTCGTCCTCAAATTCGTTTTCCATATCTGAAGGAGTGCTATTGTGCACGGTTACCTCTACACCGTCTAACGTTGCCACAATTCTGTCTCCGGAATCCACTTTCACTGTTCCTGAAGCATAGGCTGCGTCCTTCATCTCAGAAAATACTGGCCAGATTTCGTATCTTCTGTTTGAAACGTTCCCCTGCACGACCACGGATAGAGAAACACCCTCCCCATACGTTACTGTGAGCCGGGAAAGAACATCACCCACCTCTCTTTGTGCGTCTCCCTTCATACCTAGCACATCATATCGAAACTCAGAAGAGTTTAGTGTGATTTCTTGCATTACTAACGGAAATTAGGGTGATTTTTAAACCTGTCCATACCTGCCAAACAAACTGTGCCATCTGATCCTAAAAATGTCTCTGAACATACGTAGCGCGTCCTTGACCGGCTTCACCTTAGAGTCCGGATTGTCAATCCACGTTACAGGAACTTCTTTGATGCTAAAACCTAGTTTTCTTGCCAAAAACAATGCTTCCACGTCAAAACCAAAGCCGTCAATGAAACTTCTAGAAAAGATTTCCTTGGCTGCTCTTTGTGAGAATAACTTAAAGCCACACTGTGTATCCCACACGCCAGGCACGGCTAGTACTTGGACTATTTTGTTGAACGTCTTGCCTAACAATTCTCTATAAAACGGTTGATGTACAGATATGACACTATCTTTCAACGCTCTGCTTCCCACAACCACGTCTGCCTTCACCTTCCGACAGTTTGCGAGCTCTTTTATGGGCGTGCTCATGTCTGCATCCAAGAATAGAATGTGCTGGCCATGAGCCTCTAGCATGCCTCTGCGCACTGCTGCTCCTTTGCCCATGTTTCTTGGCTGGCGAACCCTACGAACACGTTTGTCCTTGAAATCGTCCACTAAAAAGGGAGTTCTGTCGGTGCAGCCATCATCCACCACGATTATTTCTACCGCTTGACGACCAAAATATACAATTATTTCTTCTAGAGCCTTTTGGATGGTGTCTTGCTCATTAAATGCAGGAATCACGACGCTCAGCATGCCACAAACTGCAAAGGAAAGCTTATTAAGCTATCCCTTCTCGGTTGTCACATGAAGAAGTGGATATTTTTGTTGTTGATACTCGTTGTGGCGTGCCAAAAACCCATGCACCTTCCTAACGTAGACCCAGACGTGGTAGCTCCACCAGTAGATGAGGCTCCTGCAGAACCCACGCCCGTAAATACCACACCTACTAACACCACCCTTACCAACGTAACACCCCCACCAGAACCCGTGGTGAAGAATGTTACCCAAAACATTAGCGATCTTATCAAAGGCATAGAGAACACTCTCAACCTTACCATTAATGATACCGAACCAGAAGAACCCTTAGACATTCCCGCAGTTCCCGAAGGAGAGGTACGCCCAGACTTTGAGTTCAAGTATCCTTCAGAAGGGACACGCGTCAAGGGAGAAGTTGTCTCGCTCACGCTACGCATCCTAAACTTTACGCTAGGAAGAATGGGCGAAAATGTTTCCTGGGGAGAAGGGCACTTCCACGTCACGACACAGAACGCCTCCCTCATCGAGATGGAGCGCGCAACCAAAACATTACGCGGATTGCAACCCGGTGAGCAGTTCCTCACCGTAGAGATGGTCATGAACAACCACAGTTCGTATGGTGTGAGGAAGCGCATCACTATCGAAGCACAAACCGTGACATCCAAACGTTAAAGAATACGTTTAAATACGAGCAGACTCTTTTTACACGCATGTACGACATCATCATTGTTGGCGGAGGTTGCGCAGGATATGCAGCAGCCATGTATGCTGGAAGGTTAAACATGAAAACCCTCTTGCTAGAGGGCCAGCGAGGTGGCGTGCTTGCCGTAGCAGGTGCAGTAGAAAACTATCCGGGCTACATCAACATCGATGGCTTTGAACTTGTTGAGGAGATGCGCAAACACGCTCTGGAATACGACATTGACTTGAAAGGAGAGTTTGCCAAAGACATAAAAAAGAAGGGCAAAAATTTCGTGGTTACCGGCAGCAAATCATACGAAGGCAAAACAGTACTCTTTTCCACGGGAAGCGAGTGGAGAAAGTTAGGCGTTGAAGGCGAAGAAAAGTTTGCCGCAAAGGGCGTGCATTATTGCGCCTTGTGCGACGGACCATTGTACAAAGGAAAGACAGTAGCGGTAGTGGGAGGCAGCGACAGCGCAGGTAAGGACGCTTTGGTGCTGTCAGAACATGCCAAACACGTTTTCATGATTTACCGAAGAGAAAAGATACGACCAGAACCAATCAACCTTGCAAGGGTAGAAGAAAAAGTAAAAAAAGGAAAGATCACGATCATCAACAACACAAACGTAAAAGAAATCAAGGGTAAAGACATGCTGACTAGCGTGGTTTTGGACAAAACTTTCAAAGGAAAGAACGACCTCGAGTTGGATGGCTTGTTTATCGCCATCGGCCACATTCCCCTCTCAGATCTTGCAGTAAAGGTAGGGGTTAAAGTCAACAAAGGTAAAGAAATAATCATCAACCGCAAGGCAGAGACCAACGTGGCAGGTGTCTTTGCTGCAGGGGATGTTGCAGACACACACTTCAAACAAGCCATCACCGGTGTTGCAGAGGCCGTGCTCGCAGCGTATGGTGCGTATGAGTATGTGTCAAAGCAAGAAGTTATCGCTACCTAAGCGTGTCTCGCAACTCATCCATGACATCCATCAATCTATCTCTTGATCGATACACGTTGAAATCATCCGCTTTCCACTTGTCCAAGAACTTTCCTAGCCACACATCCCCCACAAACGGGTGGAAGGTGTTCAAAAAGGCGAACACAGGACTTTGGGAGGACTTCCGTATAACCCGACCTCGGTCTGAGTAGGGTTGGGTTATCTTGGTCCATGAATCATCTCTTGACTCCCACAACGACAGAACCTGAGGAGGCGGGGCAAAATAGTCATGCGAAGAACTTTCTTGCATTGTAGGAAGCATATACCCATCCAGATCCTGTTTGTGGATGGCTGGCCCTGAAGTAAGACCTAGGAACGCAAACGTGTCCCACGCCTTAGCCGTGGTGTATTGCACTGCCGCATACGCTTGGGAGAGAAAGCTCTCCACATCCTCATAATGTTGCAGAACAACGGTAGGTCTGCCTGCGATAGGGTGGAGTGCGAGAAAAGCCAAATACTGTAGTTCCTCAACAACATACTGCTTGGCCACCCCCTGTTTTTGGTGCTGGGAAATGTCTGCGAGCGCCACTGCAGCATCAGCTAGCTCGGGAGTTGGATCTGCAGAAAAGGTAAACGTTAGTTGCAATTTGGGAAAATATTCGTCTCGAATCTTAACCAGCGTATGCTCATATCGCTGTTGGACCTTTTGCAGAGTGCTCTCAAGAACTTTGCCTCGCAACCCTATACGGTTGGCGTTGAAAGCCCTCACCCCTACGTACACCTCTGTAGGAATGGCGACCTCAAGTTCTTCACCAATATGCGAAGCGGCGTCCAACATTTTGAACATTTTGGCAACTCTACCAAGGGTGGGTTCCAGTCTGGCACCGCTCACATCCCACTTGGGTCGGGCAAGAAAACTGCTCACGTCCATATCTGCGTATCGCTCTTGCACACTCCATCCACCCCCCTCCATAACCTCTATCGGCGGATCCCAAACATCATAGAGATAGCCCCCTTGATTTACGCTAATCCTTCCTGCACCAACAGGACAGAATCCGCCTTGGAGATGAACTTTTTGCTGCGAGAGTACGTGTTGCAAATTTTCAGAATACATCACTGGTTGGGGGATGGCCCCAGGAAAAATCTCATCTAGCGTGCCAAACTGAACCTTAAGATCTGCCGCTCTAAGAGCAGGACACGAGCGAACGTCTCGACGCCAGTGGTTCTTAGCTCCATGATATAATGCATCCTTGTGCATGGAGAAAAATAACCTTGCTGACCTTATAAGTTTCAGCCTAGAATCGTTGCATGTTCAAGAAACTTTTCACGTTCTCTATCAAATGCGTGGTTTCCTCATCCACTTGGGCTTTCCACCCACTCATGTAGGGTACGAAGACAAACTTGTCAAAAAGCGTCTTAATGAAGAAAAAGGCAGGTTTGCTCTCCCATCTTGCCTCGTAATCAGTCGCTAATACTCCATCAACGATGAAGCTGATGTGCCCGTTGAGGATCTTCTTTTTCTTACTGCCCACCTTGAGAACCTTCTCTTTGGCATCCTTAATCTGGCTGCGTACGTCCACCTCTGAACGCGCATAATCCGTAATTTTTTTGGTAAAACTGATGATATAGTCATGGAACTGCCCTTCAGGTGTCTTTTTCTCGATATGGCGTTTTTCGATGATCAAATAGTGCTTGTCTGACCCAAACTCTCGGAATAACCCGCTCAACCCTTTGAGGTCAAAGGGTCCGGTGAACTCGACCCTTGCACCATCAATGATGAAATCTCTCTCTGCCATTAGTGGAAGACCTCCATACCCAAGAACTTCTGGAGCTCTCTCTTAAGATTGTCCACCATAATCAGTAAGTTGTCCTCATAGATGTGCTCCAAGTCTTGGTGAATAATAAACTTTCGGAAAAAGAAATCTAGTTGTTGGATCCATTCATGACCGCCCCATCTCTTTTGCCAGTCTGCGACAAACTTCCCAGAAATGTCTACAGAAAGATGTCCTTCAAACCCTTGTACGATGCCATTGGGTGTTTCTATCTCTGTAGGTTTGATGTTTATGAAGCGTATCTCCACATCGATGTAGTAGCGGATATACCCGGTTATTCTTCTGTCAGAGGTTATGAGTATCTCTCGCTCGTCCGTTCTACTCTTGTGCTTGCGTTCGATAAACGTGAATTTTCGGTCAGTCAACCATGCGTACACAAGATTAAGGACTCCGTTCCAGTCTACTTTTCCCTTGTAGTTAATGTTAACTATGGGAATAGACCTGCTTTCCATGAACTTTACGGACACACACCTCTATATAAAAGCTATCCTGGCTTTTGGTTCCAGAACTCCACCTCAGTCTCGGGAAGATATTTGTCCAGTTTGAGGTATTCTTTCATTGCGTCTTGGAATTTTGAGGCTTCCTCAGTAAGCAATCGCTTATACTTGGAGAAGGTCTTTTGGTACAAGTTATTGTACAAGAACTCACTCTGTCCTTTGAAGAAGGGGCTCTTTGCCCAAGACTTGTTGTAGTCAAAGACAAGGTTGGCTCGGCAGTCAAATTCTAACTGACCCTTCTGTGCAGAGACCTTCTTTCCGTCTACCACGATCTCCACGTCCTTCATACCTAGTATGTGGATGTCCACATGGAAGTCAAAACGCCACATGGGATTGTTAAGGGGCGGTAACTTCTTTTCAAATCTCCACGCCACCCAGATTTCTTTTCCTACCTCTGGATTGTCGCGCACGATCATGCTTTTTTCTGGAAACTCGTTATCCACCCTAGTGGCGTAATCATTCTCAATAAACCATTCCCTAGCAATGTAGTAGACATACTGCATGTCAAACACGTCTTTGTAGTCAATCCTAAACCGGTGGATCTCTGTCCTGTGCTCTCCATGCTCTTTCCATCGGTTACGAATGGTAGGAAGGGCCATGCGGAAAACTTCGGGTTTGCAACTTTATAAGTCTTGCCCTAGCTGGTAGATGTTTCCCCATGTCGCAAGAAGCACTTGCTGAGGGATTTGCCGGAAAAAAGGAGGAGGAACATGCTCTACTTTGCCTTCCTTAACTGCGCGTATCACACCCTCTGCAGTAGGTTTTGCGTCTACCCACGTATAAGACTTTCCCACCTGCCATAGTGCGTGCACATCTCCCGTGGCCACGAGAGGTTTGCCATGCTCCTTTGCGGTTATCGCTGCTTGCTTGTTCCAACTTAGGATGTTGGAGAAAAAGTAGGACCATTCAATGGCGTCAAAAACGTCGATATTTTTGTCCAGCTGATCACGCAACGAACAACCCATAGGATAGTACGGGTGTGGCGCGATAACCAAGTTATCTTCCTTTTTCTTCCTTCTCAAATGGTCAAGAGTGAGAATACTATCGCATTCTGCTTTTGAAAAATTAAGGAGTAGCACGTGCGCCCCTTCGATAGTACGCTCTTGGCCAGACAACAACAACACCCCTTTGTCTTTGGCATATTCTGCTAGACTATCTGTGTAGCCATACCCTTCATGCCAGGTGAGCGCGCAAACGTCGTAGTCATGTTGAGCATACATATCAATCAATGCTTCTGCAGAATATTTGAGGTATCCATCGATAGGATCCCCTCGGGAATGTGAGTGGAAATCACATTTCAACATTACGCATACACAACCGGGACGTTTAAAAAGGCGATGAACTTCCTATACCTTATGCCTCCATAGCTCAGCGGCAGAGCGGTGGTTTTGTAAACCACAGGCCGAGGGTTCAAATCCCTCTGGAGGCTTCCTACCTCTAGGTAACCTTTTTAATCACTCCTTTAGAGTTATTTCAATGCTTTACCGACCTGTGGGAGGAGAAAGATTAGAACCTAGATGTTATGTTGATGAAATTAAAGCACACAAACCTCTAGATTTCCACATCGCCAACAGAGACAGAGACATCACCCGTATCCTTCTAGAGACAACACACGGTAAGAAAGCCAATATAGCCATCATAGGCGAGCCGGGCAATGGAAAAAGCATAACTCTGGGCTACCTGCTGGATGTGGTCACCGGGAAAATTAACCTTGATGAAAAGCATCAATGGTACTCGTTGTTCGAAGACCTCAAGGACATGGTACGCCAATTCCAAGCCAAAGACTATATCTTCCTGCCTAATCTTCAGGACCCCTCACGCCCACTCACCTTAGATTTTGAGCCTAGCCAGATTAACAGTGCAGTCAAGGGAGCCAGAAAGTTTTCCCGGGATGTTAGCAGACTCTCTGGAGGCTTGGGGACGAATACCGAAGTATATCCTCGCGCCACGAAAGAACAATATACTGCATTCGTGAGGGGTGAAGTACAAAGAGTGTATGAAACATTGTACCTCAAATTAAATGAGGTCACTTCTTCCAACGCTGATTTTGACATCAAAGCAATACGAAATTGTAGTAGTTTTAGATTCAGCTACAAGTTCTTGGACGAACCCCACTGGGACAACATGTGTCACAATCTTGGCCTAAACAAAACCGTGAAGGTATCTGGAAAGAGAAAGAAGGTTGATCCTGAAATGGTAGAACGCTCTTTGAAGGGCCAACTTCGTAATAGCATCGTACATTCCATGACCGAACTTCTGAACTCACCACACGAATTCAAAGTTGACGGGTGGGGTTCTAAAGACATGGTAAAAGTGGTGGAAGAGACCCTAATCACGGTTGACGCAGAATACCAAAAGATATCTAAAATTCACAAAGAAGGAATTGGCCCTTACTTTCGTGAGATAGCAAAAATGAATTTGGAACCAAAACCTGGCTTCCGCATCTCACCAGAAAGCGTAGATTGGTTCTGTACGCGCATAAAAGACATAGGGAATGAGATTGATGCTCCAGATTCCATCAAAGCATGGATGGCGAGCGTCGCCAGATACTTCGATGAAAATCGAGAGATGACGGAACAAGCTTTGCGTTCCGTCTATACTCGTACTCGACTATTCCACACAGCAGGGAGAAGAGTGAACCCTCGAAAGGTTTGGGAAATGCATCCGCTGTCAGAAACACAGTATGGAACATTCCTTGAAATTGATCATGGCAAGGGGCAATTCTACCTAGATGATGTTCTGGAGCCCGTGCCCGTCTACCTTAGCAAAGGTGGCGAGCTCAGCATAAAATATCCCAAGAGTTTCTCTGACGAAGAGATGTGGGGAACCATCCGCAATCCAAACCTTAAGAGCTATACAGATAATGGTCATCTTCCCCCACATCGATGCTATTCCCCCGGATACCTCATGCAGGCGGGCATCATAGTGCTGCCTGACAACATGGAAGGTTTCTTCAAAGCGTTGCTAGGCAGTGAGGTGAAGGAATCAGCAGCTCGCAGGCAGCAAGTGCTCAATCTGGTCGAGGAACAAGAAATCATGGTAGAACAATTTGGGGTTTCTTTCAACATTCACAGCCCACTCATGATCATCGGTTGTGACAACAAGCTTCCGTTCTACCGCCATCACAGTGAAGAAAAGCATCTCTACGAACCTGACATGGCCATGGGGAGGAGGTTTGTAATGTACGATTGGCAGGACTTCACACCAAACACCCAAGAAGCAAGAAGGGGGAGCATCGATGTCATCCTGCAAGCCGTGGAAGGGTTCAACCAGAAACATCACAGCAACGTTAGCCTGGAAGCGGAAGTCATCAATGTCTTGCTCACCGAAACGATTAGCGCAGATCTAATCCAGCTCAACTATAGTAAAGTCACAGATAGCGTGTTTGAGCTCCTGGGTTTCGGAATCGCCCACAAACAGAAAACAGTTGGCTTGGACGCCTTGGTAGCCCTCAATTTAGAGAAAGAGAAAGCCAATAGATTCAAATTAGTTGCTAGAAACATGGAAAATATCATCTCTCCTCCTAATGCTTACAACGTGGGTCGCGTATGGGCTGTGGCTGCACGAAAGGATGGGCCAGGTGAGGTGGATACGGTTAAATCTGGGCACATCCTCGACCTAGCGAAGGATTCTGATCGTTCGTTCCAGCTGTTTGACAGTGAAGCAGAGCTTGCAGGAGATGATACCGTGAAGGGATACCAAGAGGCAGTAGGTTTTGTAAAAGGACAACTGGGAATTCCAGTGCGATACCTGATGCGGACCACCTTTGATCGGCAGTACGGCGTGCATGGTCCCTCAGGTTCCTTGACCATCGCTACATCACTCATGTCCGCAATCAGCAACACCCCTGTTCGCGGAGACACCGTAATGACGGGAGGAGTGAGTTTCCAGGATGGCACGATTGGCCCTATGGGGTCCCTATACGAAAAGTCACTGGCAATCTGGAGAACAAGCAAATTCTTCAAAGAGAAAGGTATGAAAGGTAATATGCGGTTTGTGTTCCCTGTAGAAAACTACCGAGAACTAAAACAACAACTTGTAACCTGCCCGTACCCCGTGGAGAAGGAAATCGATCTCATTCCTGTTGAAACCTTCGAGGAAGCATTCCATCTTGCCACCACCAAAAGTAAGGTCAATCTCAAGAAAATCCGGAAGAACAGCCAAAAAAGTTACGCAAAAGCGATTAAGAAAGCCAGAAAAAACACCACGACGTGGAACAAAAGAGTTCTGCAAGCCTATGGCGGAGAGCCCATGCCCCCAAATCCTTGACCTCGTAAATGATTACGCAGCTAAACTCGAGACATCAGGTACTTTTGCGACAACTTCGACAAAATCAGTATTGAGCTTCTTTATTTGCTGTCGCATCCTCTCAAGATCTATCTCTGGCGTGTCCGCTTGAATTTGGGAATCTACCGTATCGGTAAGAACATTCCCTATTTTATCAATTTCGATAACTAAGGCACGCATTTCGTTGGAAAAACTGTTCATCCGGTCGCGCAATCCACTACACTCATTCCTAACTTCGGTTACGGTTGGCATAATTAACGCGTATACTGCTAGTATTTAGAGTTTATGGACCTCCAGCGTAAACGTTTATAAATGACCCCGGATTTGCCTCTTCATGGAAGACGAGTACGCACCATTACAAAAAGAGTTTGGGCTGCCAAGTTTTGCCAAACTAGATGAAGAGTTTGACATCAGCACGATAGAAAGCAAGGGCAAACCCTTACAGGATGTTCTCACAAGAATGAAGGACCGCGTAGAACACACCGTACACTTGTTACAAGATCTTATCCATCCAAGCGGAGACACCGTGATGGAATTAGTAGAAAGCAGTTTTTTGACGCAAGAAGACAAGAAAAAGCTCGTCCTCATAGAAAAAGATTTGATGGTTTTGTACAGAGAGTTTCTCGTGGCAAAGTTTGCCAGAGAAAACAAGAAAGACGCCCAGGTCATCAATGACGTGGCAGAAAAATTCCCACCCTTACGTAAGGCGATCCTGCCATACATAGAGAAAATAAAGCAAGGATGGGAAAAAGAAGGCGAAAGCGAAGAAGTTCTTAACTACCTAGGATGAAACTCGTACTACTAGGCCCGCCAGCGAGCGGCAAAGGAACACAAGCCGAAAGACTTAGTAAGAAGCTCAAACTCCCACAAATTTCTGTAGGCGAACTTCTCAGAGAAGAGTACAAAAAAGGAACTAAGGAAGGAAAACAAGCAGAAAAGTACTTTGACAAAGGAACCTTAGCGCCTTATGCGTTGGTCATCAAGATTGTGAACAAACGCTTAGCAAAGAAAGACTGCACGAAAGGATTTATTTTTGATGGATTTCCTCGAGAATTACAGCAAGCCAAGACATTGCTCAAGACGTGCGATGTGGACAAGGTACTCTACTTCAAAGTGTCAGACAAGGAGTTAGTCAAGCGCATGGTGAGTAGAACACAATGCCCAAAGGGGCATACGTACGGGATAGGCCACAGACCTAAGAAGAAGGACGTTTGTGACGTGGACAAGCTACCTCTATCTCGCAGGCATGATGACACTCCTGCCATCCTAAAAAGCCGTATCAATGTCTTCCATAAAAAAACAGAACCTGTGCTGCGCTTTTTCAAGAAGATGGGTATCGTCCAGACAGTATCCGGTGTAGGCACGCCTAACCAGATTTTCAAGAGAATAAAACTATAACTTTTCTACCAATTCTTTGTGCGGTAACTTCTTTTGGCACGCAAAGCACACCACATGGCGTTTGCTGTCCTTCTTCACATACGTGCCTATAATCTTGTTCAGAAACGTTTGTTCGATGGTAGCCTTGCAAATAGCACAGTTCATGGTGCTAAGAGTAAGGGGTGAGCATAAAAAAGTAACGGCTTATTCATCTAAGTCGGATTCGTATTCCCTTCGATCGTCATCTACAATCAGATCATCCATAGAACCCTCTTGGAAGGCCCGGTTGGGAGGTCGCCCGGCAGAATCGTAATCCTCTGTGAACTCCTCGCTTGAACAGGATTGCAACTCCTCGAGGTCATCTTCAATGTCTTCAGCAGCGTAGTCTGAATCATCCACTCCGTGGTCACTATAGAAGCGGTCTGGTGATGGTCTGAAATCGCCCGACTCCCAAGCTCCATCTTGGACTGAAGATATAAGCTCCTCCAGAGCTGCTATATTTCTTTCCGCAGGAAGGTTATCCAAAACGTACAACGCTGCCTCGGCATACCGAGGATACTGTCTAAGAAAATCTACAATAGCTCCTGCCTCTTCGCACAATTCGTGCACTAAAGGCCGATCATACATATCTCCGTTCACTTGTAACCTCTAAGAGGAAACATTTACGGGTGACATATAAACCCGACGGGAGGAGTTAGGCGACGTCAGGACGCTGCTCTTCTGACCATTGCCGGAACCACGCACCCCACTTTTCTACTAGCTCCTTCCGAAGGTCCTCATCTGCTTCGGCAAACTCTTCGGCAAAGCTGTCCATGTCGTCCAGACGATCGTACAGTGCGTCTACATCCCTATCAGGATCCAAATTATTTGCGATGTAACGTCCAGCAGCCACGTATCCTGGCCCTCTCTGCGCCGTCTCCATAACGGCCATTGCTTCTTCTCGCAACACGTCTACAGGCGGTTGGTTTCTTTCATAGTCTCTTTCATTCATTGTTTCTCTCTCCTGTAAAACGTAAGACACGCTAACTATATAAAGTTAGTGTGACATTTTAGTCATAGTTAGACCGAAGGAGAATTTGACACTATCCGCTATTGTACTGCTCATCAGAGTTCTTTTTTATGAGTACAATCTGCCAAAGACGCTGCGTGTTAGCAAGTGCGGTTGCGGGACAGCAGAGAAGGTAGAACTTCCACATGCGATAGAACCGTTCATCATATTTTTGCTTTAGTTTTGGCCAGTGATTATCAAAGTTTTTGTACCATTCCAGCATGGTTGTGTGATAATCTTTGGTGAAATCTTGCCAGTCAACAATACTGAACAGCCCTTCTGTTGCACAAGAGACTTGTTTTGGTGATGGTGTGACCGAGTTGGGAAAGATGTACTTCTCAATCCACCGATCATTTCGGGTAACCGACTCATCTTTCCCATCAAACTGCAATAAGAATAATCCATCAGGCTTTAGGCATTTTTCCACCGCGTTCATGAATGCGCGATGGTTCTTAGGTCCCACATGTTCGAACATCTCAATAGAAACCGCACAATCATACTTACCTGTAAGATCGCGATAATCCGTCATTTCTATTTCTACATCAACATTTTTACAATAGATGCGGGCATAGTCGTATTGCCGTTGGGAGAGCGTTATTCCCTTCACTTTCACGCCATATTTTTCCGCGGCGAATTTTGCAAATCCACCCCAACCACAACCAATGTCCAGAACGGTCATGCCTGGGCGAAGGTTAAGTTTCTTACATACCAACTCAAGCTTTGCCTCTTGAGCCTCATCCAATGTTTTTGCATCTTTCCAGTACCCACAACTGTAGTTCATTCGCTTGTCGAGCATGGCCTCGAAGAGGTCGTTTCCCAAATTGTAATGGTACTGCACGTCCTTGGCTGCTTGCCTTCTTGTCTGTCGATTTGTAAACAGCGGGCTCAACATCCTCAGCGTCTCAAAAAACCGGCCGCCAAAAGCATTCAGGGAGTAAGTCTTTGCGTCAACGACTTTTGCTTTCAGAAGTCGGTAGATGAACTGGTCTATGGCTTCACAGTCCCACCACCCATCCATATATGATTCACCCAGCGCGATAGTACCACGCAAGAATAATCTCCTATAGAAATGTGGATTCTTGATCTGGATATCCCACGGTTGCCCCCGTTAACAGTTATTCCCGCCTTTTTGAATAACGCAACCCCCTTTTTCTCCATATACTCCATACGCATTCTCAAAAAGGACAATTCTTAAAGATTTCTGTACAGAGCACGCTGTAGCAACGGTTTAAATACTACACGAGCTCCAATCAGCCTATGAAACGAATAGCTGTCGTGCACAAAGAAAAGTGCAATCCTGAAGCGTGTGGAGGCTACCTATGTATGCGCGTCAACCCAGAAAACAAGACGGGAAAAGAGTGCATCGTGATAGATGCAGACAAAAAAATCAAGATCAACGAGGACCAGTGCGGAATTGGCGTGCAGATAAGCGCCAACAAATGTCCCTTTAACGCCATCGACATCGTAAAATTACCCGAAGCACTAGAAAAAGATCCGGTCCATAGCTTTGGAGAGAACGCTTTCAGATTATTCGACCTGCCCATTCCCAAACAAGAACATGTTGTAGGCATTATTGGCAGAAACGGCATCGGAAAGAGCACGGCCGTAAAAATTCTGAGCAGCATGATCCAACCCAATCTTGGAAAAGATGAAGGAGCAACCATTGACGATTTAATCCAGTACTACAAAGGCAAGGAAGCACAAACGTTTTTTGAAAAAGTAAAAGAGAACAAGCTTAGCGTCATCTACAAACCACAACAAGTAGATGCAATACCCAAGCTCGTGAAAGGAACCGTCAAAGATGTGCTCACCAAGGCAGACGAACGAGAGATGATGGACGAAGCTATCGCCTCCTTAGACCTCAAACACATTTTAGACACCCAAATAGACAAGATTAGCGGAGGAGAACTGCAAAGAGTGGCCATCGCGGTGGCTGCGCTAAAAAAGGCTGACGTCTACGTGTTTGACGAGCCCACCAGCTACCTCGACATAAAACAACGACTCAAAGTTGTTACTTTCATAAAATCCTTAGCACAACAAACCTCAGTCATTGTCATAGAACACGACCTCATCATCTTAGACGCAGTATCTGACCAAATGCACATCATGTTTGGAAAAGCAGGCGCGTACGGCATCGTGAGCTTGCCAAAAGCAACCAAAGCAGGCATCAACACGTTCTTAGACGGATACATTCGAGAGGAGAACATGCGCTTCCGAGACCACCCCATAAAGTTCTTAGCAAAAAACATCACCAAACGCCCCAACACGCACGTGGTGGCCAGCTGGGAAGGACTAAAAAAACAAGCAGGAAAATTCCATCTTAGCGCACCACAAGGAGAACTCAAAAAAGGAGAGGTAGTGGGCGTGCTAGGAGAGAACGGCATAGGAAAAACAACCTTTGTCAGATTAATTGCAGGAGTGGACAAGCCCGATGAGGGAAACATAGAGACCGCCCCCGTAAGCTACAAACCACAATTCTTAGAAACGGATGATGATAGAACAGTTGCAGAAATAGTCAACCTCGCCAAACACGGGACAAAACTACGCCACCTCAATCTTCACGAGCTGGCCTGGAAAAAACTCAAGCAACTCAGCGGAGGAGAGCTACAAAGAGTTGCCATCGCACAATGTCTAAGCCAGGATGCAGAAGTCTACGTTCTAGACGAACCATCAGCATACCTCGATGTGGAACAAAGAATGATGGTGGCTAAGATGATCAAAGATATTGCCGAAACAAACGAATGCGCCGTCCTTGTCGTAGACCACGACCTGCTCTTCTTAGATTACCTATCAGACAGATTGTGCGTTTTTGTTGGCGAGCCAGCCATCCACGGCGACTGCACCGGCCCCTACCCTATGGAAGAAGGGATGAACCATTTTCTCAAAGAATTAAACATTACCTTTAGACGAGACCCACAGAACAACCGCCCTAGACTCAACAAGCTAGACTCGCAGATGGACCGAGAACAAAAGTCCAGCGGCAGATTGTATTACTAAGCTTTATAACTCCCACGTCGATAAGTATCCCATGGCACGTTTACTCATTTTCAGAGGAATCTCCCACGAAGGAAGGCAACTCCATCCTCCGCAGACCTTCTTTGTGCAAGAAGATAAGGATTTCACCTGCCAGCACGGAACGATAGCAAAAGAAGAGCTAACAAAGCCTGATGGAAGCGTCATCAAGAGCAACATTGACAAAGAATTCATTTTACTAACACCCGACTTTGGGGACCTGCATGGCCGACTCAAGAAGGCCCCTCAAACCATCCCGCACAAGGATCTCGGAAGAATCATCGTCCAAACAGGCATGACTCGAGAAAGTGTTGTCGTGGATGCAGGACTAGGAAGTGGGGCCCTAGCCATCCAGATGGCTAACACGTGCAAAGAAGTTATTGCTTATGAAAAGGAAGAAAAAACCATTAATGTGGCAAAGGACAACCTAACCTTTTGCAACACAAAAAACGTGACGATCAAACACCAAGACATCTACGAAGGTATTGACGAAACAAACGTGGACGTCATCACTCTAGACCTGCCAGAACCCTGGAAAGTTGTGGCACACGCTGCCAAAGCCCTACGTCACGGAGGGTGGTTGGTAGCCTACAACCCAACTATAGGACAGATAGCCAAGTTTAATGATGCACTTGGTGAAGCGTTCATGCACGAAAAGAACTTAGAGATCATCGAGCGTGCATGGGATGCTCACGGAAACATTCTCCGACCTAAGAAAACACCTATTGGTCACTCTGGCTTTTTGAGTTTTGCTCGGAAGGTATAAAGTTCCAGGCTTGCTGGCCATAATGCTGGGTTTGCAAACCCTTCCACACCATTATCTTGGCACCCATGTTTGCTGCCTTTCTGCAAAAATACCAGTCTTCAGAGAACACACGCACTTCACTACCTTGTCCGCCATCCTCAATATGGAAGCGAGGAGCCTGCATGTTCCTTAGCCAATCTCCTGGCTTGATGAGTATGCAACCTGCACCTACCAAATCTGCAGGGAAAACCTCAGAGCAGGCTTCAACCTCTTTCAAAGTGAGACTTGAAGCGTCAAACCCCTCCTTACCCATGGCGATGTTTGTTTGGTCTTTGTTACCCTTTAACATGACAATGCCTGCTAACATATCCGCCTTGCTCTCTTCAAGCTTTGCAATCATTTTTGGCAGCCAGTCAGGTTGGGGAAGTCCCACGTCTGCATCCAACAACAAGATGTAGTCAGGAGATTGCTTTAGGGCATCCACCATCAACGTGTTTCGACTTCTCGTCAACAAACTTCCCGTACGGAAGTTACATCGCACGTCAGCGTGCTGGTACGCGTTGAATATAGCGGCAAAATAAGGAATACTTACGTGGCCATCATACGCAGGTGTTGATACCACCACTACAGGTTTCATATGCGTATGAAGAATGCCTGCCTTTTAAGGTTTCTTTAATCCGAAGAGTCTCGAAATGCTGCCCATGAAGGTATTGTTCACGAACTGCAAAAGCACATCCAAGAATCCTTGGACGTACAACAGGTAGATGATGATGACTATGATGGCCATCAACGGCCAAAGCATTGGCCAAGTGATAAACCAAAAGAACAACCATAGACCATGATCTGTCGTGCTAGGAGCGCGGATAGGAGAGGGTGCGATGGCAGGTGCTGCAGGTATGGCCTCGGCTACGTTCTCCAGTGCCGTGTCAGGAGCGGCAAGCGCAACAGGCGCGCTCACTTCTTGTGGCGGCTCCTCAAAGTTGGGCAGGGTAATAATGGGCAAGAAGCCTTCTTCAGGTGGAAGGATCTCTGGCGTCTCTATCGCACTGGGCGGCAGCGAGCGAAGTACAGGAAGGTCTGCAAGTTCGTCTGCGTCTGGCGTGTCAGTATCTGGATCACTAAATGCTAAGTCGTTGGACGTGTCAGGAACAGCCGCCGGCTCTTCTGCAGGCTGCGTGATCGCAGGTGTCGCAGTCACTTCAGGAGCTGGCTCAGCAGCAGGTTGTGGAGTTACTACAGGAGCAGGTTCTGGCGCTACAGGAGCTGGTTGTGGAGACGGTGCAGGAGCAGGGTCTTGGACCGGCGGAGATGAGACAACAGGATCGGGTACGGGTACAGTTGACTCGGGAACAACTGGTTCAGGATCCACAATAGGCTCTACGAATGGTTCGGGTACTTGGGTTGGAGTTTCAGGAATGACAGGCTCAGCAGGTTCTAAGGTTGCGGAATTGGGAAGGGTTACTGGATTTTCAGGGAGAACCTCTTCTATCTCCTCTGCCAAGTCATCCGCCTCTTCTAGAGGCTCCTCTTCCACAGGCTCAAGCGGTTCGGGTAAGTCGAGAACCGGTTCTTGACTGCTTATCAACACTTGCTCGCCAACAACTTTGGTTTGGATGAATAGGGCAGAGATGGCCTGCTCCATGTTGGTGAGGGCACGTGCCTTGGGTAGTTTGGGGAATCGCTTGAGTTTTTTCTCCAAATCTCGAGCGTCCTTGTCCAAGTTTTTCAAGCGTTTTTCTTGTGCTTTGAATGATTTGTGTCTTTTGACCTCTTTCTTCACTTCTTTCAAGCACTTTTGCAAGCGATCAACATACTTTTCTAGATCTTTTTTTGGTGAGTTGGGTACCTGTCTCACAGTATGCTTGCATCACGGTTACTAAGGCAGGTGGTTGAGGAACGTTGACTATGCTCACGTCGAGATTCACCACTGCTTCTACTGTGGCACGCAAGTCATCATCAAGAGCAAAAATCTCTGCCTCGGACGCGCGAAGAGACATCTCACGTGAACGCTGACGCACTCTTTCAATGCGTTCCCCTAAGAAGTTGAGCTCTCTTTCAAAAGCATCATCCAAGTCGGGAGGCAAGTCTGCTCTCCGTACGCGAGAACGCATGACATTGACGCATGCTTTCGCTTTTTGTGCACGAGTGACGAGAATCTTACCGTCGCCAGGATTGCGGAAAACCAGCGGATCAGGGATGCTACATACGGTATCTTGTTGGTGATTACGACCAAAAGCAGGCGCAAAGCCCGTCATGGACGCATCTGTCATGATGAGCATGGTTGCTACTGCAAGAACCAGCGTCAGATACATGTGGTGCTTGACCATATAAGTCGAGACTAGGGGTGTCCGTTTATATATGTTTACCAAAATTCGCTTATCCAAAGTTTTTTAAAATACGGGCGGTTGCGGACTGCCATGGCAAAAGTTGTCGCAGAAAAATTGGCCACAAAGCACAAAGAAGTCAGTGTTGCTGAATTCTTTGAACGCAACAGACACTTGCTAGGCTTTGACAACAAACGCAAGGCATTGCTGACTGTTGTTAAGGAAGCGGTAGACAACGCTATCGACGCCTGTGAAGAGGCAAAAACCATGCCTGAAGTCAAGGTAGACATCATTGAGATGAGTGAAGATCGCTTCAGGGTCATCGTGGAAGATAACGGTCCAGGCATCGTAAAAAAGCAAATTCCTAACATTTTTGCCAAATTGCTGTACGGAAGCAAGTTCCACACCATGAAACAGAGCCGAGGCCAGCAAGGAATAGGAATTTCCGCAGCAGTGCTGTACTCACAACTCACAACAGGAAGACCTGCCAAGATCGTCTCTAAAATATCTAAAAGCCATGACGCACATTACTACGAATTACACATTGATACACGAACAAACAAGCCAGAAATCGTCAAAGAAGAGGTCATAAAGTGGAAGAAGGATAGAGGTACTAAGATAGAACTGGATATCGAGGCCAGCTACCAAAAAGGGGACCAAAGTGTGGATGCCTACATCAGGAGTACCGCAATAGTGAATCCCCATGTCAGCATAGTCTACACCAACCCTAAAGCTGAACAATTCGTGATGGCAAGAGTGGCAGAAAACCTTCCTAAAGAGGCAAAAGCCATCAAACCCCACCCCTACGGAGTGGAATTAGGCATCTTATTGAAGATGGTCAGAAATTCTGACTCTAGAAGCGCCCAGAGCTTCCTTACCAACGAGTTTTCAAGAGTGGGACCTGGAACAGCCAAAGAGATACTCTTCAAGTCAGGAATAAAACCTGCAACAAAACCTAAAGATCTAGCCCTCCCCCACGTCGAGGCCATGATGAAAGCCATCAAAGACACCAAAATCATAGCTCCACCAACGGATTGCATCGTTCCTATAGGGAGAGAATTGTTAGAAAAAGGACTCAAAAAAGAGGTTAATGCAGAATTCTACTCCAGCGTCAGTCGAAGCCCGCAAGTGTATCGCGGTATTCCTTTTGTTGTAGAAGCAGGCATCGCCTACGGAGGAGAGCAACCCGCAGATAAGAGTGCCAAACTCCTACGATTTGCCAACAGAGTACCATTATTATTCCAACAGAGTGGAGGGGCCAGTTTCAAAAGTGTGGTGCAAACAAATTGGAGAAGCTACGGCATGAACCAAAGTTCAGGCAGTTTGCCTCAAGGACCCATCACGATCGTTATACACATGGCAAGCGTGTGGCCACCTTTTACGTCAGAAGCCAAAGAAGCCCTAGCGCACTATCCAGAAATCATCAAGGAAATGAAGCTAGCCTTGCAAGAAGCAGGTAGACAAGTAGGCATCTACGTGAACAAACAAAAGCGTGCCAAGCAAGAACAAGAACGAGTTAACATTTTCGAGAACTACATTCCCGAAGTCGCAGCATCCCTCAACAGGCTCACCGGCAAAAGCAAGGAAGGGATTGTAAAAAACATGCGCGTGATGTTGAAAAAATCCAAAGAATTCATTGAAGCAAACAAAAAAACACTCAAAGGAGAAGTAGATGAATAAGACAAGAAAAGCGATCGTGGACTTAGGACAAGATCTGGTAAAAAAAATCGAAAAGAAAAAACAACCACAGATCATCGTACCAGTACGCGCGCTATCCAACGTCATCTACAACAGGAAAACAAAACAACTAGAATTAGGTAATAAAAAATCAGAAAGACAGTTCTTTAACGTTGCCCATGCTAAAAAATTCTTGCAAACCTTAGAGATAGCCGCCATCAGCAAAGAGCTCATGGAAGAGACCAAGCACGCGAGCTTGCGAGACGTCTTCTACATGGCCAAACGCACCATCCCGAATACCGACACGAATATCGTCGACGAACAAAGCGAAAGTGACAAGGCCATAGAAGATTTGGAATTGATCACTGGCGGAAGTAGAGAGCAGTTACATGTTAACGCTAACAAGAACGGAAGTGTTGCAGGAAAAGTCACCATTGTTGACAAAGGAGACACCATCCAATGGGATAAGATGGGAAGTGGAGGTTGGAGCATACCCTCCAACGTTGAAGAGATAAAGTTCAAGAAAATGCAAGCAAAATATGTTCTGTACATGGAAAAAGCAGCCGTGTGGGAAAGATTGCATGAGGACAAATTCTGGGAAAAACACAAATGCATCATCATGAGCTCACAAGGACAGACCACCCGAGGAATTAGGAGGTTGTTGCAACGATTGAGCAGCGAACACAAGCTCCCCATCTACGTCCTGGCAGACTTTGACCCGTACGGAGTGTACATCTACTCCGTCATCAAGTACGGAAGCATCAACCTTGCGCACATGAGCGGCAAGATGAGCATTCCAAGTGTAAGATTCCTGGGCATCACAGCAGACGACATCATAAAATACGATCTCAAAAAACATTTTATCAAGCTCAAAGACATCGACATCGCACGCTTGAAGCAAATTGGAAATTATGAATGGTTCAAAGACAACAAACCATGGCAACGCCAGTTCAAGATGATGAAAGACTTCGGCGCCAAAGCAGAAATCCAAGCCCTGAGCAGCAGAGGCATCAGCTTTATTTCTGAAAAATATCTTCCAGAGAAGATCAAAAAGAACGAAGTGATCGACTAAAGACTTAAATATTCTAAGTGTTGATCGAACCGCATGGGTAAGCACGAAACCTCAGTTCTTGCAATCGTCGCCATTGTTACCATAGCAACGATAGGCCTTCAGGTAGACACCCAACTTACCGGGCACAACACCTTCGCTGACTACGCCACCCTTTCAGACTACTGTCCTCAACCCAAACAAATAGATACTGATTGTTTTGATAGCTGCTCAGACTGTGGTGAACCACCCGTGAATACGTGTGAAGAAGAGTTTATGGACTGCTACGAATGCGGAGAGTCACCTTTGAACATGTGCGAGCCAGATATGGGCTGCTACGAGTGTGTCATGGCACCCGAAAACAACTGCATGGACCAATACACGGAGTGCTCAATGTCTTGCCCTGTGGCAGAGTACGAACCGTGCTGGATGAACCCAGATCCAGAAGACATGGATGGTTGCCACGACCGCAACCAACAACGGGCAGAGGCTGCGAATCGCCAGTGTAATAGAATCATGGAAGGTTGCGACAGGGAAAACGAAGCCTGCGAGCAGGCTGCGCAAGAGGCTCAGGATAGACATAACGAACACTGCACGAGGGTTTCTGAAGGCTGCATGCCAGAGGAAGCAGACTGCGAGCTCGCCGCACAGCAAGAACAAGAAGAACACAACCGGCAGTGTCAAGAACAGTCTGATGAATGTCAGCGACAGAAAGACCAGTGCAATCACGATCACAACAGCGCAACTAACGCGTACAACGACCGTTGCACAGCCAAAGCTAGAGAATGCACAGAACAGTGCTGTGGCTGCAATGAAGACACAACCGAATGTGGGGATACCTGCTGTGGAAACGGAGAAGTCTGCAATAACGGGGAGTGCGAGCCCGGCTGTCCGAGAACAGACGCAGATGGAAACAGGGTGAAAAAATGTGGTCAAGGATCCGGACTTGCCTGCTGCATACGAAGAGACTCTAATTGTGAGATCGTGTACGGTCAAGGCACCTGCATGGCAAAAAATGGTTGCATGGTTAAGTATGTCAGCGTCCCTAGTACAAATATTCGATCAGCCATTTCTGCGGAAGCAGAAGACGTTGGTGAAGTTACCCGAGGCACACCCGTATACGTTAAAAGTGGCGGTAACAGGTACTGGTTTGAAGTGTTCACCGACCGAAAATGCACAAACTCCGCAGGATTCATGTACTTTACCAAACTCGTTAACGAACCGCCAAGAGATGTAGGCGAACACCCGGCATACGGCGGCGGAATAGAAACCTCAGATCTCGAAACCGGCGGCGCAATTAGAGGATAATTCTAAAAAACGCGCCCGCAGGGATTCGAACCCTGGACCTACTGCTCTCTTCAACGTATTGTAGAAGGCAGTCGCTCTATCCAGGCTGAGCTACGGGCGCACATCTACGTCTAATGTCATCATTTTGTTTAAAAATGTATCCACCAAGTCCTTCTTGGAGGACCAGAGAACCCAAGAACCACTATCACGCCCCTGCCCAAACGTTTTTAAGCAACACGCTTCCTAAGAAGACTATTGCGGAGGTACCCAAGCGGCTAAGGGGAGCGCCTGCAGAGCGTTTATTCGGGGGTTCGAGTCCCTCTCTCCGCTTTTACATCAACTTTTTATAGTATAGACCATCTCGTAACGGCATGATGACTAGCAGACAGCAGATGTTGTTGTTATTGCTAGTTGCACTACTATAAGTGAATCCCAAGGTTGAGGGGTTCACTATAGACAGAATTCTTTAGCCTTGTTTTCACGGGAGAAAAAACAATGGAAAACTATGAAAGCCCAGGAACGATAGACATAACTACAGGAAGAAGAGTGGACGTAGAGGAAATGAGAGCGCGAGCGCCAATCTTCAAGGCAGACAGTTGTGGCATGCCAGACCTGAACAAAGGCAACAGGGTTGCGTACACGGGAAATATTGTTACAGATACGTCAGCCAGTGATTGTACTCCGGATTCCGACCGTGAACAAGATCCATGAACGCCTCACGGAGCTCCTTGGTTACCGGACCGGGCACGTTAGGTAGCTCTTTCCCGTCAAAGGAAGCAATAGTTGCCACCTCTGCAGCAGTACCTGTGAAGAACGCCTCATCCACAGTAGAGAGTTGATCTTGGGTGATCTTCTGCTCCTGCACGGTATGACCTAGGTTTTTGGCAAGAATCATAACGGCTTCGCGCGTGATACCGGGAAGTATCGTGCCTAGCTTTGGTGTGATGATTACTTTATCCTTGACAAGGAAAAGATTTTCGCCAGAACCCTCAGCAACATTACCCTCGTGGTCTAACAATAGCGCTTCATCATATCCTTCTTTCCTCGCTTCGTTGCCTGCTAGCAAACTGTTGAAGTAATGACCAGAGATTTTGGCTTCTTGTATGGTACTTTTTGGGTGGAGTCGGATAAAGGAAGATATCTTTACCTTGGTAGGTTCATCTCCCAAGTATGCACCCCATGGCCACACAGCGATAGCTACTTGAACCGGTGTGTCTTTAGGAGAAACACCTAAGTTACCATAACCATAGAAGCAAAGAGGTCGAATGTATCCTGCAGATAGTTTGTTTTCCTTGACGGTTTGTATGATCGCGTCAGTAAGCTGCTTCTCGTTATACGGAAGTTCCATGCCCACGGTTTTTGCTGAGAACATCAAGCGTTTGACATGCTCTTCTAAGCGAAAGATGGCAGGACCTTTTTCTGTTTCGTAAAATCATATACCTTCAAACACCGCGCTACCGTAATGTAACGAGTGTGCTAGAACGTGAATCTTAGCCTCATCCCAGGGTACAAGCTTGCCGTCAAGCCAGATGAATTTTGTCGCCTTCATACAAAGAAAAAAAGGAAGGCGGTTTAAAAAATTACGCTTTAGGCGTCATGAGCTCGGCAATCTTGCGCATGACTTCAGCGTTGTCATCAGTTCCCAGAACATTAAATGGTTTATACCAAGGCTTATTCTCATCCCTAGTTTCACCATGTCTCTAAACCTTGTCAAGTACGTACGTAACATTGATATACCTCATCACTCGACGGAGAAGTATGTCAAACCACGAACTTACCGTACTCGCAGTAAT
>Ga0187827_10000327_pt1 | contig 76548 bp, 60 predicted proteins | sample ETNtaG_39_FD_167969 | JGI IMG/M metagenome (GOLD analysis project Ga0187827, IMG submission 167969) | Marine microbial and viral communities from oxygen minimum zone, Eastern Pacific Ocean - ETNP2014_SV_150_PacBio MetaG (Illumina Assembly) | ecosystem: Environmental > Aquatic > Marine > Hypoxic... | reverse complement strand
CAGCTCTGGAGGTGTTTTCCTATGACGCTAAAAAGTACTTTTAAACTAGCCCTATTATCCCTGTTGCTAAATAGTAGCGGAGTGTTAGCGGCTGACAATTCCGCGGTTCTGGGTCAATGGGATCTCAGCCTGAATCTTCAGGGGAACGAAATCCCGATCAATCTCACAATAACTGAAGATACCGATGGACTGGGTGGAACCTGGACGAGCCCACGAGCCACTAACACATTGTCTGACGTTAGTTTAGTCGGAGATACCTTGTCATTTTCAATGCAAACACAGCAGGGATCACTAAAGGTATCATTCGAGCTGGAAGGCGATACGCTTAACGGTGGCCTATCTACACCGCAAGGAAACTTGCCGATTGTTGGTAAGAAGTCATCTTAGAAGCAGTGTTAGAAAATCTGGTCAAAGCTATATAGCCCCCACCCCCTTTAGATACAAATGTCCCAGAGCGATGGGTACCGGTGGGGCACCCCCCCTTTGTACAGCTAGGAGTCCCAACATCTACTATACATAGTAATACGCTCAAACGATTTTGGTTTTTCACCGTGTGCCGTTTTACCACGTGCGGTAAAATAGCTATGTGGTTGAGGTTTCTGGACTGTACGCATAAGAGGTTTCCGGTATGTATACAACTCTCGGTGGGCGTGTTGAATGCACCCAGTGTAATGCACTGTCGAAACGTAGTCGGCAAAGATGTCTTGCTCCTGCGATCAAGGGCAAGACCAAATGTCGGTTTCATGGTGGTAAGTCCACTGGGCCTAAGACTAAGGCAGGTCGGGCTAGGATAGCTGCGGCTCACACGGTGCATGGCAGGGAAACCCGAGCGATACGAGCGGAACGCAGTGTTAAGTTAGCGGAGCTTTATGAGCTGTCCGTCGTCAAACAAATGGAACAGATGTAATAGATATAGTCGAAGTTAACAAACAGATGCATCTGCAAACTTTTGCTACATATATGCTACATATATAATTTAGCGCATTAGATAATTAGGAGATATATTTCGTAACCCGTTGTTTTATATGGTGCCCGGAGCCGGAATCGAACCGGCACGGTGTTTCCACCGAGGGATTTTAAGTCCCTTGCGTCTACCAATTTCGCCATCCGGGCATTGAGAGATGGACTTACCTAATACTATTTCAAGCAGATAGCAGCGCTTCGCACTGCCACCAATTCCCCCAGCCAACGATCATAGACCGTTGTCGTTCAACGAGCACAAAGCTGTCGCTTTGCTAAAAACACTCGTCTCACCCATCCGGGCATTAAAAGATGGACTTACCTAATACTATTTCAAGCAGATAGCAGCGCTCCGCACTGCCACCAATTCCCCCAGCCAACGGTCATAGACCGTTGTCGTTCAACGAGCACAAAGCTGTCGCTTTGTTAAAAACACCCGTCTCACCCATCCAGGCATTAAAAGATGGGCCAACTATCTTGCTTTCGGACCAACTAACAGGGCTGTTCGCTACTGCAAGATCTCCCCGGCCAACGATCATAGATCGTTGTCGTTCGGCTGCGCAGCAAAGCTATCGCTTTGCAAAAAACGCTTACCTCACCCAGGCATTTAGAGATGGACTTCGTACTAATAATGGAGGCTGGGGTCGGAATCGAACCGGCGTAAACGGAGTTGCAGTCCGCTGCATGGCCACTCTGCCACCCAGCCAAATCTCTTGTATTTTCTCCCTTCCAGACTATACCAGAACACGATTTGCAAGATCTGTATTCGTCTGGTGATGAAAGGTGTGATTTGTGCCTGAAAATTTGGAGCGGGAAACGAGATTCGAACTCGCGACCCCGACCTTGGCAAGGTCGTGCTCTACCAACTGAGCTATTCCCGCTAAATCTTGATTACTTTTTCCCTTTGGCAAATTTTCAGCCAGGCCGTACTGAAAAGAGGCGCTTATTCTAATGCCTAAGTGGGTCAAGTCAAGCACAAACCCTGCGATCACTTTGGCCCGGTCTACTGGTTAATTTACTCCGTTGTAAGTGTACTCCAGGCGCTACGAAAATACTGGAACATCGACCATAAACTTAGCAACGCGGCTACGTTCAGAAGCAGATAGCCACCCTGCCAGATAATCTCGGGAACTATGGGACTACCGGCTAGTAGCAACACAATCGCAATCATCTGGATCGTGGTCTTGAGCTTGCCGGAAAATGCCACTGCCACTGTCTCGCGTTTGCTGCGTGATGCCATCCATTCCCGCAGCGCCGAGACCAGTATCTCGCGTGCAACGATGATGCCGGTGGCGATCCATAGTGCCGGGTACATGGCGACCAGGAAGATTAGCACCACAACGACCAGTAATTTATCTGCAACCGGATCGATGAATGCACCATAATCGGTTGTCTGATTGAGCTTTCTGGCCAGAAAGCCGTCCAGCCAGTCAGTGAAACTGGCGATGGCGAATATGAGTGCGGCCGCCAGACTGCCCCATTGCCAGGCGGAGAAGTACAGTCCAACAACTACTGGGATCAGCGCGATTCGGGTATAGGTTACAAAATTAGCCCAATTCATTGTTTAACTACTTACTTTACTTGTTGCTATTGTTCTTATGATTCATGCGGTTATACGCATTTATTAAAGTCTTACTTCATACGACACACCGATTAACAATGAAGCGCCTCAGTAGTGTAGCAGGCGCTCTGGTCATTATGTAGCACTCTGCATTTTGTGGCGCTATGCATTATGCAAATAGGCATAGATGTTTTCGGCCAATTTCTTACTGATGCCAGTCACTTTAGCGATTTCTGCCTCGCTGGCTTTGACTATTTCCTGGCGTCCGCCGAAATAGCGCAATAGCTCTTTTCTGCGTTTGGGGCCGAGCCCAGGTATCTGCTCCAGGGTCGATTGCTTGCGTTTCTTGCTGCGGCGCTGGCGGTGACCGGTAATGGCGAAGCGGTGGGCCTCGTCTCTTACCTGTTGTAGCAAATGCAGCGCTGGCGACTCGGTAACAAGGGAAATTTCCTTGAATCTACCGCTTTTGAGTAGAAAAAGAGTTTCCTGCCCGGCTCGACGGGAGATTCCCTTGGCGATACCCAGTAGCTGGATCTCAGGCAACTGAAACTCCTCCAGCACCTCACGTGCCTGGCTTAGTTGCCCCTTGCCACCATCGATTAGCAGGACGTCGGGAATCTTCGCCTCCCCCCTGGCCAGACGCGTAAAGCGCAGGTTCAGCGCCTGGCTCATGGCCGCGTAATCATCCCCGGGGGTGATGTCCTCTATATTAAAGCGCCGGTAATCGCTCTTAACCGCGCCGCCGGCATCGAAAACGACACAGGAGGCCACCGTGCCTTCGCCACTGGTGTGACTGATATCGAAGCATTCGATCCTGTTAGGGATCGCGTCCAGCTTCAACATATCCTGTAATTGCTGGAAGCGCTGGTGGATGTTCTGCTTGTTGCTGATAAAGCCCTGCAAGGCTTCGCTGGCATTGGTACCAGCCATCTCCAGCCATTTTGCCCGATGCCCCCGAACTCTCGTTGCCAGTTTTATCTTGCGCTGGGCAACATAAGCGAGCGCAGCTTCCAGTTCATCTTTACCTTCTATTGACTGGGAAACGATTATCTCTGCTGGAATATTCGCTGCTTTATCTTCTGATAAATAGGACTGGGCCACGAATGCTGATAATAAAGCGCTCTCATCAGTGGCAAGCTTGAAGCGTGGGAAGAAGCTTTTGCTCCCGATGATGCGCCCACCGCGTATATACACTGCATGAACACAATGATAGGTGGCCTGGATAGACGCCGCCAACACGTCCGCATCCGAGCCCTGATTGGTAACGAATTGCTGCTGCTGAATTCGGCGCAGATCGATGATCTGGTTTCTGATCTGTGCCGCCCGTTCGTACTCCTGCCGCGTTGCTGCTTCTTCCATGTTGTTAGTCAGATCCCGGGTCAGGGCATCACTCTTGCCCTGTAGAAACAAGGTGGAATAGTGTACATCCTGGCGATAATCTTCTGGCGAGATCAAGTTGACACAAGGCCCGGTACAGCGCTCGATCTGATACTGTAAACATGGTCTCGATCTATTCCTAAAATAGCTGTCCTGACATTGCCTTACGCTAAATACCTTCTGTAATACTTGAAGAGTTTCCCGAGTCGCGTGGGCGCTTGGATAGGGGCCAAAGAACCGCCCTTTCCGTTTCCGACTGCCCCGGTAAAACGACAGCCGTGGATATTTGTCTTTGTCGGTAAGCAGGATATAGGGGTAGGATTTGTCATCCCGCAACTGGATGTTATAGGCCGGTCTCAGGGTTTTGATCAGGTTCTGTTCCAGTAACAGAGCTTCCGTTTCACTGCCAGTGACAGCCACCTCGATGCTGCGTATTTTGCTGACCATGGCCATGGTTCTGCTGGCCAGGCCGGAGGCGCGAAAATAGCTGGTCACCCTCTTCTTGAGGTTTCTGGCCTTGCCCACATAGATTACCGTGCCCTCCTCATCCAGCATGCGATAGACACCAGGACGCGAGGTCAGCGTAGCAAGAAAAGCTTTAGAATCGAAAAGCTGTTGCGTTTCCTTAGGCATGGAGAGGCTTGCCAGTAGTACCGGGTAATTGCTTATGGAGAGTGGAGGTTATAGGAAGCCGCTAATCGGCTCAACTGGCGGCGATACTCGCGAGGGGAACACCTACTATTTCACGACCGCTTTCAGTAAGCCCGTTAGCCACAGAAAGTACGGTCAGCTCGACATCGCTGCGGATTCCGAGCTTCTCAAAGATGCGATAGCGGTAGCTGTAGCTGTAGATTGTTTTCGGACTAAGCCCAAGAGATCCGGCGATCTGACTGACTTTTTTGCCGTCCGTTAATAGCATGGCGATCTGTAATTCGCGGCGGGAGAGCTTATCAAACAATGCTTTGTCATCATCGTTGAATGGATCTAGAGCAACCTGCTTCGCCACCTCCGGTGTTATATACCGGTAGCCGGCGTTGACTTGTCGAATGGCTTTTAGCATTTCGTCCACACCGATATTCTTGGTTATAAAAGCTGAGGCCCCGGCGCGCAACATCTGAGAGGGAATCACACCGGCAGTGGCCGAAGAAAGGGCAATGATTTTCAACTGGGGTTTATGTAAACGGGCCTGTCGGGTCGCTTCAATGCCGCCAATACCCGGCATACGTGCATCCATTAAGACAATATCCGGTACGTTACTGCGCAGGAAGCTTACCGCCTCTTCACCACTCCCAAACTCCCCTACAACCATTATGTCGGATTCTTCAGATAATAGACTGACGATACCGCTGCGAAATAATTCATGGTCATCGACTAGTAAAATGCTAATTTTATTTAGTGCTACTGTACACATCATACGATTTTGATACTGTAAGCTCATCCGAAAACTGCTTCCCGCCTAATTCACTGGAGCGACAATTAATAGCACATAGTTCACAGTAAAAAAGATATTCCGTAACGAAACGAGAACTGGGTCACAAAATTAGTATCCCAGAGAGGGTTTATTCTGATTAGCAGCGAAAATAGTTTAGATAATTCGCACTTCTGTCTGTAGCACTATAGCGAATTTTTCCAGGACTGAAGCACTCATATCCTCTGCTAAATTCAGAATATCCGCACCCGATGCGCCACCGTAGTTAACTATCACCAGCGGTTGCAAATCATGGACACCAACCGGGCCCTGACGCTCTCCTTTCCAGCCCAGGATTTCCAGTAACCAGGCAGCGGGAATCTTCACCAGCCCCTCATCAAAGGTTGGAAACCTGGGCACGTTTCCATGGTCACTTAACAGCGCCGCATATTTTTCCTCAGAGACAACAGGGTTCTTAAAAAAACTGCCCGCATTAGCTAATTTCGTAGGATCGGGCAGCTTGCTTTGTCTTATATGGCAAACAACATCAAAAACATCCTGTGGGGTTGGCTCGACAGTCTTTAGCTCCTTTGCCAATGCCGGATATTCAACACAGGGAGCGGGAATGGGTGATAATTGCAGAGTCAGGCTTAGCACTACGATCCGGTTGTGCAGCTCCTGCTTGAACACACTATCGCGGTAGCCGAACTGACAGTCAGCTTTATCCATGATCCTGCGCTGTCCAGATGCCATATCATAGACCTCCAGTTCGCCGAAAAAGTCTTCCAACTCGACCCCGTAGGCACCGATATTCTGAATCGGGGCAGCACCTGCGGTTCCTGGTATAAGTGCAAGATTTTCAATGCCATATAACTCTTTATTAAGGCAGTACATCACAAATTTATGCCAGTTCTCGCCAGCGGCAACTTTGACTCTACCGGGTTCATTAAGGCACTCAATCCCCCGCATTTTCATATGCAGGATCAGACCCGGGTAATCCTGGCTAAACAGCACATTACTGCCACCACCGAGTAACTGAATCGGTATTGCCTCATCCTGGGCAAAACCCAGCGCCGATTCCAGGTCCTGCAGGCTATTGATTTCAGCCAGGTAGCGGGCATTGCAGTGCACACCGAATGTGTTGAATGCTGCTAAATCGACATTTTGCTGAATGGGCATGGGCTGGGTTGCCTGGCTAGTGGTTCGGGAAATGCTGTTTAAGAATATGTACTAGCAGCTTATCGGCTGCGTCTTCTACCAGATCCAGAACCAGCTCGAAGCCATCGGCGCCACTGTAATAAGGATCTGGAACCGATTCCTGTCCGGACTCGGAGTAACTGAGGAACAATTCCAGTTTGGCTGCTAACGCGGGCGGGCAGGATTCATTCATTGCCTGTAAATTGGCCCGGTCCATAGCCAGTATATAGTCAAAAATTTCGAAGTCTTTTTTCGCTACCTGGCGGGCGCGAATTGTTCTCAATTCGTAGCCTCTTGCGCTGGCAGCCTCGATGGCGCGGGAGTCTGGTTGTTCGCCAATGTGATAGTCACCCGTGCCAGCGGAATCAACCAGAATCTTGTCTTGCAGCGCAGCTTGATCAATCCGCCGCTGAAACACACCGTGGGCGGTGGGAGACCTGCAGATATTGCCCAGACAAACCATAAGCACCCTGACGGGTGATTTGCTGCGTTCAGCTTTGCTGTGCTCGGTAGTTTCCATGGCGGTTGCCGATTCAGATTGAACCTGCCAGGTGGGCTCGCACCGTCTCAAGATCTTTCTCGGTATCAACTCCTGCTGGCACACATTCCTGGCTGATCTCCATGTGGATCCTGATGCCATTGAACAGTGCACGCAACTGCTCCAGTTTCTCCTGTACTTCCAATTCAGAAGGAGGCCAGGCAACGAACTGATTTAGCACAGCGACACGATAGGCATAGATGCCAATATGGCGCAGGCAATTTTTTGCCGAAGCACTGCTGCCGAAGGGAATCGTAGTGCGACTGAAATAAAGCGCAAATCCCCTGCCATCAAGCACCACCTTCACCGCATTGGGATTAGCTATCTCTTCCTGGTTGATTATTACTTCGCACAGCGAACTAATGCCAGCACTGGCATTAGATACCAGATTGGCAGCTACCTGATTGATTGCAGAGGGTGGGATCAGTGGTTCATCGCCCTGCACGTTGACCAGTACTGCATCTTCAGGCAATCCCAATTGGCCTGCTACTTCATGTATACGGTCAGTGCCGGAGCGATGCGCAAGTGAAGTCATGCAGACCTTCGCACCAAAGGCTTCGGCTGCTTCGCGCACGCGTTCATCGTCAGTAGCGATGCTCACGCTGCTGGCATTGCTGGAGCAGGCTCGCTCATACACATGCTGCAACATTGGCTTGCCGCCTATATCAAGCAGCACCTTACCCGGCAAACGTTTCGATGCAAAGCGGGCGGGAATGACTACACTAAAAGACATTATTCAGAGTTGTCCTCTATTCTCTCTCTCTTCGGCACTTATCTCTCTGGCTTCAGCGGCCAGCATGACAGGGACATCGTCCTTGATGGGATAAGCCAGCCCATCGGAAAAACAAATTAACTCGGCAGCCTTTTTGTCGTACTGCAATTCTCCCTTACAGGTGGGGCAGACCAATATGCTCAGTAATTTTTTGTCGATCATACGCCAATTCCAGAAATAAATTGCACACACACGGAGGTAAATCTTAAGGGTACAGCTATCACCTGGCTGCTAACTTCTGTATTTCCTTGCCCAGTTGGTTACTGAATTCATCACTCAATTTTAGCTCGGTTGACAGATACCAGAAGTTTGGTCTGGCGAACCTGCGACATTTTACCGCATCCTTCTCCGTCATGACGACAGGTTGGATTTTATCTACACCCCATTTCTCGAAATCACCTTCTTTAAATTGATGATGATCGGGAAATTCAATCGGTTCAATCTCGTAGGGCAGCTTCGCCAGCAGGGTATGGAACCTGCCTGGATTACCGATTCCAGTGACCGCCTGTATGCGATTGCCAATATTAAATGGCGCCCCACCGAAAGGCCTGCGTTCACCGCTGATCAGGTTGACCAGGTAATTCGGTTGTAAGTGCATGATTGCTGCACTGGTAAGCTCCTTGACTGTTTCGGCTGGTTCACCATTGATCACTACATAGTTCACAGACTGCAATCTCGATAGGGGTTCTCGTAACGGCCCGGCCGGAATGCAGAAACCATTGCCGAACAGGCGCTGGCCATCGACTATGGCGATCTCGATTTCCCTGGCCAACGCGTAATGCTGCAAGCCATCATCGCTGATTACCACGTCACAGCCATCAATTTCTAACAAGTGATCCATGGCCCGCTTACGGTCAGGATCGACTACTACCGAGCAGTGTGTTTTCTCTAACAGCAGCAAGGCTTCGTCGCCTACTTCCTCAACCTCAGAGTCATAATCAACCGCTACCGGGTAATTTGCAGCCCTACCACCATAGCCCCTACTTATGATGCCAGGTTTTAAGCCAAGGTCCTTGAGCATCCCGCAGAGCATGATTACAAAGGGCGTTTTGCCGGTCCCACCCGTGCTGATGTTACCTACCACAACAACGGGGACCGGATTTTCCTTAACGCTGGATCTGGCGGTGAGGTTTTTCTGTCGAATTATGGCAATCGCGCTGAATAAAACAGAAATCGGCCACAGGAGAAGCAGCCAGGGTGCTTTTCTATACCATGCTTTTTCCAAAAAGCTCATTCAGTGAGACATTCCGTTTTCTGAAAATTGAAATTTATGCAATCTGGCATAGTGTCCATCTTCTAAAAGTAATTCCTGATGCGACCCGGATTCGACTATACGGCCCTCATCGATGACCAATATTAAATCAGCATTTTCAATGGTGGACAATCTATGCGCGATTACAAAAGTCGTTCTATCTTGCATGAGTACTTGCAAGGCTTCCTGAATGTGTTGCTCTGATTCTGAGTCCAGCGCGGAAGTCGCCTCATCAAATATCAGAATCGGTGCATCTTTCAGCAACGCTCTGGCGATTGCCAGGCGTTGCCTTTGACCACCGGAGAGCAATGCCGCATCATCCCCCACCTGGGTTGCCAGGCCATCAGGCAACTTTTCTATAAACTCCATAGCATGGGCATTTTCTGCCGCTTTGATTATTCGCGCTTCATTTACCTTGACGTCTTCACCGTAGGCAATATTTTCTGCAACGGAGCCATTAAACAAAACCACTTGCTGAGTAACCAGCGAAATATGGTGGCGCAGGTTTTTCAGGCTGTATTCCTGTATCGGGCGGCCATCAATTGTTATCGCTCCAGCACTGCAATTATAAAAGCGCGGAATCAAACTCACCAGACTGGACTTGCCACTGCCAGACTTGCCGACCAGTGCCACTGATTGACCGGCTTCAACGACGAAGCTGATATCGTGTAACGCAACGGTTTCAGGATTATAGGAGAAATCGACATGCTCAAAGGCAACCCTTCCCGCCACTCTTTCCACCTGGTAATCCCCGGCATCTACTTCTGGCACTTCATCTAACAAGGTAAAGATGCTGTCTGCTGCAGACAGACCACGCTGAATCACCGAGTTGACCTGGGATAGCTGGCGAATTGGCTTGGCAAGCAAACCGGCCCAGGTGAGGAAGGCAACAAAGTCACCGGAAGTCTTATCCGCGAAGAAATCCGGCGACATGGCTAACCAGATTAGTACTGCCATTGCGATGCTTACGAGCAATTGAACCAGTGGCGTATTAATACCCTGGGTAATTGCCATCTTCATATTCTGCTTGCGGTTTTTTTCACTGGAGGCGATAAATTTGTTGCTCACAAAATCTTCAGCGTTAAAGGTGCGCACTACCCGATGCCCCTTAATCGACTCGTTGGTTATCTGGGTAACATCCCCCATGGAATCCTGCATCTGGGTACTGTATTTGCGAAAGCGCCGTGCCGCCATCGACACAGTCTTGGCAACCAACGGTGCCACGATGAGAAAGGTGAGGCTTAGCTGCCAGTCAGCCAGGAGCAATGCCGTCAACAAACCGATTACGGTCAGGCCTTCCCGTAAGATAACCGTCAGTGCATTGGTGGCCGCACCGGTCACCTGGGCTACATCATAGGTTACTTTCGATACCAGCCTGCCCGCCGTGCTCTTATCGAAGTAAGTCACCGGCAAAACCATCAGATGGTCCAATATCTGATAACGCAGCTTGTGTACCAGGTGATTAGAGACATGGGCGATGGAATAGCGGCCAAGAAACCCACCTATGCCGCGAATCACCACGATAACAACGCACAATACCGGGCTTAGGATGCGCCAGTCTTCATAGTCTGCCGACTCGATAGCATCCACTGTCCAGCCCAGCCATTGGGCCGTAGCTACAGTGGTCAATGCAAAAATTAAATAGCCGAAGACACTAACGAGAAAGGCCAGACGGTGAGGCACCAGATAGGTCAGCAAGCGCTTGTAGAGTTGCCAGCTACGCTTCCGGCGCTCGATTCTCTTGCGATTTCTCATTAGATTCTGTGTGTCCCTAAAACCAGATTCATTAAACCTGCTGCCAGCAACTCAAAACTGATCGGCATCAGCTTCCTCTGAGGGTCTTTGGGTTGCGATATTCAGGCGGGTAAATCCGGACTGCCCGATACCATCCATTGCCGTGACTACCGACTGGTGCGTAGCCTGTGCGTCGGCAATTAACAGCACCGCCAGGCTACGATCCCCGCCAGATTCCAATTCCAGTCCGCGCATCAAGGTTTCTATACGGGAATTTACCAGAGACCGGCCATTTATGGCATAGCTGCCATCTCTCAGTACAACAATTTCTATCACATCGGTTTGGCTATCCACCAATGGCGTGTCTGCTTCGGGCAAGGTAACAATCAAACGGGATTCCCGGGTGAACGTGGTTGTTACCATGAAGAAGATGAGCAACAGAAACACCACATCTATCAACGGCGTGATATTTATTGCTAGTTCTTCTCGGTTTGTTCGCTTAAATTTCAACCAGCAAGCCTCTCGGGAAACGCCCAGGACCATTAATCATGACGATTTGACGTCAACACGCCTGTCGCTATGGAGCGCATCTACCAGCTTTATGGATTCCTGCTCAAGATTCAACACCATTGAATCGACCTTGCGGATAAAAAAGCGATGAAACATAAAGGTCGGAATCGCCACTGTCAGTCCTGCCGCGGTGGAAATGAGCGCCTCTGAAATACCCCCTGCCAGCGCGTTGGCATTGCCCGTGCCCTGTAGCATGATCTCGCTGAAGACACGTATCATCCCCACCACGGTCCCTAATAAACCGAGCAACGGGGTAATTGCGGCAATGGTTCCCAGCGTATTGAGATATCTCTCCATATCATGAATTGCCTGTGCAGCAGCCTGCTCGATACTGTCTATCATAGCAGCACGCCCGTACTTGGAACTCAACAATCCTGCTGCCAGGATTTGTCCCAGCGGCGAAGACAATCTTAATTCCCGTAATTTGGTGGAATCCAGTTGGTTATTCTTAATCCAGGTCCACACCTGTGCCAGCACGTATTTTGGTGTAATACGTGTGGTGGCAAGCGTCCAGAAACGCTCGATTACAATTGCAATAGCAATAATCGAGCACAGAATTATCGGTAGCATTAACCAGCCACCAGCCCTAACAAGTTCTACCACTCTACTTTCTCCATCACGACATTAGCACGCCCAATATGATGCCTGGATCGAAACCAAACACCTTTCCCCACTAGAAATATCGGCATATCTACAGAATCTGTGACTACCGAGATCAGGCTTCCTAAAACCAGTATCGACGACTCCCGGTTCTGTACACCCATGATTTTGGTTCGGCTGACTCTTCCGTTAAGGTAAAACTGATCATGCCGCTATCTGCGGTGTCGAATAGCTCGGCGCCTGCCTCGCTGTAGCGCTGCTTGATTCGCTCAGCCGGGTGATTAAAACGATTTTGATATCCGGTGGAGAATACTACCACCATGGGATCGACCATCTTTACAAACGCATAGCTTGATGAGCTGTTACTCCCATGGTGCGGTGCGATTAGGATATCGGATTTCAGCTCCAATCCATATTCTGCTGCCAACCGGCGCTCGGTACCCAGTTCAATATCACCAGGCAGCAAAATACTGTGCTTGCCAGTGCTGACCTTTAACACACAGGAGCTGTCATTACCCCTGTATTGAACTGTATTTGGGTGAATGAATTGAAATTCAACCTCATCCCAGACCCAGTGCTGGGATTCCAGGCAGGGAAGTACTGGTTGGCTACTTTCCAGGTTGGCATAACTGCTGGTTACAGTGCCAACTGGCATGTTCTCCAGAAGACCTGTTGCACCCCCGGCATGATCGTTATCCCCGTGGCTCACGATCAGTTTATCTATTTTGTTGATGCCAAGTCCCCGCAATACCGGAATTACCACGGCGCTGCCGGTATTAAATTCGTCGCTGAAGCTGGGACCGGCATCGTAGACCAGCAGGTGATCACTGGTCCTCAGTAGCACAGCCAGGCCCTGCCCCACGTCAAGAATATGTACCTCAAGATCACCCGGATCCGGGCTAATACCTTGAGGAAATACCAGGGGGATCAGCAGGGGTAAGGCTAGATACCGATAGGGCCAGCGCCTGGGGAACAATAGCAGCAGGCAGGCCAAACCAGCAAACAAATACACCCCTTGCTCTGCGACTGCGAAGCTCCATTGCACATTTGGGCCGGCATAACTGGTCACGAAATTCAGCGACCTTGTCAGCAATCCCAACTCAAAATCTGCAACCAGTAACAGAAACTCAGCCACAGCACCGGCAATGGGGAGTAGTAACAACGATAGCAGGCAAAGCGGCACCACCGTCAGACTCACCACCGGGATTGCCACTACGTTAGCCACCGGAGCAACCAGGGATGTCTGCTGCATCAAGACAGCTAGCGGCACAAGAAGTGCCGTGAACACCACGAGCTGGGATCGAATTGCACCATTCCACACACGCATCAACAGTTTGCGCTGGTCTGGTGTGCGGTTGGTAAAACTGAACAGCAATGCCGCCACGGCGCTGAATGACAGCCAAAATCCAGCTCCGACCGCCGCCAATGGATTCAGGCTTAACACCAGTGTCAGTGCCAGTAACAGGGAATAAGAAGAAGTGCGATTTTGACAAAGCACCTTGTTTAACATGAATACACAAACCATGACCAAAGCGCGCTGGGTCGGCAAGGTGAAACCCGCCAGAAAACTGTACATCCCGGCTACCACTATTGCACACAGAGCTGCCACTCTCTGTGCCGGTATCAGCAACAATAGTAGAGGGAAGAGTCGGGCCAGGTAATTGCTCAACCAATAACCAACCGCAGCGGCAAATCCTATATGCAGCCCGGAGATAACAAATAGATGACTGGTACCTGAAGCGGTAAATACGTCTCTGTCAGACCGAGCAATCTGGCTGCTGTCCCCCAACACCAGGGCGAGAATAATTTCCTTGTATTCCAGTTCGGCTATCGCTTCGAGCAAGGTCTGTTTTATCCGGTAGCGCCACAGCTCCAGAGAGAATCTGTCCCCCGGCAGCAATAAATTGGAATCACTGCTGCGCACATAGCCCTTCGCAGTTATTCCCTTTTGCAATAGCCAGGCTTCGTAGTCGAATGTCTGCGGATTGGCGAATCCATGGGGCTGGTTTAAGCGTACGGTAAACTGCCAATGTTGGGCTGGCTCTATAGTCTCAGGCCCGTAATAATTCAACAGTATTTTCCGCCCCTGAAACCCATGTGGATTGTTCTCGATAAGAAATTGAAACTGCTGATAGTTTGGATTGAGCTGAGGCAAATTCAGCACCTTACCTGTAACCCGCATATCGATGCGCTCGAGCGCCGCTGGTAAATGCTGATCCAGAATCCGACCAGCCCACAGACTGTGCCAGGTCACACCTGCAGTAAAACAGGCAATAAGCAGCAGGCAGGAATACACTACACTGCCAGGCCAGAACCGGCGGCAAATCATACCGGCGCAGATAGCCAACGCAAAACACGCTAACAGAGAGGTCACAGGAGGCAAATCAGCCAGCAATCCGGTCGCAGTAACCCCCAGGCAATAGGCGATCATCCTTAATCGCATGCTAAATCCTTCGCTACCCATTCTGGGATTTCAATCGAGGGGATCGTGGTCAGTACACAGAATCTCTTGCCACGAGCCAGTCAAAGATTAAGCTAGTCAAAAATCGAGCCAAAGGCCAACTAGTCTGAATAATTTACCAACTGCGTGAAGTATTCGGGACAGGAGAGGAATTATTCGTTATGCAGCGCCTCGGCTGGTTGTGTAGCAGCCGCGCGGCGAGCTGGATAGATAGTTGCCAGCAAAGAGAGTAAGAGCACACCCAGCGCAACAAGAATCACGTCAGCGAGTCTGATCTGCGAGGGCAGATAATCGATGGGGTACACCTCAGCACTTAATAGCTGAATTGAAAACGCCTGCTGCAGGAACTCGGCAAAATTACTGATCTGCCAGGAGGCAAGCACACCGAGTATGACGCCAATAACCGTACCGATCACACCCACCATACAGCCCTGCCACATAAATATCCGGCTGATGGTTTGCGGACTGGCACCCAAGGTGCGCAATATGGCGATATCGCCGCGCTTGTCTCTTACTATCATGATCAGGCTGACCACCAGATTAAACGCAGCCACCGCAATCAGCAGCCACAGCATAAGGCCGATTAAAGTACGAGATAATTTGATATTTTCATAAATGTTGCCGAACACACTGGTCCAACTCGCTATGACAAATTCTTCTGGCAATACTCCAATCAATTCAAACCGCAGCTGATCGGCCAACAAGACATCCTGCAATCTGATCCGCATTGCTGTGTAGGGCACTCTCAGCTTGTACAAGGCCCGCGCAGCGGCAATATTTATTACCACCAGCTCACTGTCGAGTTCCTGGGTGCCCACGCGAAAAACGCCGACTACCTGAAAACTTCGAAATATTGCCTGTGGTGCAAGTGGATTGATGGAAATATTAGCGGAAAACAAATCCACCTTGTCACCCACACCCACTGCCAGGCGCTCTGCCAGTGTAGCACCCAGCACGATGCCCCACTGTTGCTGCTGCAAAGCGGCCACGCTGCCTTCCTGAACGAAGTTGGAGATTGTAGAAATCTCCTCTTCCCTTGACGCATCAACACCATTGACCAGTACGCTTTTATTACCTTGAGAACTTGCCAGCACGCCACCTACCTCAATGAGCGGTGCGGTAGCGACTACCCGGGCATCCTGTTCAATTCTTGCCTGCACCTGTTCCCAGTCCGCCAGCGAGACGTTTTCGGCCGTGGTTACTGTGAGATGTGGCACTATGCCGAGGATGCTTTCGCGCATCTCCCGATCAAAACCATTCATTACGGAAAGCACGGTGATCAAAATAGTTATTCCCAGAGCCAGCCCAAATACCGATACGGCTGACATAAAAGAAACAAGCTGGCTGTGTTTGCCGACGCTGACATAACGTGTCGCAATATGACGAGCTATGGAAAAGCCAGCCTCACTCATGCAAATTTCCATCCTTTAGCAGCAACTTCCGCTGCAGGGAATCGGCCAGTTTTTCATCATGAGTGACAACGATGAAACTTAGTTTCAGCATTGAATTTAATTCACGCATCAGTTGCTGGATTTCCTCGGCAGTATGCCGATCGAGGTTGCCCGTAGGCTCGTCGAGCAAGACACACTGAGGCTCTGTAACCAGGGCGCGCGCAATGGCCACGCGTTGTCGTTCGCCACCGGATAGCTCCGACGGTTTATGATCGAGCCGCTCTGCCAGGCCCACTTTGGCGAGTATCTCACTCCCCCGCTCGGTAGCATGTGCCACATCGGTACCGCCAATAAGTAACGGCATACACACATTCTCAAGCGCGGTAAATTCTCCCAGCAGATGATGAAACTGGTATACATATCCTAGGTGTTTATTACGCAACACTCCTCGTTCCGTTTCGCTCACCGAGGCCAGATCCTTACCTGACACATACACCTTGCCGGACGTAGGAACATCCAGCCCGCCCAGGAGGTTGAGTAAGGTTGTCTTACCCGAACCTGAACTCCCCACAACAGCTATCTGATCACCGGCAAATACTTGCAGGTTTACATTAGCCAATACTCTCAATTCCTGCGGCCCCTCGGAATAAACTTTCTCCAGGGCGTGACATTCGAGAACAACAGGCAGTGCTTCGGTATTACTGCTCATTTTGCTTGTGCTACCTCATTCATAGCGCAACACCTCGGCAGGATGAACATTTGCAGCCCGATAGGCTGGGTAAAGCGTGGCGAGAAAGCTGATGATGAGTGCCGCGATGCCAACCAAAGCCACGTCTCCCCAGACCAATTCAGCTTCCAGATGGGATATCAAATAAATATTGCTGCCGGAAAATGTGTTGTTTACAAAACGCTCAAACAACAAACTTAACTCGGTAATATTCAGCGCAAGCAATACTCCCAGCAACATGCCCAGCAAGGTTCCAATTACACCGGCAACTACACCCTGCACCATAAAGACAGACATGATGGTTTTTCGGCTGGCACCCATAGTACGTAATATGGCGATGTCGGCCCCCTTATCGGCCACCACCATCACCAGTGTTGAAATGATATTTACCGCACCGATTAACACGATCATAAGCAGCATAAAACCGGTCATTATTTTTTCCATACGCAGGGCGTTAAACAGATTTGCCTGGACTTCGTTCCAGGGCTGGATAAGCAGACCGGATTCTCCGCTCAGCGCTTCGCTGGCAATGTTCTCCGCTTCAAATACATCGCTTACCCTGAGACGCAGCCGCAAATTATTATCTGCGCTCCGGGAAAAAATCTCCCGCGCCTGATCCAGTTTAATCAAGGCGATATTGTCATTACCGTAGAAACCAAAATCGGCCGTTGCTACGACCTGAAAACCCCGTGAATCATCCAAAGATCTGGCCAGCAAGCTGCCCAAGGGCGTGATACTTACATCATCGCTGCCAAAAATTCCGAGGCGCCCGGCAAGCTGGGTTCCAAGCACAATACCGTTTTCCGAGGAATCAAGTGCCTGCAGTAACTCGCGATAGGTACTGCTGTCATTGTCCAGCACAGTGGGCTCGAGCTCTGGGTCGACCCCCCGCAAGCGGATAAACAGTATTTGCCCCTGATTTCGCAGCATCGCCTCCGCTTCCATGTAGGGTGCCGCGCCAAGCACATTTACACTAGGGCGCGCTTTCTCCACCAGCCTTTGCCAATCAGCGCTTACACCTGGTCCCGAAACAGTGACATGAGGAATAGATTTTAATGTCTCGAGCCGCATTGTTGAGGTCGATCCATTGATCACCGACAGCACAACCACCAGGGCAATTACCCCGAGGCTTATACCAAGCATGGAAATTATCGAAACAAAGGAGATGAAATAGTTATGCCTGCGAGTGCGAGTGTAGCGCAAGCCGACGAACAAAGAGACAGGCTTAAACATAACGTGAGAGCCACGATCGATTTATAGTTGATCCCCATGACGCTGCAACAGGCGCTGCACAGTCTTGAAACAGATCGGCATGACCGGCGTTGAGACTTCACTTGAAATCGCTCGCAGTGACTTACCCTGTCGTTTTAACCACATGATCTTTCTGAGGACGCGCTGCTCTATCGGGTTTTCTATCAGTCGCCCATTCTCATGAATAGTGAAACCGAATGGCCTGCTGCCACCAAGATACCTGCCCTGCTTACGCTGGCGCTGTTTGACGCTTTTTATTCGTTCGGCAGATTTACGCTTCTCTAGCGCTGAAAATATTTGTGCCAGCTTTTCAAAGTTGACCGAGAAGTCCGGGTCGGTAATATCGCCTTTTAGTTCGACAATATGCAATCCAACTCCCTTTTTCCCTAGTACACTTAGCACGGCCAAGGCATCATGGCAGGAACTGAATATACGTTCGAGCTTACTGCAAAGAATCACATCCCCCGACCTGACTCCATCTAATAAACGCTTGCCATTTTCCCGCTTGGCAAAATCCTGATTCCAGTTGCAATCGATATCCCCCAGGGTTTCGGTCATAAACCAGCATCGGCTGAGGCAATAGGATTGAATGGCGAGTTGTTCCAGCTCCAGAATGGAATCCAGCTCTTCTTTGTCGAGCCTGGCTTCCAGCTCAGAAGTACGGCAATAGGAGTAGATTGTCATAGCGATTCTTCTTCAAACACAGCAAACCTGCCAGTCCAGATGGCTTAAAACAGCTTTTGCTGCTGGTTTTTTGCCCGATTATGCTTATTTTTGTATTTTTTGCGTGTGTCCTTGTACCGACAAAGCCACGCTGGCGGCTATTGTATGCTCAAGAGAATTTTATTAGCAAGTAAGTTATAGCAAATGGCCTGGATTCAGGAGTGCCTGTTATTGGATAAAATTGTATCCAGGCCCTTGTTTTTAGGCGAATTTTTCAAACAGGCTGACCATTTTTATTTGAGTTACTCCCGCTTTGCTGTTATATTCGACCGCTGTATGCAACGCAGAATCAAGGTTCCGTTGCACAGGCAGAGCTTTTTTATGGCACGTAGCCTGGCTGGCTGCCGCAGGGGCACTCGGTGGCAATTAAGCCGTCACCAGTACAACATCGTGATACGAGAATGCCGCTGATATAGAACTGACTAAGTTTAAGTTTGCCTTGGTGTTATGACATAGGCGCAAACGAAACTGAAAAGCTCATACAGAGCCGACAGACAATAGAAATTTAACGTCATCCCCAAGGGGGCATGACCCGATAAACAGCACCAGATTAAATTCAGGACATCATATTTAGCGATTTCGATCCTACGCCTGAGGGTAGTTACCAAGTGGTCTGCGGACCCGGATCGAGACAAGAAATACAAGAAACGGCAGTACTTTTAACTAGTGTAGAAATCAATGCAGAACAGAAACCTTTCGCTAGTGATTCGGAGAGCAGCAATAGCCCGATAGGTGTCTGTGGAACCCGACTCCAACGGGGCGATAGTTCTGTTTTATAGGATCCAGTAAAGGGCTTGTAGCCTTTGTTTTGGCTGTATTGTTGACCGTTCTTGTAGTTCGTGCACGATCAGACAACCCTGTGGGTTCGTCGGCCAGCCGTGCCATTCCGAAAATATGCCCCTCCTGAGTTTGCTTATCTGGTACAACAGAAAGTGAACTCTTATGAAAAGAATGCTCATAAATGCAACTCAAGAAGAAGAGCTTCGAGTTGCACTGGTTGATGGCCAACGTCTCTATGACCTGGACATCGAACACCGCACCCGCGTACAGAAAAAAGCCAATATCTACAAAGGCAAGATAACCCGGGTTGAACCCAGCCTCGAGGCGGCCTTTGTTGACTTTGGCGCCGATCGACATGGTTTTCTGCCAATCAAGGAAATCTCCCAGCGCTATTACTCAAAGAATGCTCCTTCCGGCGATAAATCCAACATCAAGAAATTGATCTCGGAAGGCCTGGAAGTGGTTGTCCAGGTCGAAAAGGAGGAGCGTGGCAACAAGGGCGCTGCTCTAACCACTTTTGTTAGCCTTGCTGGCCGTTACCTGGTGTTGATGCCCAATAACCCCAAAGCCGGGGGTATTTCCCGACGTATTGAAGGTGATGAACGCTCAGATATCAGAGACGCACTGCGCAATCTGAATTTTTCCGATGGCATGGGCCTCATTGTCCGTACCGCCGGAGTTGGCAAAAACCAGGAAGAACTGCAGTGGGATCTGGATTACCTGCTGGCTTTGTGGAAATCAATTGAAGAAGCTGCCTCTAAAAAGCAGGCACCGTTTCTTATCTATCAGGAAAGCAATGTCATTATCCGCACAATCCGAGACTATCTGCGAAAAGACATAGGCGAGGTATTAATCGATACGGATGAAACCCATCAGGAGGCGATCAGCTTTATTCGCCAGGTAATGCCCCAGTATGAAAATCGCATAAAACTCTATGCTGAAAAAATACCGCTGTTTAATCATTATCAGATCGAAAACCAGATCGAGAGTGCGTTCGGGCGCGAGGTAAAGCTCCCGGCCGGCGGCTCCGTGGTGATAGATCCGACCGAAGCACTTGTCTCCATCGATATCAATTCATCTCGTGCCACCCGCGGTGCTGATATCGAAGAAACAGCCTTAAATACCAACCTCGAAGCCGCTGACGAAATAGCTCGCCAACTGCGCCTGAGGGATATGGGAGGTTTGATTGTAATCGATTTTATCGATATGACTTCCAATCGTAATCAACGCATTGTCGAGGACAGAATGCGCGATGCATTAGAGGCGGACCGAGCCCGGGTTCAGGTTGGGCGTATTTCCCGCTTCGGCCTGCTGGAGATGTCACGCCAGCGCCTGCGTCCTTCGTTGGGCGAAACCAGTGCCATTGTCTGTCCTCGTTGCAGTGGCCAGGGCAGTATCCGGGACGTTGAATCCCTGTCATTGTCCATTCTTCGTATCCTGCAGGAAGAAGCCAACAAGCAGAAGAGCCAGGAATTAAGGGCAATTGTGCCACTGGTCATTTCTTCTTTTCTTCTGAATGAAAAACGCGCCGCCGTTTCTGCGATCGAGGAACAAAGCAAGACACGCATCGTCATCTCCCCTAACTCGGAATTGGAAACGCCTCACTTTGAAATCACCGGTGTTAATCAACAAGCCCAGACTTACGATGTGGAAGCCACTTCAGAACCTGAGCCGGCGGCAAATATTAAGCCGCCACCCCAACAACAAGCGGCAGTACAACGGCCTTCGGTAAGCTCTGCGCCACCTCCGCGCACGCCTCCGCCGAGCAAAGGCTTATTTGCTACCTTCTTTGCTGCAATTGGCGGCCTGTTTGGCAGCTCTGAAACAAGCAGCAAACCCCAACCACAGAAACGACGACAGCAGCAACCACAGAGGAGTCGCTCGAAGCAGTCGAACCGCAATCAGCGTGGTCAGCAAAACCGCCAGGCAAGCTCCCAAAGAAATGAAAAACGGGATAGCAGCCATGCCAAAGGCGGGAATCAGCAGCAGAAACGTAAACCCAGCCCTAAACGTGGCCAGGAGGCCGGTAATAAGGGCAAACCTGCCAGTGAGGGTAAGCAGGCGAAGTCAGGTAATCGTGATAAAGACACCGAGCAAAAAGCGCAACGCAGACCAGCAAGTAAGCGACAACGAAACACTGCACAAAGAAAGCGCGGTCCCAGACCAGAAAAGGCAGCAGCTAATGCTGATAATAAGGAACAAACCAGCAAAGTACAGCAACCGCAGCAGGGACAGGCAGAGAAAAAACCAGGTCAGTCGCCCACAGCGACTGAACAAAAACCAGCGGAAACAGTGGCTAGCAGAAGTGCTCCGGCCACTCCAGCCACAGCAGCTGTAGCAGAAACACCGGCTAAAGTGGCTGCTTCTGCCAAACCTGCCGCGACAGATTCTCCGGCTAAACCGGCTACTTCGGCTACCGCAGATGCTACTGATAAGCCACGCACTCCAGTTGTGGCAGATGCCCCTGACAAGCCACCCGCTCCGGTTACGGCAGATGTTTCTGATAAACCAGCCGCTCCTGTTAGGGCAGAAGCTTCTGATAAACCTACTGCTCCAGTTACGGCAGGGACTTCTGATAAATCAGCCGCTCCGGTTAAGGCAGAGACTTCTGATAAACCAGCTGCTCCTGTTAAGGCAAAAGCTTCTGACAAACCTGCTGCATCAGCTGTAGCAGATACTCCGGCTAAATCAAAGACTCCCGTTGGCTCAGATACTGCTGCTAGGCCAGCGACCCCGGATACACCCTCTAGCCCGGCCCCTGCAAAAGACAAGTCGACTAATGGTGCGACAAAAACCACTGAGGGTGACGTTAAACCAGTGTCGAGCAAGCCAGCGGCAGCTAAAACACCGGAACAATCCACTGAGAAACCGCAATCACAGGTGCCCGTTGAAAAAGCGACCAAACCTCAGCCCTCTCCCAGCGTTACGGAAGCACCTGCTGGCAATGCGCCGGTAGCATCTGCTGGCAGAGCGCCCAACGATCCGAGGGAAGTAAAACGGCGTCAGCAGGAAGCCAACACACCTTCCAGTCCAGAGCAATAACGCTCAGTCAGGCATCAAGTGCCCGCTTGCCGGGCACTTGATCACTGAGGGAGATAAAATAGGAGTTTTACAACGCCTGCTCTAACTCCGGCAGCACTTTGAACAGATCAGCAACCAGGCCATAATCGGCAACCTGGAATATAGGTGCTTCCTCGTCCTTGTTGATCGCCACGATTACCTTGCTGTCCTTCATGCCGGCCAGATGCTGGATAGCACCGGATATGCCGACCGCGATATATAAATCGGGCGCCACAATTTTACCGGTCTGGCCCACCTGCATGTCATTGGAAACGAAGCCCGCATCCACCGCGGCCCTGGATGCGCCAATGGCCGCCCCCAATTTGTCGGCTACTTTCTCCAGCAGGATAAAGTTTTCTCCGTTTTGCATACCGCGCCCACCAGAAATCACGATCAAGGCTGAGGTGAGTTCGGCTCTTTCGGATACGGAGAGTTTCTCACCGACAAAAGTGGCTTGTTCCTGGTTACAGGCAAAGTCGCTGCTTTCAATAGCTGCACTACCCCCCAGTTCGGCTTCATCAAAGTGGGTAGTTCGTACCGTGATTACCTTGACCGCATCTTCCGACTGCACGGTTGCCAATGCATTACCAGCATAGATCGGGCGCACGAAAGTGTCGGGTGATTGAACCTCTACAATATCGGAAATCTGGGCTACGTTTAAAAGCGCGGCAACCCGAGGCAGTATATTTTTTCCCGTAGTCGTTGCTGCAGCGAGGATATGAGTAGCGGACTGGCCCGCGTCTACTACCAGCGGAGCAACATTCTCGGGCAGTTGATGTGCATAACCGGAGTTGTCAGCCAGCAGCACTTTGGCTACACCAGAAATTTGCGCTGCAGAATTAGCAATGTCCTGGCAAGCTTGTCCGGCAACCAGCACGGTTATTTCACCGCCAATAGTTGCAGCCGCTGTCACGGCATTCAAGGTGGCAGGTTTCAGGGAACTGTTATCGTGTTCTGCTATTACTAATATCGACATGATGGCTCCCCTAGATAACCTTGGCTTCAGTTTTGAGTTTGCTTATCAGCTCGTCCACAGACTCAACCAGAATGCCAGCAGTGCGCTCTGGCGGTGGTGTAACACGCAAGGTGGTGAGTTTCGAGCTTATATCGATTCCCAAATCAGCAGCATTCATCCTGTCGATTGGCTTTTTCTTCGACTTCATAATATTCGGCAACGAGGCATAGCGCGGTTCATTTAAACGTAAATCGGTTGTTACAACCGCGGGCAGCTGCAACAGAACGGTTTGCTCCCCGCCGTCAATTTCCCGTGTCACGGCAATTTTCCCATCCTTAATTTCTGCCTTGCAGGCAAATGTGCCCTGGGGCATGTTGCAAAGGGCAGCCAGCATCTGGCCGACCTGATTATTATCTGTATCGATGGATTGCTTGCCCAACAGGACCAGATCTGCCGCTTCTTTCTCAACCAGAACCTTCAACACATTCGCCACCGCCAACGGCTGTAATTCCTCCTCCGATTCAACCAGGATGCCGCGGTCAGCACCCAGCGCCAGCGCGGTGCGAATCTGTTCCTGACACACCGCCGGACCGATTGACCCGACTATAACTTCTTCCGCGTGACCGGCCTCTTTCATTCTAATTGCTTCTTCTACGGCAATTTCACAAAAGGGATTGATCGCCATCTTGGCGTTAGTCAAATCAACACCACTATGATCGGATCTCACCCGCACCTTCACATTCGCATCGACGACGCGTTTTATTGCCACTAAAATCTTCATGGATTCACCAAATCAAATAGAACAAAAACAAGATAAACATAGCCCGGCTCCACCCTTCCCTGGCCCGGATAAAAAAGGCGCTTATAATGCCGTTTTTGCCAGAGTAGGTCAATATTCTTCCCCCTTCCCGGTGCCAAACTAAAATCATCGAAAACGCAAGACCCGGACTCTGCACTATCAAGTCCGGCGAGCGCGATACTCCTTCCAGCCAATCAGACCCGCAGGGTCGGCAGGAAGGAGTATCCCGCTTGTCGGACGCAGAAAAATACTGATCACCCTAAAGCTGTCTATTAGTATTTAAATTAAGTTTCAAAACTTCCCAATGCAAAAAACTGGCCCCCACTCCACACCCCACTGATAGTTCGCGAAGACTCATCCCGCGTCTCAGCAAGATCAACCAGACGATAAAACACATTGCGATTAATCAACGCATTTAAACCACTGCGAATATGCACAACCGGATGGGGTTCAGCAGTCTCCACATCCTCGGTGACCCGAATCTGATGCGCTTCACCTGCTACCACTGTTTCTTCAATATTCGTTGTAAACTGCAATTCCTGTTCACGGCCACTGCCCCTCGCTTCGAGTAGAGTCGCAACAAAGGGGCAATCATCAACGGTTATCCGCACCTTCTCCACCGGAGTAACCAGATAGTAACAATCGTCCGGGTCCAGCCGCAGTATGGAAGCAAAAAGTTTGACCATAGACTGGCGACGAATAGGCGCGCCCTGATGAAACCAGGTGCCATCTCGAGCAATACGCATATCCATCTCGCCACAGAAAGGCGGATCCCACAGGTGCACGGGAGCGGGTCCCTGCACATCGATATGCTTAACCAGGGATAAGGGATCAATTGTTGCAGATGATTTGCAGATAACATTCCCTCACAATAGCAGCGGCTACTTACAAGCTCATCGAGCGCAGCCTGCCAACCACCATCATAAGCTGCAGCACAATCTGATCCAAGCCATTACTTTAAAGCTACTTCCATGGCTTAGTAGGGTTAGCGCCTTAGCAGGTGCTACACTTGAAATCTGAATACAATGAATTAAAGCTCGACTCGGGCTTTCTACGTTCTATGCCTGATATTATTCATAAAGATGCTTTCGCCAATCTCTTTGTCAACGACACCCCTTTGTTGGACTTGCGTTCCCCAGTTGAATTTAAACGCGGAGCTTTTCCCTGCGCCATCAATGCACCACTGCTCAGCGATAATGAACGCGAGCAAGTAGGCAAAACCTACAAAGCGGAGGGGCAGCAGGCTGCCATGGAACTGGGGCAGCAACTGGTCAGTGGTAATACCCGATCAGAGCGGCTGGCAAATTGGTGTGGACTAATAGAGCACAATCCCGCCACCGTGCTCTATTGCTTTCGCGGCGGCCTGCGCTCCCAAACAGTACAGTCCTGGCTGCTGGAATCGGGCATCGATGTTGCCCGAGTCGAAGGTGGTTACAAGGCCTTACGCCGGTTTCTGATCGAAACCATCGAACAATTTTCCAGACGCAGCGAGCTGATAATTGTTGCAGGAAAAACCGGCACCGGCAAAACCCATCTAATTAACAAACTGCCAAACAGCGTCGATCTGGAAGGTGTTGCTAACCACCGGGGTTCAGCGTTTGGCAAACGCAAAGACGCGCAGCCGAGCCAAATTAATTTCGAAGATCAACTCGCCATTGCGTTGCTGAAGCTTCCCTTTCAGCGCTATAAAATGCTGTTTCTGGAGGATGAGAGTCGATCTATAGGCTCGGTTTCCATACCGTTATGTCTGTACGACAAAATGTCAAATTCACCGCTTGCTGTACTCGAAGAGAGTCTGGACCAGCGCGTCGATACCATACTGAACGATTACATCATTTCCAATTATCTTGACTACAAGAACAACGCGCCGGAAACGGTAGAGGAATTGTTCGAAGAATTTCTACTCTCGGCACTGCAACGTATCAACCGTCGCCTGGGGCAGGAAAACTATGCCATCGTCAAACAGGATATGGAGAGTGCGATCAGGCAACAACAAGACAATGGCGACACTCAACAACACCGCATCTGGATAGCACGTCTGCTCCGTGATTATTACGATCCGATGTACGATTACCAGCTGAATAAGAAGAATCAGCGAATCATCTACCGGGGCAACTCGGAGGAATTTCAGAACTGGTCATCCCACCTGTCAAGTGGGCTATGTTCACCGTGAAGTACTACCGCAAAAAGACAAAATGACCATATCCCGATTTACTATTGAATCGATTAGTGCACCACTGGCACGGGGAAATTTGATTCTGGTGCCAAATCATCGCATGCGTGATGCGATTCTCTACAGTTACGGGCACAGCAAACAACAGTCTGGTGCCTGGACCAGCCCACGGGTGCTTGCCATCGATATCTGGCTGCAAAACACCTGGCAAAACCTCTCTGACCGTGGAATCGATCCATTCAATCAGTTCCATCTGCTTGGCAAACAGGAGGAATACTTTATCTGGCTAGAGATACTGGAAAGTTCAGTGAACAATATTCCACTGCTTAATCCAGGCGAGACAGCGCTGGCAGTAAGCCGCGCCTATCAACTGGCCAAACAATGGTATATGGACGAGATCGCACTCTCTTCCTTTAGCGGGATTTCAGATGTTGCCGCTTTTTTACAGTGGAGCGACCAATTCACCGGGTACTGCCGACGGCATCAACTTATCGGTCTAAGTGATGCTACAGAGAAAATTGTAATTGAACTGGATGAAAATGACAGCGAATTAGAAGGTGAAATCTATCTGCTTGGATTTTCCAATCCGCCGCCACTTTATCAGAGTCTATTCGACAAGTTTCCGGAAAAAACAGTACTGGTCAATACAACGCATCCCGATCCACATACGAACCGTTACACTTTTGCCGACTTACAAAGCGAAGTAACAGCTTGCGCCAATTGGGCACGCAATATCACGGATGAGTATCGCGCTGCTCATATTGGAATAATTTCTGAGAATTTGACGACAAGATTTGATCTTATATACCCGCTCTTTTGCGACACGTATCAGCCTGCTGCAAGCAATTCACTAAATGAGCAAGCTGTCATCAACAGTTTCACCGCTGCCCGCAATCTGGATCGACAGCAAACTATCGACCTGATCTTTCGAGTCCTTGGTCTAAATCACTACAAACAGGAGACAGCAGAATTCTGCTACCTGCTTCAAAACCCGAGAATTTCCGGATTCAAAGAAGAAGAGCAAGCCAGAGTCTCCCTCCAGCTAAGGCTGCGCCAGCGCTGTGAAGCCAGATCCAGAATTGCGGATCTGAAAAACCACATGCTCACAGAAGACAGCGATCACCATTGCCCGGTACTCGCTGAGAAACTACAGCAATTCGAACATTTGAGAAGACAACGAGCCACTCGCGGCAATGCAACACATTGGGCCGATCTATTCGAACAGCAATTGACACTAATCGACTGGAATGAGCCCCAATGCCATATGTCCGAGAAATCACTCTTCTCGCAATGGCAGGAGGTCCTGGCCCAGTTCCGTGGTGCAGCACATATTTCAGGTGAAATGGATTGTTACGCGGCTATTTTCCGACTCAAATTGCTATGCCGGCAGACTCCAACAAAAAATCCATTCACTCCCTCACTGAATGTCTCGCTGCTCTCAGTAGATCAAGCCATGGGATTTCATTTCACACACATCTGGATTCTCGGAATGGATGACAGGAGCTGGCCTGCTCCAGTGCGCCATATCCCTTTTCTGCCCTACGCCTTACAGAAGGAACTCGAGCTCCCTGGTAGCAGCAGCCAACTGCAACTGGAGCAAGCACAACACGACCTCACTTTCTTAATACAGGCAAGCCGCGAGTCGGTCATCTTCAGTCATCATGAAATTGAGGAAGATGAAAAGCTGCGCGTGAGCAGTCTCATCAGAGAAACTGAGGCCAAACAATTTACCCTTCCCGATCCACCAGCGGAATTAACCGAGTGTTCAATAGAGTTGGTAAAGGATCCTCAACTGTTACCTCTTGGCAAGAATGAAACAATCAGGGGTGGGGCCAGCCTGCTCACCAATCAGGCCAATTGCCCATTTAGAGCCTTTGCCATTCACCGCCTGAAGAGTGAAGCCTTGCCTGAGTTCAGATCCGGCTTCGATCCGCTCGCCAGAGGGAGTGCATTACATCTGGCGCTGGAGCAGTTCTGGAAAACTCTTAAATCATCCGACAAGCTGGAACAACTTACCAGCGAAGCCCTGGCAGAACACATCGACTCAAGTGTCGTTGTGGCACTGCGCTGGTTAAAGCGAAAATTCCCGGAAACAATGACCCTGACCTTCTCCGAGCTGGAATCAAACAGATTGACCGTACTGCTAAACAGCTTCCTGGCGATTGATAAAGAGAGATCGCGCTTTGAGACCATCGCTACCGAACAATCGTTGGAGTGGAAATGGGGGCCGCTAACATTAAAACTGAAAGTGGATCGTGTCGACCGGCTGGGCGATGGCTCGCTGGTTCTTATCGACTACAAGACCGGCAGGAAAACCGATTACAAATGGTTCGATGACCGACCCGAAGATCTGCAACTCCCTCTATATCAGTTGACGCTGTCTGAGCAATCAGACAAAGAACTGAGCGCGGCGCTTATTTGCCAGGTTACTGTGGAAAACATCGCTTATTTTGGTGCAACCGATCTGGTGGATTTCCATCCAGCACTCAAGCCGTTGGCTAAAAATCGGGCCTTCGATGGCAGCTGGCCTGAGCTACAACAACGGTGGAACACGATGATTTCGTCTATCGCCTCTGAGTTTGAGCAGGGTCTGCTCACCGTCAGCCCGACTCGCGGCCGGGAAACCTGCCGGTATTGTGAACTCGCGGGGCTCTGTCGCATCGACGAGCAAGCTGCTTTGAATGACCTGGTCGAAGAGGAAGCAGTATGAGCACTACCCCTGTCATCGATGCTGAGACTCGGCTCCGGGCCTTGGATACCAATGTGTCTGTCGCAGTGCAGGCCCCGGCCGGCTCGGGTAAGACCGAGCTACTTAGTCTGCGTTTTCTTAAGCTATTGGCTAAATGCTCACAGCCGGAAGAAATACTCGCAATCACCTTCACCAGGAAAGCTGCGGCAGAAATGACGAGCCGCATCATTGAAACTCTGGAGTGGGCTGCAGCCGGTGACGCTAATCTGGATCAGAATACGGACCTTGACAAACTCAAGTTCGAACTGGCATCACAGGTACTGGCACAAGATAAAGCACTAGGCTGGCAACTGCTGCAAGCGCCAGATCAGCTTCGTATCCAGACCATCGATAGCTTCTGTCATCATCTGGCACGCAATCTGCCAGTGCTGGCAAATTTCGGCAACTCACCGCAAATCAGTGATCAGGTAGAGGAACGCTACCAGGAAGCGGTAAGCAACACCCTGGAATTACTCAACAGCGATAGCCCCATCGCCGAGGCTGTTGGCAAGCTGTTGAGTCACCTCGACAACAAGGTCACACAGGTCGAATCCCTGCTTATTGGCTTACTTCGCCAGCGCGACCAGTGGTCTGCAGCTATTCTGGAGGTAGCAGGTTCACCACGGCAAGCCTATGACTATTTGCAACAGAATTTAACTGAACTGATTACAGAAAGTCTGCAGCAAAGCACTGCAGGGCTGTTGGATTTTGAGAACCCTCTTCTCGAACTACTAAACTTCGCTGCAGAAAACCTGCTGGCTGAGAACAGTAGTTCTGCCATAACCCACTGTGCAGAACTCAGTGCACTGCCGCCCGCCGATCATCAAGCGCTTTCGCAATGGCGAGGCCTGGCAGAGTTTCTACTAGTGGCCGACAGGGACAAACCAGCCTGGCGCAAGCGGATAAACAAAGCACAAGGCTTTCCCGTACCTTCCAGCGCCAAAGACAAGGATGAAGCAGTAGGTTACAAGCAAGTTAAAGTCGCCATGGAGTCACTACTGCAAACCCTAGGTAAGGAGCAGGGTTTGCTGGAAAGCCTGGATTACATAAGACGCCTGCCCGACCCTGACAGGGAAATTGAGCAATGGCAGTTCCTGATCACACTAACCTCCATACTGCCCACGCTATTGGCGCAACTTAACCTGGCCTTCGCCAGGCACAACAAGGTCGACCACAGTCAGGTGAGCAGTGCTGCGCTGGAGGCATTAGGCGAGACCAGTGCACCGACTGATTTGACCCTGGCGCTGGATTATAGAATTCAGCACATCCTGGTAGATGAATTTCAGGATACCTCCAGCACGCAGCTAACTTTGCTGAAAAAACTCACGGCAGGCTGGGAGTCCGAGGATCAGAGAACATTGTTTATCGTCGGCGATGCCATGCAATCCTGTTACGGCTTTCGCAGCGCGAATGTCGGCCTGTTTATTGCCGCCAGAGAGTACGGTATCGGCGAAGTGCCCCTGCTGGCCCTGAACCTGGAAACTAATTTTCGCTCTACCAGCAGTGTAGTGGCCTGGGTCAATTCGGTATTTTCAGCCGCATTCCCGCCAATCAGTGATATTTCCAGAGGAGCCATCGACTATTCGACTTCCACCGCTTTTCATACCCACCCACTTGAAAGCGCCATTAGCACCCAGGTGTTTCTTTATGAGGGATCAGAATCCGAATTAGCGTACCAGGAGGAAGCACGGCACGTAGCTGGAAAGATTACTTCGCTTAGACAGAGTCACCCAGCAGATTCCGTAGCAATCCTGGTCAGGAATCGAACCCACCTGCGATACATCCTGCCTGAGTTAAGAGCAGCAAATATTCCCTGGCAGGCTACCGATATCGATAAGCTTGCCGCATTGCCAGTCATCATCGACCTGACCAGCCTGGTCAGAGCCCTGTCAAACCTGGCGAACCGTCTTGCCTGGCTGTCTATATTGCGGGCTCCCTGGTGCGGGCTGGACAGCGAAGATCTGCATACTATTGCGCTTCACGCTGAAAGCAACAGCATTTGGCATACCCTGACACAAGCTGATCAGCTGAGCGGATTAAAGCAGGGTTCACGGTCACGCATCGAACCATTCGTAACGGTGATGGCTTATGCACTGCAGCACTTGTTACACAATAATCTCAGCCATGTGGCGCAGGTATGCTGGGAAACGCTGCAGGGCCGATCGCTGTATCCATCAACGCTGGAACTAAAAAGTGCAGAGCGATTTTTCGAATTAGTAGCGGAACAGGAAGTGGCGGGAACACTCACTGACATGGAACGCTTCGAGCAAAGAATCGATCAGGTCACTATTTCAGGCGACACTCAAGCCCTTACCGATAATCCGATCAGCATCATGACAGTGCACAAGGCTAAGGGACTCGAATTCGATCATGTCATTGTTCCGGGGCTGGCCAGAACAGGTCGCGCAGACACAAAGTCACTGCTGTTATGGCACGAGAGATTGAATTACCGCGGATTGCCCAGACTTTTCCTCGCTACCCTGTCCGCCACCGGCAATGACGATGGGGCACTCTACCAGCTAATCCGGCATGAAAAATCATTGAAGGATAGACTGGAAAACACCCGTTTACTCTATATCGCTGTAACCAGGGCGCGAAAAACCGCCAGTTTAATGGCTTCGCTACAGCAAAAAGAAGACGAATTGGCAGCCCCGGGTAGCCGCAGTCTGCTCGCTACCATCTGGCCAGCACTACATAACAGCGAGCAAGCCGAGATTGAGTACATCCGCATTAACGCCGAGGGCGCGGAGCAGCCATCCACAGCACAAGTTCCCAACTACCAAGCCGCCAGGATCCGCCGACTCAAAGCCCCGCCATCTCGCCTCACCAGCGTCGCAGAGCCGGAATCTACCCTACCAAAGGAACTCAATACCGAACCAACAAGCCGGGAAGCCCGCCTGAGCGCCGAAATCGGCAACCTGGTTCACCGCAGCCTGCAAAACCACGTAATCCACGGTCCCGACGCCAATTTTGAACAAACCAGACAGGTATGGAAAAAACAACTATTCCGCTCCGGATATTCTCAAAAAGAAATAAAAACCGCTCTAACCATAACAGAGAATTCAGTTAAACTCTCAATTGCAACTACTGATTTTAATTGGATATTTAATAATTCACTACAATCGAGCCAGACTGAAATTGCCATAAATACTCTGAACAATGGCTACCTACAAACCCACGTTATCGATCGAACTTTCATCGATACCGAGAATATACGCTGGATTATCGACTACAAGTCAGCACAAGCGCCTGCCGACCAAAGCCTCGAAACCTTCATCAGCCTGCAGATTGAGCTACATAGCCCGCAGTTAGCCCGCTACAGGGCGCTGTATGAACAAATGGAAGGCAGGCAGATAAAAACAGCACTCTTACTCACTAGCATCCCTAGACTAGTAGAAGTGGAACTGCCAAATTAGGAATCTCTCCCTCGGATTCGTGTCCTTTTAACGCCCAGCAAGGGCGAAATTAGGTTAATTCTATGTCGTACTCGAGGGTACTGGCCTATCAAGCGATGTGATGCCGAATTCTTCTGCCTCAGCGATTAAAGCGTAGCACCGAGTGACCGAGGAAGACCGTTTTTTGGGCTTCCGACTGAGTGAGGGAACCCCGGAGGGGTGCAAGCTGCTGAGGCAGAAGAATTCGGCAGCGCAGCGCGCCATCTCTGAGCCCAAATGCCCCTAAACCTAAGACCTAAGGTCTAATCAGCCCAGGTCTTCCTCAGCAACAGCATAAATACCATCCGCATTCCGCAGATAGCCCTTATAGTCCATCCCATAACCAAACAAATACCGATCAGGCGAAGCAAGCCCAACAAAATCAGCCACTATCTCCGAAAGCTTATGCTCATGATTTTTCACCACCAGCACAGCAATCAAAACCCGCTCCGCCCCAGCATCCAGACAGTATTGCGCTATAGCTTCCAGAGTTGCCCCCTCATCGAGTATATCGTCCAGAATCAGCACCGTGCGCCCCTTCAAATCACAATGGGGATGTTGCTTCCACTCAAGAGCCGCCCCACTGGTCTGATTTCTGTAACGACTGGCATGACAATAATCCACTTGTAGTGGAAAACTTAGCCTGGGCAGCAAGCGGCCAGTTATGATTAGCCCACCGTTCATTACGCAAAGAAGGAGTGGATTGGCAGCCTGTAGAGATTGACTGATCTGTGCAGCCATAACATCCAGCACGTCTTCAACTTCTCGCTGAGAATACAAACGCGTTGCATTAGCCTGTACGCGCTGGGCCTGCTGTGGGGTTATTTCCTGTGGCATGGCAGCAAGGCGAAAGAGTGTTTAGCTATTCGCATTGGTCAATGTGGGCTCGATACCATCGAGTGTAATCGTCGGGAAGGCAAGATCAGCATCGTGGGACTGAACTACCTCGATAATCTTCAGCATCACGTCCTGCTTTATCTCGTGAAACCTGACCCAATCAGTGGTCTTGGTAAATGTATACACAAAAAAATCCAGCGAAGAAGGTGCAAAACTAACAAAATTTACAATCAGGGTTTGTTTGCTATCGATCTCTTTGTGGTCTTTCAGCATCTGCTTCACATCGCCCACGATGACTCCCATTTTAGCCGCATCACAGCAACGCAGACCGATGGTTTCGTAGATACGACGATTCGACATGCGCGATGGGTTTTCCAGCGCCAGCTTGTTAAACACAGAATTGGGGATATACAACGGCCGCTTATCAAAGGTACGAACAATGGTGAGCCTCCAGCCTATTTCTTCGACGGTGCCTTCGATTTCGCGATCGGGCGATCTAATCCAGTCACCAATCTGGAAGGGTCGATCCATGTAGATCATCAAGCCGCCAAAAAAATTAGAGAGCAAATCCTGGGCCGCAAAGCCAACCGCAATGCCGCCGACACCGCCGAAGGCCAGCAAGGCGGTGATTTCAATACCGACTGTTGGTAGTGCAAGTAATGCAGCAGAAATAACCACAGAAAGCCTGAGCAGTTTGGCCAGAGCGGCCAATGTGGTCGGATCCAGGCGCGTCTGCTCTGAAGTGGGATCGCGTGCCAGTTTTTCTGACCATCTGGATTCAGCCAGGCCGATAAACCGCACCACAAACAGCATAATAAGGATAATAAAGGTAAGCTGACGCACCAAATCGAGATTATCCTCTGCGAACAAGTCCGTGGCCACATAGCTATTGCTGATGGCCACTGCCCACAACAGCCCCATGATCAATATGAACCAGCTTAACGGGCTCTGGGCCGATTCCAATAAGGCATCGTCCCAGACGTTGCTGGTCTTATGCAGGTGTTTGCCCAGGCCCCTCAATATGCGTATCGCGATGAAACGGGCTATGAGTGTGATAGTAACCGCCGCGAAGACTTCCGCTCCCCAGCCAAGATCCCGAATGCTATCAACCAGATTTTCCATGTTTTTCCTCGTTTAATTGCCCTGGCAAAGGGCTTCCACCTGCCGCTTTGCTTCTTGCCATCTATCTTGCTTCAATAAATGCTGTCTGACCAGCGGTGGTTTTCCCCGCATCATCGGTAATTTGGGGTTCGGTGGATAATTTTGCGACTCCAGCCAATCAGCAGCAATTAGCGCATTCTCCCTGTCATTACATACCAATAACATATCACAACCGGCTGTTAACGCCTGTTCCGCTCGCTGCTCAATACTCCCGGCACTGAAGGCCGCCGTCATATTCAAATCGTCACTGAAAATCACTCCGCCAAAATCCAGTTCTCCGCGCAGCTTATCTTGCAGCCAAACCGAAGAAAAACCTGCGCACTGCTCATCGACTGCCGGAAATCGAATATGTGCCGGCATCACAGCATCCAGCGAATCAATACAATTGCTGAACACTTTTAAGTCCTGCTCGCGAAGTTCTTCGATGCTCCGGCTGTCTGCCGGTACTTCTAGATGGGAATCTGCTTCGACGAAGCCGTGGCCTGGGAAATGCTTGCCGGTTGCAGGCATACCCGCTGCATGCATCCCGTCGATATAGGCCAACGCAAGGTCAGTTGTTACATCAATCTTGTCACTGAAGGCCCTCTCGCCTATGGCCTGACTGTTGGCATTGTAAAGGTCAAGAACAGGTGCAAAACTAAAATCCAACCCATGTGCAAGAAGTTCCGTAGCCATGACCCAGGCACAGGTTCGAGCGAGTTCACAGGCAGCAGCTTTGTCCTGCGGGTATTTTTTTCCTATTTTATATAAAGCGGGTAAGCGTACAAATTCTTCCTGGAAACGTTGGACCCTACCCCCCTCCTGGTCTACGGCTATCAACAGATTTGCTTCGCATTCGCGTACCGCTGCTATCAAATCCTGCAACTGAGTACTGCTGCGGTAGTTCCTGTCAAACAGTATTAATCCACCTATACTTGGTCTTGTTAATAATTCCCGCTCAAATGAGGAGACTTCCAAACCCTCTAAATCGAGCATCAAAACTCCTAAACTTTCCCCGTTCACCGGCATTATTTCCATTTCATGTGTTGGCCGACTGAATTATCACAAATATGTTAAAACTGAGCAAAATTTGCAATTGTCGCTGTGTCAAATGCTTAGGTTTCAAAGTTAAAATTCTGCCTTAAACTGGCAAAAAATAATTCAAAATTTGTTTTACATTCTATTCAATTGCTTAATATAGTAGGCGTAGCTGGAATTGATTGTATTCGACTAAACCCTGGCAGGAGCTTTTATCAGCAAATAATTTTTCTTGGGAACCTGACCATGAATAATCTCATACCTGAAGTATCCGCCTGGTATAAGGATGTAGCAAACGGAAGCTTGTTCGAAGTAGTTGCCTACGATGAACAGAGCGGGACTGTGGAATACCAGCATGTTGACGGCGAGGTGGGAGAGTACGACACAGGTTCCTGGCAAGAACTCTCCCTGATACCCGCAGAACCCCCGGAAGATTGGCGTAGCCCTTACGAAGTGAACTCAGAGGACGATTCTTACTCCGATCACGCCATAGTGCCAGAGAACTGGTCAGGCGCCCTCTCCGACATAGAACCGGACTCGCTCGATTTCGGTGACGACTTCCAGGTACTCTAGCCTGGCTCAGGATATAACCCAGCCCTAAAGTTTTATTGCCATCTCAAGATAACTGTATATAATTACAGTTCTATTCATCGATGGGTGGCACACCATGCGTGAGTTAACGTCTAGACAGGAAGAAATTCTTTCCTTCATTAAAGAGTATCTGCAGGATACCGGATTCCCCCCAACGCGCTCTGAAATTGCCCAGCGGATGGGGTTTCGATCGCCCAATGCGGCCGAAGAGCATCTACGAGCACTGGCCCGTAAGGGTGCAATTGAAATGCTGCCTGGCACATCCAGGGGCTTGCGTCTCCCCATAACTGAGCAGCTGGGGCTTCCCATTATTGGTCGCGTGGCAGCCGGCAGCCCAATCCTTGCCGAAGAGTCAATTGATGATTACTGCGATGTACCACCTGATTTGTTCAATCCATCTGCAGATTATCTGTTGACGGTCACGGGAACCAGTATGGTAGATGTGGGCATCTACGAAGGAGATCTGCTGGCTGTGCACAAAACACCCAAAGCAAACAACGGCGATATAGTAGTGGCCAGAATAGAGGATGAAGTTACAGTCAAGCGCTTGCAAACCTCACGCAGCAAGTACCGGGTAACTCTGCTACCGGAAAATCCAGAATATTCCCCGATTGAAGTGGATCTGCGGAGTCAGAGCTTTGCAATTGAAGGTATTAGCGTAGGGGTCATTCGAAGGGGCGTATAGGGGATACTAATAGCTCAGTGTCCCCTACTGGCAGTTTTTTTCCGGCTTTTCTTCAGGGTTTTGCTGACTTCCCACTCGCCGTTCCTGTAAAAGGCTTTCCAGCCCGTTGCCTTTTTGTTCACCTCACTCTGGACATATTGCTCCCTGGTCTTGCGACTGAATCTAACCAGGGTTTTATTGCCCTTATCATCCTCTGTTGGCGCGTCCATGAGATAGTCATATTTCGGATCGATCTCCTTTCGATGAGGTATGAGTTCGGTAACAAGAGGCGCGCGGGTCTCACGATTCTTTGGAAATTTGCTGGCTGCCAGGAACAGCCCGGACGCACCATCTCTTAATATAAAATGATCTTCAACCTTGTCACAGCTTAGTTCCGGCATGGGCACTGGATCCATTTTTGGTGGTGCCGCCTCACCGCTGCGTAACAACTTCCGTGTGTTTTTACAGTCATCAGCGCTGCAGCCAAAGTACTTACCAAAGCGACCCGATTTCAACTGCATATCAGCACCGCATTTATCACATTCGATTACCGGGCCATCGTAGCCTTTGATCTTGAAACTACCCTGCTCTACTTCGTAACCGGGACAATCAGGATTATTGCCACACACATGTAATTTGCGATCCTCATCGATTAGATAAGCATCCATTGCTGTATTGCAGATTTTGCAGCGGTGCTTTTTCCGCAGCAGTATATTCTCCTGCTTCTCCGCCTCTTCTGCCGTATCAGTACGAATAGTGTCTTCACCGGGTGTAAGGTTGATAGTTGATTTGCAACGCTCTTTAGGTGGCAGTGAGTAACCCGAACAGCCGAGAAAAACACCAGTAGATGCCGTTCTTATTTGCATGGGTCTGCTACATTTTGGGCAGCTTACATCGGTATCCGTAGGGTTATTAGTCCGCATGCCGCCATCTTCCTGCTCTGCCCTGGCGAGCTGACTGGTGAAGCCTGCATAAAATTCATTCAGCAACTTCTTCCAGTCTGTATGACCTGCTGCTACCTCATCCAGCGAATCTTCCATTTTGGCGGTAAAATCATAATCCATCAGTTCGCTGAAACTTTCTATCAGGCGTTCCGCTACGATGTCACCCATCTTCAAAGCATAAAACCGTTTGCTTTCCACTTTGACATAGCCCCGATCCTGAATCGTGGAAATAATCGAAGCATAAGTTGACGGTCTACCAATATCACGCTTTTCCAACTCCTTTACCAGGCTTGCCTCGGTAAATCGGGCTGGTGGTTTGGTGAAATTTTGCAAGGGTTCCAGTTGTTGCAGAACTAATTCCTCGCCAACTTCTACGTCCGGCAAGACAACATCTTCTTCTTTCGATGGCATCACTTTCAGATAGCCATCAAATTGCATAATGCGTCCTTTAATTCTTAACTCGAAATCTGCCGCTTCAATTGTTATGGAACTGCTTAGATAATTAACAGGAGGCATCTGGCAGGCGACAAAAAATTGCCAGATAAGCGTATACAATCGAATCGCGTCCTGCTCTACATTCTGCAAAGATCCAGCCGTCACCCGAACATCAGAAGGCCTGATTGCCTCATGCGCTTCCTGTGCACCTTCTTTGGAGCTGTATCGTAGGGGATCATCTGGCAGGTATTTGCCGCCAAAATTGTCTTTAATATAGCTCCGACACATAGCAACTGAATCGTCACTCAAGTGCGTTGAATCTGTCCGCATGTAGGTAATGTAACCAGCTTCGTACAGACGTTGGGCCATGATCATGGTTTTCTTTACCCCATAACCCAGGCGCGTACTGGCCGCCTGTTGCAGTGTAGAGGTAATGAGCGGCGGCCTGGCTCTTGATGAAGTGGGACGATCCTCCCGCTTCAACACCCGGTACTGAGCATCCTGCAAAATGCTGAGCGCAGCATCTGTATCCGCTTTGTTATCGGGCCGAAAATTAGCACCATTCTGGCGCACCACCTGGCAACGCATGCTGGCGCTGGAACGGGCTTGCAAATTGGCGAAGACTTCCCAGTACTCCTCAGGGATGAACGCCCGGATTTCCTGTTCGCGCTCGACTACAAGTCTTACTGCAACCGATTGTACGCGGCCGGCCGAAAGACCCCGTGCCACCTTGCTCCAGAGCAGAGGTGACACCATGAAACCCACCACCCTGTCTAAAAACCTTCTGGCCTGCTGGGCTTCAACATAACGCATGTCAAGTTCACCAGGGCTGGAAAATGCCTCGGTAATGGCGCGTTTGGTAATCTCATTAAAAACTACTCGCTTGTATCGTTCCGGATCACCGCCAATCGACTCTTTCAGGTGCCAGGCTATCGCCTCGCCCTCTCTGTCCAGATCTGTTGCGAGAAAAATATTGTCTGCCGACCGGGCAATTTTCTGTAGCTCGTTTACAACTTTTTCCTTACCCGGCAATATCTGATAGTTGGCTTTCCAGTCTGCATCAGGGTTAATCCCCATCCGATTAACCAACTGTTGCTTTGCTTTTTTCTTTTTGTACCTGGCCTTTTCAGCCGGTGCCATCTTGCGCGTTTTTGCCGCTGCTGCCGCCCGGGCCTTTGGATCCACAGCCTTGCCGCTACCGCTGGTGGGCAAATCCCTGATATGGCCGATACTGGATTTAACCACGAATTCAGGCCCCAAATACCTGTTAATGGTCTTTGCTTTCGCTGGAGACTCAACAATTACGAGCGATTTTGACATGTGTTTTAGATATTCCCTGTCGTTGCCGTGGCCACAAAAGTGCAATACGACTACCTGAGCAGCGCACATATATAAAGTTAAGTTGGGAGTCGGTCAAGTTTTCAGCGAAAATAATTTTTATGCGGTCTAACAATTTTCGCGCTACAGTAGGTCATTTAACTGTTTAATTAATCCGAAGAAAACATCTACTCCAGGTATTCCTTCACAATAACTTGAAGCAATAATCCACGACATTGGCAAGCAGGATTTCAGTAGATTCTCATGTAACTTTCCCGCGAAGCCGAGTGCTTGCAAGTAAAGGAAGGTAGCTGACGATGGCCGAGAAAGTTTAGAAAAATCCTGACAAAAACGTAATTAGTTCTACCTTAATTACAGTACACTGAACTTCAAACCGGATAGACCGCCTAGATACCGACCTCATGCAGCCAGCCATACTGGTCGCCAACCTCACCCTTCTGTATGCCGACCAATAGATCGTACAGCTCCTGCATTACTGGCCCTACAGTTTGTCCATCCTGATAAATGTTATGCCAGTCTTCATCAAACCAGATGCGGCCCACTGGTGACAGCACCGCTGCCGTTCCGCAAGCAGCCATCTCTTCAAACTGATCAAACTCGGCGCGTAAATCGATCGGCCGATCCTCGGTTTGCAAATTCAATTCATCGCGGGCAAGAGTCATGATCGAACGCCTGGTGATGCTTGGCAAAATTGCTCTGGATTTTGGCGAGACAAAGCACCCGCTATTCGTTGCAATTATGATATTGGCCGAACCTGCTTCATCTATATAGCGCCTTTCGGCTGAATCAAGATACAGCGCCTCGTTGGCGCCCAGCTCCTGGGCCCGACGAGTTGCCAGTAGTCCGCCGGCGTAGTTGGCACCAATTTTGAAGCTGCCCGTACCACTTGGCGCAGCACGATCCATTTCGGAAACAGCGAGGGATATGACGGCTAAACCGGCACTCTTGTAATACGGTCCAACCGGAGAGACAAACACCCGAAACTCGAATTGCTGCGCTGGTTTCAAACCGAGGTTTTCGCCCACTCCGATCAACATCGGGCGTACATAAAGGGAAGCACCTGAGCCATAAGGTGGTATCCAGGCATAGTTTGCTCTTACAGTTTCTTCAACTGCTGACATGAACATCTCTGCTGGAACTTCTGGCATTAACAAACGTGAAGCCGCCAGATTGAAGCGCTCGCTATTCAGATCAGGCCGGAATAACAATACCCGACCATCTGGAGCCGTTTGCGCCTTCATCCCTTCGAAACATTGCTGGGCATAATGCAGGGCTGGCGCACCTTCGTGAACTGCAATGATTTCTGAATTCAACAAGCTACCGTTAGACCAGCTACCGTTTTCGTGGACAGCACTAAACCGGCTGTCAGTTTTCACATACTGAAACCCCAGGTCAGCCCAGTTAAGCTGTTTTTTATCGACCTTTGCGTCCAATATAGCTTCCTACATTCGTATTGTGCGGCTCGATGGCCGCGTATTATCTGCCATAAGTCGTATAATATCCACAGCGCCAGACCACTGTTCAGAGACGACTTTCAGACATTGAGATACACTATGCCATGCTCACCAGAGGCTCTCCTACATGACAAACTCAGGCAGTCTTACGGATTTAATTGATATCGGTGCCAACCTGAGTCACAAATCATTCGATCACGATAGAGAAGATGTCATGCAGTCGGCCAAAGCAGCCGGTGTGGCACATATCATAGTCACTGGCACCGACCTGACTTCGAGCAGAGAAGCGCTGCGACTGGCCTCTGGCAGCGATGGGCTCAGCTGTACTGCAGGCTTTCACCCGCATGTGGCAAACCAGTGTTCTGACTTTGAGCTGGAGCAAATCAGCACGATGCTCCAGTCGGACAAAGTTGTCGCTGTGGGCGAGACTGGTCTGGATTTCAATCGCAACTATTCACCCCAGGCAGATCAGGAACGAGTTTACCGACAGCACCTGGAAATAGCGATTGCAGTGCAAAAACCACTATTCCTGCATCAACGTGATGCCCATGATAGCTTTTTTGCCATCTTAAAGCAGTACCGGTCCCAAATCTGCGGTGGGGTTGTTCACTGCTTTACTGACACGGAAAAAGCCCTCGATGACTATCTCGAACTCGATATGTACATCGGGATAACAGGCTGGATTTGCGATGAACGCAGGGGCCGGGATTTACAGCAGATGGTAGGCAAAATCTCACCCAACCGTTTGCTGTTGGAAACCGATGCGCCCTATCTGCTACCGCGGAACCTGAATCCCAGGCCAAAAACCCGACGCAATGAACCACGTTATCTGACAGCAGTTCTTGAAACTGTTGCCCAGTGCACCGGTCGCAGTGTTGAGCAACTAGCCGGTGAAACAGCAACTAATGCAAAAGAGCTATTCAAGCTAATACCCCAGGTTGCACAGGGCTAGCCTAGATATTTCATGAAGGGATTGAACATAACTCAAGCGCCTTTATGAAATATCCAGCTTAGCAGTGCAGTACTGTCAAACGGCCAGCCAAGCTCACTGCCGTTATCCACTCGCTGCACCACAGGAATTCGATTTCCATAGCGATTCATTAACTCTTCACTAGTACTTATATCTACAAGTTGCAGATCGAATCGATGTGCCGGTTTTAGCTGGTTAAGTAATTCTTCCGCTTCATCACAAAGATGACAGGCATCAGTTGTGTAAAGAATCAGCTTCTGCATATGAGCCTGGTTTCCGGAGACTGCTTCCTGAGTAATTTATACACAGTATTTACTTGTGAGCCGTACATTGCGCCAGATTAAGCAGCTCTCTCAGCACAACAGAGAACATCGGATAATCAGACTGCCCTTCCCGCTGCAACTGAACCAGCATTTCTTGCAAACGTTCTATATGCTCTGCGTGTTGTCTTCCCCAACTGCTGATGGTGGATTTTACGCGGGCTTTCTTTCCCATGGAGTCAATAACGTTACAGGTGAGTGCACGCTGCTGCCACCCAAGATCATCCTGAAAGGTTTCCCGCGCCAACGCTTCCCAATAATTGCTTACACCAAGTTCAGATATCAACTGACCCAGCCAGTCCAGCCGTAAGTGCTCACCGACTGCGTAGTAGATATCAAGCACCATGTTGCAGGTGACCTTGTGGCTTAAGCTCACCTCAACCACACCTACTAAGGAGTGCAGATAATCCGTCAGAGCAATAAAACGAGCCAGCTCCTCTGGCACTCCCTTATCCAGATAATACCTGTTAGTTACCTGCCAATTGCCGTGTAACTCCGAGGGCAACTTCCTGGGTAAAAGTCTTACTGTCATATTGACAGCTTTCGAGAATACATCGATTGTGCTGCGAAATTCCAGCCTCCCTCTGCGGTTACGTAACAACCAGCGTGTAACTCTGCGAGTGAGTCGCATCAATTGCAGCATCATCTCATTTTGAATATCCGCATCCACTTTATAATCCAGCGCTTCAATTTGCTGCCAATAGTCCTCGACTCTGAACAAGTCCTTCGCTATTACCACAGCTTTCACGATCTCGCAGATATTTGCATCAGTGGACTCTTCCATGCGATAGAAAAAACTGGGGCCAAACAAATTGACTAATACATTGGCGAGCTGGGTAGCGATGATTTCTGCGCGTAACTGATGCTGCTCCATGTGTTTGATATAACTGCGGGGTAATTTTTCCGGGAAGGCCCGATACAGGTAAGGCAGAAGATAGTCATCATGGAGAAAATCTGCCGCTAACAGCTCAGACTTAAGATGCATCTTCATATAGGAGGTCAACACAGACAGTTCAGGACGAGTTAATTCTTCCGACTTTGCCGCACGCTCTTCCCATTGATCTTCATAGGGCAGAAACTCCAGCTTACGGTTCAGCCCTGCTCTACTCTCAAGAAATCCGATCAAGCCTATGTATTCATTTGCTCTCAGGTTTACCTGCGAATAGGCAACACCGATAGCCTGTACCTGGCTATAATTATTGGCCAAAACCAATCTGGACACTTCATCAGTCATTGCCTCCAACAAGCTACTACGTTTGCTGGCCGTCAATTGCCCATCAGCAGCCAGTTTATTCAGCAGTATTTTAAAATTTACCTCGTGATCCGAGCAATCAACACCGGCAGAATTATCTATAAAATCGGTTAGTGAAACTCCACCAGACAAGCCGTACTCGACTCGAGCGGCCTGAGTCAGGCCTAAATTACCTCCCTCTCCGATAACCTTGCAGCGCAAATCCCTGGCGTTCACTCGCAATTGATCATTGGTTTTATCTCCCACATCGGTATGGGTCTCAGCGGTAGCCTTAATGTAAGTTCCAATTCCCCCGTTCCACAGTAAATCTACCGGGCTTTTTAGTAGCGCTGAAATCAGTTCATCGGGTGTAAGCGAGTCCACTTGCAAATCGAAGCGCTGTTTCATCTCAGCGCTGACGACAATCGATTTTGCTGAACGCAGGAACACACCACCCCCTTGCGAGATAAGGATTGCGTTGTAATCGTTCCAGGATGATCGCGGTTTCCTGAATAGGCGTTGCCGCTCCCTATAGCTAGCCGCACCCGAAGGGGTTGGATCGATGAAGATATGCAGGTGGTTAAAAGCCGCAACAAGACAAATATGCCGGGACAACAACATGCCATTACCAAACACATCGCCAGACATATCACCTATACCAACTACCGATACATCCTCTTTTTGTACATTGTGGCCCTGTTCCCTGAAGTGCCTTTGCACCGACACCCAGGCGCCCCTGGCGGTAATACCCATCTGTTTGTGGTCATAGCCATTGCTACCGCCAGATGCGAAACCGTCGCCAAGCCAAAATCCGTATTCGTCAGCAATCCCATTGGCTATATCGGAAAAAGTAGCCGTACCTTTGTCTGCAGCAACAACCAGGTAGGGGTCATCCTCATCCTTCCTGATAACCAATTTGGGTGGTACAATTTTTCCGTCGACGTAGTTATCTGTCAAATCCAGCAGTCCCTGGATGAACAGGCGATAGCGGCTAATTCCCTGCTGCATAAAGGCATCACGACTTAAGCCTTCCGCAACTTGTTTGATGACGAAGCCGCCTTTGGCACCAAACGGAACAATTACCGAATTCTTTACCTGCTGCGCCTTAACCAGTCCGAGAACTTCCGTGCGATAATCCTCTCTCCGATCAGACCATCTCAATCCGCCGCGTGCAATTTTTCCGCCGCGTAGGTGTACACCCTCCATCACAGGAGAGAATACAAATATCTCATACCTGGGTTTCGGCAAAGGCATGCTATCGATTAGCTCTGGTGAGAGTTTGAATGAAAAGTAATCCTTGTGATCACCGGACTCATTTTGTTGAAAATAATTTGTTCTTAGAGTTGCCCCTATAAGTGAATGATAGCTTCGTAGAATATTGTCTTCAGATAAGTTTTCTACTTCATCAATTGCCTGCACAATTTTCGCAGCAAGGCGTCTACTGGATCTGGTCTGCTGTACCCGCTTTGTAGAGGGATCGAACAGACCGTAAAAATATTTAATCAGCAATACCGCAACATGCTTATGTCGAATGAGTGTTTGACCGACAAATTCCTGACTATAGCCAAGCTTTAACTGCTTCATGTAAGCCGCATAGGCGCGCAGCAAAGCCACATCTCGCCAGTCAAGCGCGGAATTCAAAACCAGCGAATTAAAAATATCGTCGTCAGTCTTCGATTGCCAGACTGCCAGGAAGGCCTCTTCAAACTGTCTTACCCCTTCAGCCTTACGCTTGCCATCCGGAAACTGCCCACTGAGGTTAAAATCATGCAACCAAATCTTGTCACACTGCTCAGATTCCAATTCATAGGAGCTTTCGCTAATCACTATGAGCCCCATGTTTTCCAGAATCGGGGCAATATCAGAAAGTATCAGTTGCTGCCCATAACTAAACACCTTAAAACTCAGGCTGCTGGTTTCGGCGGCATTACGCCGACTGAATTCCAAAGCGAGCTGTTTTGTGCTGATAACCCGGTTGATCTGAGCGATATCCTTGACCGCTTCACTGGCGCTGTAAGTTTCTTTATAGGAGGCAGAAAAAGAGTCTGCATAAACAGCAAACAAGTCGTTAGATACAGTCTCTGAATGGTTTCTTTGGAGCTCTTCACGGAAATGATGTTCCCAGGGCTTGATCAACTCACCGAGTCTCTTTTCCAGATCGGCCTCATTAAACTTCACATTTTCAATATTGTGAACACGACAGATAAAGTGCACACGCGCTAACACGGATTCGGAGAAATAGGTGTTGTATTCTATTTCTTGCGCTTGCAGCTCCCGCCTGAGAAATTCCTCCATCTTCAGCCGCACCTTGGTGTGATAAATATTCCTTGACACATAAACCAGGCAGGAGAAAAATTTACTGGAAGTATCCTTGCGGATGAAAAATTTTGTTTTTCTGGTTTCCTGTATCTGGGTTATTTGGAGTGCGGTTCTGAATAATTGCGCCTGGCTGATTTGAAATAATTCATCTCTTGGGAACGCGTTTATGACCTGCAACAAATCCTTGAGGCTGTGTCCGTTAGGTGCAAATCCTGATTGTTTTAGCACCTGCTCTACTTTCTTTCTCACCAGCGGAATATCGAGAGCCTCCGTGAAGTAGACAGAAGAGGTATAGAGACCTACAAAACGATGTTCTATGGCAACTCTGCCCTTCTCATCAAATTCCTTAATGAGCACATAGTCATAGTAGGCCGGTCGATGCACTTTGGATCGAGTGACAGATTTAGCAAAGCCACATATTTGCTTTTTTAGGATCTGCTCCCCCAGCCCCTTGGGTAAGCTGGCTAATCTTGCACGTGCCTTCAAACCTGACTTAAACCTGGAAATACCGAGCCTCGATTTTTGCTGCAACTCGACAACAGTTCCCGACTTTGGTGTTTTTACTTTATATTCTTCATAGCCTAAAAAAGTAAAATGATTGTCCAGCAACCAGGCCAGGAAGTGCACAGCTTCCTGAACTTCATCAGGGGATACTGGTAACGGCCTGGAACTATCAAGTAATGACTCACGGATGCTATTCGCTTTCCAGCACATGCTGGAAAAATCTTTTACAGCCGCTTGCACATGCCGCAGCACCTCTTTGATCGATAACTCCAGCTCATCACATTTAGCTGCAGACAGGCTGGTACAATGCAGACAAATCAGGGCCTCAGCTCTGCTGTCGTCGGCAGCAGTGTGTGATAGTTTCTTTAATTTACCTAGCCTGGTTTTTCCACCAGCGCCTCTGTCCACAAACAACACCGTGTTGTTTATTGATTTGATATTCACCCCAGTGCTATTCAGGTGCTGGCGGATGGAATCAACGAGGAAAGGTTTATTCTCCAGAAGAATAAGAATCGATGTGCGGGCTTTTGTCTGCTTCTCGATCTGCGCCCGATATTGGGCAAACTGAATCTTGGGAGTACTCGATTGGCGTTGCTGAACGAACGCCCAGGCATCTAACACCCGGTTATAACTTCGTTCCAGGGCTTGGCTAGTGGCCTCTACCTGAGAATCACCGGCATAGTACTGCCTGGCAAATGACTTGAGTGCCGCTGCCTTGCGCTTACCAAAGGCACGACTGAATTTCTTATTCAGCGCACTCAGTTGTACGTTATCGACGCTGGGGTGCTTCCTCATGTTTTGGTCCTGCTCCGGCTGCCACCGCGACTGCCCGCAGCAATAGTGACACAGATTTAAGCAAGGCTTGATTACTGACTCAATGCATTTTACAGTAATTATTGTTTTTTTTGACCCACCTCAAACAAGACGTCAATATAGCTACAATCCGCTACAATCTTCGCCTAGACATCCCATGTAAAACGTTTACAATCCCTGACTTCGTCTTAATTGCTCCACAGAAATCAGAGAACCTCGAATATGAGCCATCACGGAATAATAGCAGAACTTAAAAGCTGGTTATCAACTGAGATATTAGGACAGGAGCGCTTAATTGATCGTTTATTGATAGCCATGCTCGCCGATGGCCACCTTTTGGTAGAAGGGGCACCCGGTCTGGCCAAGACCAAGGCCATCAAGGACCTGTCGCGGGCAATCGAGGGTGATTTCCACAGAATTCAATTCACTCCGGACCTGCTACCCAGTGATATTACTGGTACGGAGGTATTTCGGCCTGAAGACGGCTCCTTCCGATTCCAGCAGGGACCAATATTTCATAATCTGGTCCTTGCCGACGAAATCAACCGTGCCCCGGCTAAGGTTCAATCGGCCCTGCTGGAAGCAATGGGTGAACATCAGGTGAGTGTCGGTCGTGAATCCTTTGCCCTGCCTCCGCTGTTTCTGGTCATGGCAACTCAGAATCCCATAGAACAGGAAGGTACCTATCCGCTTCCCGAAGCGCAGCTCGACCGCTTCCTGATGCACGTCACCATTGGCTATCCTGCTGTTGAGGCGGAACGGGACATTCTGAATCTGGTGAGAAACGAAGCAAAAAACCTGGCACCTGAACCACCCAAGCAAATCGCCCAGGATGAGCTGTTCGCCTGCCGACAGGACATACTGGCAATGCATATGGCCATGGAAGTGGAGGAATACATCATCCAGCTGATCATGGCTACGCGACAGCCCGAACTCTATGGCGAGGACCTGGCTTCCTGGCTTGAATACGGTGCCAGCCCGAGAGGGACAATCTCCCTCGATCGCTGCGCGCGCGCCCATGCCTGGATTCAGGGTCGCGATTTCGTCAGCCCTGACGATGTGCAGGAAATCCTGTTTGATGTTCTCAGACACCGAATTTTGCTTACTTTTGAAGCAGAAGCCAGTGGGATTACACCGGATAAGGTACTGGAAACAGTTCGCGATCGCGTTCCATCAGCATAACTAGCCGAGCAGCGACTCATTATGTCTGCCAAGATGCAAATCGACCCTCACCATACTCGCTATCAGAGTACGGGTGCCGTTATCAGTTTGCAGCAGTTATTGATGCAGCGCTACGCGGCCAAAACACTGGAGTATCTGGCGCACAATCGGTCGATTGCGGGTATTTCCGGGCTGCATCTGTCAAAAATGCGCGGCCGCGGTATCGACTTCGAAGAATTCAGACCCTATCAGGCCGGTGATGATATCCGCCTGATAGACTGGCGTGTCACTGCGCGGACGGGTAAGCCCTTTACCAAGGTATTCAGGGAAGAGCGCGAGCGCCCGGTAATTATTGCTACCGATCAAACCCATAATATGTATTTTGGCAGCCAGATAGCATTCAAGTCGGTAATTGCAGCTCAGGCCGCCGCAGTATTTTGTTGGCTGGCGATCGATAATGGCGACCGTGTGGGCGGACTGGTGTTCTCTGATACCAAATCTAATCTGGTGCGCCCGAAGCGCAGCCGCCGTTCAGCACTACACCTGCTGAACCAGATATACTCCTATAACCAGCACCTGCAATATGTCCAGGATCCTGAAAGTCAAATCCCTACAGATCCTGATTTCAGACCCGGCCTGGCCCACGCACTGGGTCAGATTAGACGCATAACAAAGCCCGGCAGCACGCTCTATATAATTTCTGACTTCATTACTCTGGACGACAGGGCGCTACAATACCTTAATCAGTTATCACGCCATAACAACGTAATCTGTTGTATGGTCTATGATGCGCTGGAAGAGACTTTACCTGTGCCTGGCTTCTACGCCATTACAGATGGTGCCATAAAAGGCTCAATAAATACCCATAGTGGCAAGGCTAGAATACGCTACAGGGAACAATTCAAACAACGTATAAGTGACCTGGAAACAGAACTGGATCGTCTGCGCATACGTCTGTTAAAACTACGAACTAATCAACTGGTAGTGGAACAAATTCGTCAATGGACAGCGCAGACCTCTTAGCCCAACTGGCCGATATTCATCTGCCCGGAGCAGTGTCCTTGTGGCCGCCTGCTCCCGGTTGGTGGTTATTAACCATCGCTATTCTAACAAGCGCGTTTTACCTGGTCAGATATACCCGACAAGTGCACAGGCAGAAGAAAATTCGGCAGTATGCCATGGCGGAACTGGATCGCTGCTATCAGGAATATGCCTCTGCGGATAGCGACGCAGACAGCAACATTAGCACTGAGTTAAAACTACGCTTTGTAAACCAGTTCAATTCAGTCTTGCGCCGGGTTGCGTTATGGCACTACCCTGACTCGAATGCAGCTAGCCTGGGTGGTGATGCCTGGGTTGATTTTATCCGTGAAAAAGGTAACTCTTCTCACCTGGACTCTGAGATGGCCGATGCCCTGAGTAGGGGCCGTTTTCAGATCGAGTGCGACGTGGATGCCAACGCAATGTACAGCCTTGGAAAAGAGTGGATAAACAGTCTTTACATGAGCAATCCTGCAGCAGCATCCCAACAAAGGTTTAATAGCTGATATGCTTGAATTTACCTGGCCTCTAGTCTTTCTGGCACTGCCCCTGCCGTTTCTGGTATATCGAATACTGTCCCGCGCTCCCAGGCAGGATGCGGCGCTGTATGTGCCGTTTTTCAGCGTGCTTTCCCGTCTGCAATCTGAACATGAAAACATCACCAGCAGTCGACTGCTCAATCTGATTTGCTGCACGCTGATTTGGTTATTGGTAGTAGTAGCGGCCAGCCGGCCCCAGTGGCTGGGCGAGCCAGTGCAGCTACCCTCAACCGGGCGTGACCTGATGCTCTCCGTCGACATTTCCGGGAGTATGGAAGCTCAGGATATGGTGGTAGGCAACAGGCAGGCTTCCAGGATTGATGTGGTAAAAGCAGTTGTAGGGGATTTCGTAGAACGCCGTGAAGGCGATCGCCTTGGACTTATCCTCTTCGCCGCCCATGCCTATGTCCAGGCCCCACTTACTTTCGACCGGGAAACTGTGGGAATCCTGCTGGAAGAAGCTGATATCGGGATCATCGAAGAGTCAGCCACGGCAATAGGCGATGCCATCGGGCTCGCGGTAAAACATTTGCGCACCCGACCGGAAAACAGTCGCGTTCTGGTGCTGTTAACAGACGGAGTGAATAATGCTGGTGCGGTATCGCCGCAACAGGCTGGCCAATTGGCAAGAACCGAGAGCATCAAGATATACACCATAGGTATCGGTGCAGATCAGGTTGTCCAGCGCACTTTTTTCGGTGCCAGAGCCATTAACCCCTCCGCAGAACTTGATGAAGAAGTGCTGACTCAAGTAGCAGAATCTACCGGCGGCAGGTACTTCAGGGCTCGAGACGTAAACGATCTGGTTGATATCTACGAAGAGCTCGACACGCTGGAGACTATCGAGCAGGACGAGCAGACCTACCGCCCAACCCGAGTGCTTTTCTACTGGCCCCTGGGGGCTGCTGTTCTGATCAGTTTTCTTCTCGCCCTGTTCTCCATTCCCTGGTTATCGCTGGCAGGCAGGGCACGTGTAGAGAATTACGACGAACCTGTTGTGGACGAGACATTAACCGGGAGTGAGGCGTAATGGAATTCTTGATCCCGACTAACATTTTCGAAGAGTTTCACTTTCTGCGGCCGTTTTGGCTCCTCGGACTTATTCCGATATTACTGTTCTTCTTTGCCATGTGGCGCATGAACTCAGTCATTACTGCCTGGGATAAGGCAATCGACAAGTCCCTGCTGCCCTATTTACTCGATCGAAGCAAGAACGCAGCACAGCGCACACCAATTCTCCTGCTGTTTACCGCCTGGTTATTCTCAATTTTTGCGTTGGCAGGGCCGGTGTGGCAAAAACTACCCCAGCCGGTACAGAAGCGGGAAGATGCGATGGTGATCGTAATGGATCTATCGCTGTCCATGTTCGCGCCAGATCATGTACCCAATCGCCTCGACCTAGCCAAGCGTAAGCTAAGAGATATCCTTGATCTACGGGATGAGGGGCAAACTGCGCTGGTGGTGTATGCTGGCGATGCGCATACCGTTACACCACTGACAGATGATACGGTCACCATAGCCGCCCTCGTGCCCTCCTTGAGCCCGAATATCATGCCACTGTTTGGCAGTAACCCGATGTCAGCTATCGATTTGGCTATCGGACTACTCGATGATGTTGAAGCTGTGCGCGGGAAAATCCTGTTAATGACTGACGGTATCAGCGGCTTTGATCAGGAACTTCTGCTCACCCAACAAATAGAGGAAACCAGCTACGAATTGCTGGTGATGGGAATCGGTACTGAACAGGGGGCACCGATACGCACTAATGATGGCGCGTTTCTTACTGACGAATCGGGCCAGATGGTAATCCCGACACTGAATCGAAATGTGCTGCAATCCCTCGTCAACCGGGTGGGCGGCCGTTACCACGATATTCAATTAGCCGACTCTGACTTGGCTTTTTTATTCACTGAATTTGAATTACTGGATGAGGAAAACCTTACTGAAGTCGAAGAGGAATTCGACGTCTGGCAGGAAGCAGGCCCCTGGCTATTATTGTTCGTTCTACCAATCGCCGCGCTTAGCTTTCGGCGCGGCTGGTTATTCAGCCTGGTGTTTATAACAGGTTCCGGCATTCTGCTGCCAAGCAATCAGGCCCAGGCTCAGTCTTTTGGGTGGAGAGACCTTTGGCAAACACGGGACCAGCAGGGAGCAGAGGCCTTTATTGCTGAAGAGCATGAGAATGCCGCTGTCCTGTTCCAATCCCCGCAATGGCAGGGTGCAGCAAGCTATCGGGCAGAGAATTACGAAGCAGCCATCGCCGCATTCAGCGGCGAAGATACGCCCGACAGCCACTACAACAGGGGCAATGCGCTGGCATTGGCGGGAAATTATGCTGAAGCAATCGCTGCCTATGATCTGGCCATTGGTCTGCGGGCTGAGCACCCCGATGCAATTCAAAACAAGGAGATCGTCGAAATGCTGCTGGAGCAGGAAGAGGCTGAATCTGGTGAGAATCAGGACGGCGATAGCCAGGAGCAGCAATCTGAACAGAATTCACAAAATGAGTCTGAAAATCAGGACGAAAGCGATCAGCAAGATCAGGAAAGCGAGGAGGGCAATGAGGACCAGCAACAGGAGCAACAGCAGAACCAACCGCCGGAGGAGCAGGAAAGCTCGGAAAGCAATAGCGAACAAAATACACCGAGTGAGCAATCCAACGAAGATTTCGAGGAACAGCAATCACTGGAACAGTGGCTGCGCCGCATCGAAGATGATCCGGGCGAACTGCTGCGAAGAAAGTTTCGCTATCAGTACCGACAGCGGCAACTCAACGGCACTGCGAACAGCATCCAGGCTGGAGGTCAGATATGGTAAGGCTGCTTTTCAGAGCGACTTTGCTTGCACTGCTGTTGTTATCGGGCTATAGCCTTGCCCAGGACTCCGGAGTCACTGTGGAAGTAGACCGCAACGGGATTGCGCGGGGTGAAACGCTGGTTTTTACTATTCGCGTTTACGATCAACGCCAGGGTATGCAACTGGATCTCACTCCACTAACCGATGATTTCGATGTTTTAAGTACCCGCACCTCGAGCCAGATCCGCAGTGTCAATGGCGCTGTAGAATCGTGGACTGATTACATCGTCACTTTATTTCCTTTGAATGAGGGCGAACTGGAAATCCCCTCTCTCACCATAAACAACGTCGCAACTGACTCAATTATTGTCAGCGTCACCAACGAAGGGCCCAGATCGAATCAGGATCGCGATGATTTGTTTCTGGAGATGGAAGTCAACAAGGACTCTATCTATGTGCAGGAGCAGTTACCTTTCACCGTTCGATTGAACTACACAATCAGCGGCATTCGTAATCCTCTATTCACCGAACTGGAAATGCCGGAAACAGTCATACAGCTGATAGGCTCACCAAATCAGTACGAGAAATTAATCGATGGGGTGCGGTACGGAGTCTACGAAAAACGCTATGTTATTTTCCCTCAGCGTAGTGGACCATTGGAGATACCCGATATTCTATTCCGCGGTGAAGTGACTGATGGGTCGAGCAATTTTGTTTTCAGAAATCTAAATACCCGCCGGGTGACCGCATTTATCGAAGGCATTGTTATCGCTGTCAAAGAGAGACCATCATCAGCCCAGTCACTGGATTACTGGCTGCCTGCTGCAGATCTAATGATTGAGGGCAGTTGGGATGTTGATATCAGCAATCTCAGTATCGGAGATAGCGCGGTCCGCACCGTTAAGCTGACCGCTGACGGACTCGATGGTGCTGTACTGCCACCATTCTCGGCGACCGAAATCGATGGCCTGAACTTGTATCCTGAGCCCCCTGATATACAGCGGACTTTTGTCGATGGCAGTATTGTTGGCACTCGCATCGAAACCACCTCAATGGTTCCAACCGAGAGCGGTTTTATCCAGATACCTGAAATATCGATTCCCTGGTGGAATATAAATACCGATTTGCTTGAGTACGCCACCATACCAGCTACGCAGTTTGCGGTAGCGACAGTGCAGGGAGCGTTACCAGCCGAACAGACTGTCGCCAGCACAGGCGATCTGGAAGAACTCATAGCGGCGGCTGCTCCGGTTCTCGATCAGGATGCTATCGACGCACAGAATGAAGCGGAATTTATAGAAGTGGATGCAAGATGGATGAGCTACCTGATAGCGTTTTCAATTATTGTGGTACTTGTTAGCATCTATAAATTGGTCATTGCCCAGTACAAGGAAGAAATCTCATATTATATTCGTACAAAGTTGGATGCCCTGGCCGAGAAATACAGCCCCGAACAGAATGAGCGAGTCGCTTTCAATCGATTGAACCAAGCTTGTAAAGCCAAAGACCTTAACAACATAAGAATGACGTTTATCACCTGGTGCAGCCATTTTTTCGCGCCCGATCCTATTACAACAATGGAAGATATACTGCAGCGTAAAGACCAGCCTGAATTACAGGAATTAGGCCATTTAATTCAAGCCGGGCTCTTCAATGCGCAGAACAATGATTCGAATAAGCCGACCTTCGATGGTCACAAATTAGTCAGGCTGGTCGCCAAAATCCGCAAATCCAAGAATAAAGAAATCAGGCAGGCTCTGTATCACGCCCGATACGCACTCCCCCCGCTTTACCGAACCTGACTTGGATATTTCATGAAGGCGTTTGCGGTTCATGTTCAATCCCCTTACTGACGTATCCGAATTAGCCCGCAAGCGAGTGAACAATGAGTAATTCTCGATTGGTTTACTCCACATCCGGCGATAACCTCTGTCCGCATTGCCAGAAACAGCTGGATAAATGCCAGTGCAGCTCAGAGCACGATAGCCAGGACCAGGGCGACGGCATCGTAAAAATCAGTCGCGAGACCAAGGGCAGAAAAGGCAAATCGGTTACTCTATTAACAGGCCTTGACCTGGCCCCTGCAGAATTAAAAAAGTTAAGCAAACGCTTAAAAGATATGTGCGCCTCAGGGGGTACCTTGAAAAACGGCACTATTGAAATCCAGGGTGATCACAGAATTGTGCTCGAGCGAACACTGAAAGGCATGGGTTTCGCTACAAAAATCACGAATTAATTGAGGATCGGCCATGACCGGCAACTGTTGAGCTGATCCGCGCAGGAGACAAGCTGGAATAGTAACCGTAAACGGAGGTTTGATAGTGACGACCGATTAAAGGAGCGGATCATTCCCAAGAAATTGTTTCAATCGATACTGAACCCATTGATTTGTCACGTTACATGGGATCTGCTTCCAACTTATATTTGATTGTGTGGGATACACCATCGGCAAAATCCTCGATGTTTTCATATTCCATTTTGCCGGCAAATTCAACTAAACCACCTACCAATGAGTTCATCTCCGCAATTTCTGCGTGACTGCGACCACAACCTTCGCAATGAGTACCTTCATGAGTGCATTCTCCAATGCATGGGCTAAATTTCATCGAAATAATTCTCTTAGTTATTTAGTAGTAATAAATGAGTTGCCACTTCAGCAACAAAAAATAAAGACGATATGCTAACATAAACCTGAGCGGCGGGCACCGCAGCTCGGGCAGAAACTTCTTTTCTTACAGGAAAAAGCCACCAATTTCCCGTGATGGCAACTCTCACAGCGTACTCGAAGGAACCCGTGCTCGAGCGGACACTGAAAGGCATGGGTTTTACTACAAAAATCACGAATTAATTGAGGATCGACCAGTTGCTGTCTTCCCGAGTTGCACCAGCGGTGTGAGATGCAATTTAAGACTATATAATTTGTTGCGTAATTCCTTCAGGCGGATTTGCATCTGCTTTGAATCTTCATGCTCCGATTCATAATTCAGCTCGATATACAATTGAGTCAATTGCCGCATGTCATTTTCCAGTTCTGGTTTCGCAACAATCACCCGCTTACAGTACATCACCGGACCTTCCCCCCGACGCCTGGCAAGGCCCGCCTTGCCCAGCTCTTTGCACACCGCCAGGTACAATCGGTTCACCGAATCGTTTTTGGACTTCGGTTGAATTCGAATTACGGTAAGAGCCACTGCGACAATTGCCACTCCTGCCATGATCATCAAAAGCAGCAGAATTTTTCTTTCGGTCACCTCCCCCAACAGTCTTTCAAATAGCTCAAACTGCACTTCTTCGTCATAGTTGACCACGCGCCGGTTCCATTCGTATTCGATGGCATCGAGACGCAGACGCAGTGTATTCAGCCAATTTATCCCGCCCAGTCTTAAATCTGAAAACAATGATTCTTCGAGAAAGGCAGGATCATTACGCAATGCTTCCTCAACCCCCAATTCAATACGCTCGGGAGAAACTGCTGAAGTCGGGTCGAACCTCACCCAGCCCTCACCTTCCAGCCACACTTCATTCCAAGCATGCGCATTATATTGATAGACCATCAAATAATCTTCGAAGCGGTTATATTCTGCGCCTTGATAGCCAACAACAACCCTGGCTGGAATGCCTACTGCCCGCATCAGGTAGGCAAATGTGCTTGCATAGTGCTCACAGAAGCCTTCTCGCGTATTAAACAGGAATTCATCAATGCGGTTTTCTTCCAACAGCGGTGGGTTTAGCGTATAGAAGAATTCCTCCTGCTGGAAATGACCGAGAACGGTATACGCATAGTCACGGTCGCTCTCAACGGTATTGCGTAATTCCTCTGCAAAGCGGCGGCTTGCTTCATTGCCTTCCTCAGGAATTCGCAGGTTTCTGCGGCGAACGCTGTCCAGCAAAAAAGTGTCGGTCTGATTTCGGGTGAAGGAACGCAGATCGTAGGTAAAGCGTTGACTTACCAACCCGTCTTTAAAAATTTCGAAGTTAGTACTCTGCACCATACCCCGCGATTGCGGTTCGGCCAACTGCAGACCATACAACCACGGCTGCTGCGTGGGTTCCAGGATGATGTTGTAATAGGTTGGATTACCCGATTTGGAGACCCGGCCCTGCCAATCTAAATCAAAATCCAGTCTTGCTGCAGCCAATGCATAGGAAGAAGATCTCCGGCGGCGCCAGGTTTCGCCATCGAAATTATCAAGCACCAGACCGCGCCAGTAGAGTGCAGCATGAATTGGTCGGGCCCCATCCTCAAATTGCACTCTGAAAGCCAGGTCACCGGAGCGACCCAGCTGACTGATATCCCCCAGTGACATCTCATCAGTTACTCCCGTGGTACCTCCGCCAGACTGGATAGGTACAGCCCAAAGTGGTGCTATGCGTGGAAACACGAGAAACAATACAACGGTTAAAGGCAATGCCTGTAAAGTGATAACTGCGGCCAGTCTGGCTGTACCGCCATTATCAACACATGATAAGGATCGATTTGTAGCGATCATAGCGCCCAGAATAACCGCAATTATGATGGTTACATAAAGCGTCGTGACGACAGTTTGGGAATAAAGAAACGCTACCATCGCCATCACAAAACACAGGGATATCACCACATAAACATCTCGCCTGTAACGCATTTCGATAAGCTTGAATACAAAGCCGAGTGATAGTAATACCGCTGCGGAATCCAGGCCAGCGCCAATACTGCTGATCTGAGTAACCGAGACAATCAGGGTAAAAAGCACCGCAAGGATTCGAATGAAGCGCCCGGGATAATCTAATTTCCCGGTGTATATTAATATCCGCCAGGTGATACACATCAGGGCAATGAACGAAATCCAGGCCGGCATCCGAATGCTTTGAGGTAACACTACCAGCACTACTGCGGCTAATAACCAGATCAGTGCCGCCCTGGGTATCTGGTAATGTATGTCAGCTTTGCTACTCATCTTTAAAGCTTGCCTTGGGATCGAACAATGCCAATGTTTTCAATAAGCTGTTTTTGTGCCTTATACCTGTATCTGGCGCAATCTCTATGCCTGGCATCTTGAGCCCGTAGGCATTGTCTGTTTTTGACAACTGCAAAACGCAGTAACAGAGTCGGGATAACCGCTCTTCAACTCCGAATCCATAAAACATATCCCAATCCAGCCAGGTTCTATTATCCACATAATCGACAAATTGCTTAACCTGCATGCCCTGCCCCCTGGCCACGTTCTTCCAGGCGATTTGTCGCATGGAGTCACCGGGAACATAATCACGCAAACCGTAAAATTCTTCGCTACCTTCGCGGCTGATTGCCGACTCATTCGCACCAGATGCACCCGTATTAAACTGATCGAATACGAAAGGTATCGGCTTGGGATAAACCAGGCATTTTAAGTTCAGATCCACCACCGACCATGCTCGGCACAAGCCCAATGGATACAAAGTAGTCAGGCGTAAACGCGGTGCTTTAAACTCCCCCCTCTTTGTTGCAGGTGTAAATACACCGGCCTTAATCTGATCATGCGATTGCAGATCAACATCGCTGACTAACGAGTCGGGAAAGTTGAGCATCAGTGCTTCGTGCTTTCTTTTCGGATTCCGTGAAAGCAGTACTTTAAAGTTGACATCGTCGCCGCAGAAAACCGGTGATGCCGGCTGATTTCTCAAAGTAAGCTGGTTCAAATTGTTAAAGCAATAAAGAATAGAGAGGATGAAGATGCTCACCATGAGAAAGGCTAAACCGAACGCCAGACTCACTGCATAATTTATTGCTGCAATAAAAATTACCAGCAAACAGCAAATAAAAAATAAGCCATTTCTCGAAGGCAAAATGAAAATATTTCTACGATTCAGTGTAATGGAATCTTGTGGCGGGATATTTTTGGCTATCCACCGTTGGTAATTCATCCTGAGATATGATTTGAGACGAAAACCCATAAGCATCACTAATTGGTCATTGGCTTATCGGATCACTTGCTGAGTAGGTCACGCCCTACTCAATGACGTCGACTTCATTTAATAATCGTTGCACCAGCGAGGCGCCAGTATGGCCATCTTCGTCCATTGCAGCGCGTAGCCGGTGCTCCACAACTGAAGGTAGTATGGTCTGGATATCTTCCGGAACCACGTGATCACGCCCGCACATAAAAGCCCATGTCTTTGCCGAGCGCAGCAATGCAACACTGCCACGCGGCGATAAACCAAAATGAAAGTCGTCCTTGTTGCGGGTGTAATCGATGATGCGTTGCACATAATCCAATAAGGCGGCACTTGCATTAACTTCAGCGGACCTGCTGCGAAATTCAGCTATATCGTCTGCAGAAAGGCACTGGGTGATTTCCTCCACCTTATTGTGTTCGGTATTCATTTCCAGGAGCTGTCGCTCTGCCTGTCGATCAGGATAACCCAGTCTCAGGCGCATCAGAAAACGGTCTAACTGGGATTCTGGCAGTGGGTAAGTTCCAGTCAGGGTAACCGGATTCTGGGTAGCAATGACAAAGAACGGGTCAGGCAGCTCACGGGTATCCCCCTCGATCGTGACCTGTCCTTCCTCCATAGCCTCCAAGAGGGCACTCTGGGTTTTTGGCATAGTTCGGTTAATCTCGTCGGCGAGTACTAATTGGGCAAAAATTGGCCCGGGATGGAAAGAAAACTGACTGGTGTTTTGATCAAAAATTGATATGCCGAGAATATCAGCTGGCAGCAGATCGCTGGTAAACTGAATTCGTCTATAACCCAGGCCCATTGCCTTGGCCAGGGCATAGGAAAGAGTTGTCTTTCCCATTCCAGGCAGGTCCTCTATCAACAAATGGCCACCGGAAAACAGGCAGCAAAGTGCCAGACGAATTTGATGATCCTTACCTAAAAGCGCCTTGCCAACCTCAGTTACAGTGCTCTGCACCTGCTTCGACATATTACCCTCGACAATATGTGCTTTGTTCTCTACTGACTCGCCCAAATTTAATGAAAACATGTAATACTCATTTCACTAGTTAAATGTCACTGTGGATATCAGCAACCAGATTGTGTTCTTTTGTTCCATTGGATTTCTTCCTGGATTTCTTTGCCGCATCGTTACGGATATTTTCCAACCGTCGCAGATACACTTCATCAACGTCACCAGTGATGTAATCGCCATTGAATACAGAGCATTCAAACTCTTTAATTGCCGGATTGCCCTCTGCCGCAGTTGCTATCAGATCATCCAGGTCCTGGTAAATCAGCCAGTCTGCACCGATCAAGTCCTGCACGTCCTCGTCAGTTTTCCCGGCAGCGATTAACTCTGATGCGGAAGGCATGTCTATCCCATAAACATTCGGGAATCTAATGGGCGGTGCGGCCGATGCAAAATAAACTTTGTTAGCTCCCGCATCTCTGGCCATCTGAATTATTTGCTTACAGGTAGTACCGCGCACAATCGAGTCATCGACCAACAGCACATTCTTCCCTCTGAACTCAAGATCGATCGCATTAAGCTTCTGCCGCACAGATTTCCTACGCTGACTTTGACCGGGCATGATAAAAGTGCGCCCGATATAGCGATTTTTTACAAATCCTTCCCGGTATTTCAGCCCCAGTCGATTGGCCAATTCCAATGCCGCGGTTCTGCTGGTATCAGGAATTGGTATCACGACATCGATGTCATGATCCGGTTTTTGCCGCAATAGTTTGTCTGCAAGCCTTTCTCCCATGCGCAATCTGGCCTTGTAAACCGAGATGCCATCCATGAGCGAATCCGGCCGCGCAAAATAAACATGCTCAAATATACAGGGCGTGTGTTTACCAGGCTCACTACAAATCTTCGTGTGGATATTTCCTTCCAGATCAATGTATACCGCCTCACCCGGCGCTACATCTCTTTCCAAATCAAATCCCTGAGAGTCAAGCGCCACACTCTCGGATGCAATCATGTAGCCAATGCCACTTTCTTTCTTCTTGCTGCCAAATACCAGCGGTCGAATACCATGTTTATCCCTGAAACCAACGATTCCATATCCCGTGATCATGACCACCGCCACATAGCCACCGCGACAACGACGGTGCACCCCTTCCACTGCAGCAAATATATCTTCCGGTTCCGGTTTTATCTTTCCCCTTTGTTGCAACTCGTGGGCGAAGATGTTCAGCAGTACTTCCGAATCGGAATCGGTATTGATGTGGCGCAGATCCCCCTTAAACAAATCCCGGCTAAGTTCCTGGGTATTTGTGAGATTGCCGTTGTGAGCCAGGCTCAATCCATAAGGTGAATTCACATAGAAAGGTTGTGCCAGTGCCGGGCTTGAACTGCCTGCTGTGGGATAGCGCACATGACCAATTCCCATCTGGCCGGTTAGTCGCTGCATATGGCGGTTACGAAACACATCCTTGACCAGCCCATTATCTTTTCGCAGGTTCAACTTGCCATTATCACAGGTCATTATGCCCGCAGCATCCTGACCCCTGTGCTGCAGCACGGTGAGAGTATCGTAGAGTCGAAGGCCTACCTTCGATTTGGCAATCACGCCTACCACACCACACATAAGAGTCTCCGTAGCAAATTGGCTATTTTATTGCACCACACTTGTCGCGTTAAAATCGTTAACCAAAACCCGTGACCATTCTATCATCGCTACCCCGTAGGGAATTAGTGTCGATTGCTGCCACTGTTCTGTTTCTGAAATAAATAACCCAGTAATAAACATTATCACTAATACGATAATCACACCTCGCGCAATCCCGAAGATTCCACCGAACAACCTGTCCACCAACTTCAGACCAGTAATCGTCAAGAGCTTGGACATGAAGTGTATTAGCAATGTCCCCAGCATCATCGTCACGATGAACAGTAGCGTAAATGCCGTTACATAGCGACCGGTAGGACTTTGAATCAGGTTGACCATAAAGCCTGCCAATAGCTCACTGTACACTCTGGCAACCACCAAAGCTGCGACCCAGGTCAACAATGACAAAACTTCTTTAATCAGACCGCGCCATATACCAAACAGGCACGACAACAGAGTGACCGAGAGAATTGCAACATCTACTCCATTCAGGCCAGCCATTCAATCCACACCCGGTTACAATTCCTCTACTTCGAATTTGACTACGATTCCAGCGAGCTGGAATTGCTGCTGCAGTTGCTGTTGGTTCTCATCGACCAACTCACGGTCAACCCAGGGACCAACAAATACCCTGATCAAATCACCTTGATCACCGTTTACTGTCCTGGTGTATGCTTTATAGCCAGAGGCCTGTAGTTGATTAAGCAGATTGTTGGCGTTCTCAGCGTTAGAGAAAGAGCCGAGGCGAACGCTCCAGCCTTCCGGAATACCGCGCTCGTCAAGTTGGGGGGTTTCCCGTGAGTAGTCAGGCACGGAATCAGTCACCGCTACCCCACCATCTGCCACGCCATCGACATTGGAAACGGGAGAAGGCGTATCCTCTTCGATGAGTATTTCATCGGTATCAGCTACTATAACCGGACGATTCTGTACAGATTCCGGCAGAACCGCAAAGAAGGGGGGCTCAGGAATTCTGCTGGAGATAGGCTGCTGATAACTGCCCTGCCCATCAAAAATCAACGGCAGAAGAATTAGTGCCAGGGCTATCAACACCACCGTGCCAACTATCCTCTGTTTAGTACTCTGATTCAATTCTGCTATTCCTCGAACTGTGTTGGCTACAAGAACCGGTCTAAATCTGCCACGGCTTGCAAAAAAGCACTTTATTCCTCACCCGGTGGCGCTGGTCAAATTTCTGATGGTGCCGACTGTATAAAACGAGCCGGTTACTAAGATCAAATCACCTGCATCGGCCTGTTCACACGCAGCCCGATAGGCGCTACTAAGCTCATTAAATTTCCTTATCGATAATGCCTGATCGCAATTTCTTAGCCTTTTAGCGAGCTCTTCCACCGGCATACACCGGGGCTCACTGACCTGCGCAATATACCAGAGATCCACACACGATTCTAAAGCTTGATAGAACCCATTAATATCTTTATCTGCAATCATGGCGATGACTGCAGTGATTCGCGAAAAGCCTTTTCTTCCGGAGCGGTAACACTGCAGTTTCCGGGCCAGGAAAGCCGCCGCCGCTGGGTTGTGAGCTACATCAAGAATTACCTCGATAGCCGTGTTTCTGTCACGGCAACGCTCAAATCTGCCCGCTAACCGTGCGGCGGAAAGTGCCCTGACAACGGACTCTCGGGACACCTCAACTGGTAGCTGCGCCAGCGCCTGCAATGCGGTGGAGGCATTTACAGGGTCGATGTCAGACAGCGGCAAATTACTGAATTCAATTTTGCCACTAACGGAAGAGAATCCCTGCCATGACCAGGTTGAGGCGGCCGAGTCCAGTACATAGCGGAAATCCTTCCCCTGGACGTAGAGCCTGGCATCCAGTGAGCCTGCTACCTTGAGAATACTTGCTGGTGGATTCTCTTCACCGTATATAGCCGGGACACTATGCCGCAGGATGCCAGCTTTTTCCCGACCTATTTCCTCCAGGCTGTCGCCCAGCCAGGCGGTGTGCTCAATGGCAATACTGGATATAACAGAAACATCGGGGTCCACTATATTCACCGCATCCAGACGACCACCGAGCCCCACCTCCAAAACTGCCACGTCCGCAGCGGACTTCTGTATTAACCAAAAAGCGGCCAGGGTGCCGAATTCAAAATAGCTAAGCGTTATCCCAGCCCTGCTATCTTCTACGGCCGCGAATGCTTCACATAACTGTTGGTCAGTTACCGCAACGCCTGACAATTTAATCCTTTCGTTATAGTGCTGAATATGTGGCGAGGTATAACTGGCTGTTCTCAGACCAAGCTGTTGTAAGATTGCTTCAATACAGGCAACACACGAACCCTTGCCGTTCGAGCCGGCAACAGAAACCACCAGCGGAGCGGGTTTACTGAGAGACAGATTCGCTGCAACCCGAGACACCCGATCAAGGCCAAGCTCAATCTCTGTGGGATGCAGCGACGCTATATAGTCAAGCCAGACGTGTAGTCCGGACAGGCGCTTTGAACTCATGCGGAATCTCCCTGGTGCAACAGGTGTCGCAACAGCTTGGGGTGTTTTTTAAAGGCATACACTATGTTGCTGGAGCTCGCTAATCGGCTTGCTGAAAAATCCGGGCTGGATTCGACCCGAGCTGCGCTTGTAGCTTTTTTATCCGGGCAAGTGCCCGGTATTTCGAAAATAAGTCAATTTTTCAATGAGAGAGGCAATAGTGCCGCGTAAATCCCTGCGATGAACAATCATATCGATTGCGCCGTGCTCGAGCAGGAATTCACTACGTTGGAATCCCTCTGGTAATTTCACCCTTACCGTCTGCCGAATCACATCGGGTCCGGTAAAACCGACCAGGGCGTTGGGTTCGGCAATATTAATATCGCCTAACATGGCCAGACTCGCAGAAACTCCTCCATACACCGGATCGACGAGTACCGATATATAAGGCCAAGCATGTTGTTTCAGTTTTTCTAGAGCTGCCGACGTTTTCGCCATTTGCATAAGAGAAATAAGCGCCTCCTGCATGCGGGCACCACCACTGGTCGAGAAACAAATCAACGGCAATCCTTCCGCAATGCAGGTATTCACGGCCTGGGTAAATTTTTCACCAACCACTGCTCCCATGGAGCCACCGATAAAGCCAAATTCGAATGCCGCAACCATCACGCTTACCCCGTTAACCTCGCCTTTTACCACCACCAGAGCATCTTTCTCCCCGGTTTTCTCCTGTGCAGTAACCAGCCTGTCTTTGTACTTTTTTAGATCCTTGAATTTGAGCAAGTCCATCGGTTCAAGTTCGGTACTTAATTCCTGCTGATCCTTGGTATCGAGGAACAGCTCGATGCGTCTGCGTGCGGTAATTCGCAAATGATGGTCACATTTGGGGCAAACATCATGGTTTTCGCTCAATGATTTCTTGTAGAGCACAGCATCACAGCGCGGGCACTGTTTCCATACTCCTTCGGGCACATTAGACTTTTTCTTCGCATCTCTCGAAGGCTTCGAAATAGAGGGGAGTATTTTATCTATCCAACTCATATAAAGTAATTTCTCTTATATTTCATAACTATATAGATACTAATTAATGTTATTGATAATATATCTAACTTGAGCAATAAACTCCACAGTTTGTTGCAAAGCTTCCGCGCTCTGTTCGTCCTGATCGGGCAAGTCAGCAATCTTTGCCACCAGTGCACTGCCAATAACCACACCGTCCGCCAAGTCGGCCATCGCTCTGGCGCTGGTTTCATCCCGAATACCAAAGCCTATGACAACTGGCAGCTCGGTCAGTTCACGCAATTGTTGAATATTTTTCTCTACCGACTTGTAGTCTGTTAGCGCCGCACCGGTAACCCCCTTCAGTGAAACATAGTAGAGGTAGCCCGATGAGTGTCCGGCAATGGTCTCTGCACGCTGTACCGGTGTAGTGGGAGATACCAGGAAAATCATATCCAGATTTACCTGATGTAGCAAAGGGGCAAGTTCAGAAGCCTCTGCAGGGGGCATATCGACTATCAATACCCCGTCCACGCCGGCACTGGCAGCACGTTGCGCGAATTCCTCGTAACCCATTATCTCAATTGGGTTTAAATAACCCATCAATACCACCGGTGTGGCTGTATTGGTCTCTCTGAAAGAACTGGTCAATGCCAACACGTCACCCAATGTAGTCCCCTGGGCCAAAGAACGTTCTGCTCCACGCTGTATGACCGGACCATCAGATGACGGATCGCTAAAAGGTATTCCCAATTCAAGTACATCGGCTCCTGCCTCTACCAGCGCGTGCATGAGAGCCAGGCTTGTAACCAGATTGGGATCACCGGCGACGAGGTAGGGAATGAGTAATTTCTTACAATTAATTTTCGCTAATTCAGTTACTTGCTCTAGTCTTTTCATGTAAATTATTATATTTCAATGCCATCAATCTGGGCAACTGTATGGATGTCCTTATCGCCCCGACCTGAAAGATTTACAATGATGTTTTTATTCTTTTCGAGCTGTGCCGCCAGCTTCACCGCATAGGCCACAGCATGGCTTGATTCCAATGCCGGAATAATGCCTTCCATCTGGGTCAAATCCCGGAACGCCTGCAATGCCTCCTGGTCGGTAGCTGAAACATAGTTCACCCGGTTAATATCTTTCAGCCACGCATGTTCCGGGCCAACTCCCGGGTAATCCAGACCGGCAGAGATGGAATGGGTATCCATAATCTGGCCGCCTTCATCGGTCATGAGATAAGTCCGGTTGCCGTGCAGGACACCCGGCTTTCCCGCAGAGAGTGGTGCGGCGTGCTGCATCGTGTCCAGACCCAGGCCAGCCGCTTCAACCCCATACATCGCCACCTCAGCGTCTTTAAGAAACGGATGAAATAGGCCAATCGCATTGGAACCCCCGCCAACACAGGCAATCAGCGCATCAGGCAGGCAACCCAATTGCTCAAGCGACTGCGCACGCGCCTCGCGTCCAATGATGCACTGAAAATCTCGAACCATATAAGGGTAAGGGTGAGGGCCTGCAACAGTACCAACGATGTAATAGGTATTATCCACGTTAGTAGCCCAATCCCGCAGGGCTTCATTCATCGCGTCTTTCAGTGTGCGAGAGCCAGATTCCACCGACACCACGTGCGCTCCAAGCAACTTCATGCGATAGACATTTGCGGCCTGACGGGTGATGTCATCTGCTCCCATATAAACAACACACTCCAGCCCCAGTCGTGCAGCCACGGTGGCACTGGCCACGCCGTGTTGCCCCGCTCCGGTCTCTGCGATAATACGTGTCTTACCCATGTGCCTGGCTAATAAGGCCTGTCCAATGGTGTTATTCACCTTGTGGGCACCGGTATGGTTCAGATCCTCGCGTTTTAAATAAATGTTGGCACCACCTACTGCCGCTGTAAGGCGCTCAGCGCGATAAAGCGGAGACGGCCGCCCCACATAATGTTTCAGGTCATGGTCGTATTCCTGCCAGAATTTTTCATCCCGGGAAAGCTCACTGTAGACCTTTTTGAGCTCTTCCACGGCACTGACAAGTGTCTCACCGACAAATATGCCACCGTAAGGCCCGAAGTGCCCGGCTTCATCGGGCCCATTGAAATCCTTGCCAAGGCCTGCCTCTGCGGGAGCCAAAGCCCCCCCTCCATCACTCGACACTGTTTACTCCTTCGAAAAATAAGCGCAACTGCTCCGGATCTTTAATCCCGGCACCGGTTTCCACGCCGCTGCTGACATCGACACCAAAGGGTTTTACCTGTGTTATGGCCTGGTTTACATTTAACGCGTTCAAGCCACCTGCCAGCACCACTCTCTGCTGGCTGGAAGCCACCAGACGGGCCGCAATAGACCAGTCAAATGATTCCCCACTGCCACCTCGCACAGACTTAATGTAACTATCTAATAAGATAGCACAAGCATCTGTAAATAATGATATTTCTCTATGATAATCCCGGCCAATCTGTATTCGAACAGCCTTCACATACGGGGTATTAAATTGCCCACAGAAGGCCGCATTCTCATCACCGTGAAACTGCAGACAATCTACAATCCCCAAGGCAAGCACGGCGTCAACCAGTGCCGGATCAGGATTTACAAACAGTGCCACTACGGTTACTGACTTCGGTAGGTCCGCAACTATTGCCGGGGCCTGCTCCACAGTAATCGCTCTGGGGCTCGGGGGGTAGAAATTCAGACCTATAGCGTCGGCACCCAATTCGGAGGCTGACATTGCGTCTTGATTCCGCGTTATCCCACAGATTTTGACTCGGGTTCTCGGCAAGGCGGACGACTATCCTGCGAAAAGCGGAGATTTTAGCAAAAATGACCGTTTGAGCCTACGGATAAGGCTGTAAAAATTCCGGACCTACTGAGCAGTCAGGCAGATCAAATTCCGCCGGATAGCTAACACAGGCCAAATACAAACCGTGGGGTGAAGCAGTTGCTCCTCCAGCGCATCGGTCTTTCGTTGCCAGCAATTCCCCCGCCCATTGGGGCTTTTTTTCTCCCCGGCCCACCTCTAATAACATACCGGCTATATTTCTAACCATGTGCTGCAAAAAAGCGTTGGCTTGGATATCCAGCAGGATGTAGGCACCGTGTTGCTTTATTTCCAGAAAATGCACATTGCGATACGGAGACCTAGATTGACATCCGCCTGCTCTAAAAGAGCTGAAGTCATTTTCACCGAGTAGGCACTGTGCCGCCTGATACATTGCTGGCACATCAAGCCTTGCTGGAATATGCGTCACTTTATTTGCCAGAATTGCAGACCCAATTGCCTGATTGCTGATCACGTAGATATAACGCCTGGACAATGCCGAGAAACGCGCATGAAAGTCGTTCGGAACAGGCTTAGCCCAGAACACGCGTATTGTGGGAGGAAGCAAGCTATTGGTTCCCGCCACCCAGGCTTTGGTCTCTCGTTGATTGTTACAATCGAAGTGAACAATCTGGCAGGACGCATGTACCCCTCTGTCAGTTCTCCCCGCACACACAACCGCGATCTCGTGATCAGCGATTTTACTGAGTGATTTTTCTAACACGGATTGTATGGTGGGAAGTTCTGGTGCAGCTTGTTTTTGCCAGCCACAATAGGGTGAACCATCATACTCAATGGCCAGAGCCAATCGCTGAGGTGCTGACTGTTCTAAATGGGGATGGGACACAGCAAGGGGTGGGAGAGGCTCCCTGGGTTATTCTGCAGATTTATTGATAGATTCAACCAGTGCTTTGGCTTCTTTAACCTGCTCATCGCTACCTTCAGCGATCACTTCACGGAGGATTTCACTAGCTCCCTCCGGGTCACCCATCTTCTGGTAAGCATAGGCGAGTTCGAGTTTCGTTGCCACGTCATCATCCAATAGCAATTCGACTTCCTCGAAATCTTCTACCTCAATATCCTCTTCGCCTTCCTCTGACAGAAATTCCAGATCATCATATTCACCCGATTCTTCCGACGGTTCTATCTCGGGATCGGTTTCGGCAGAAGCTTCCGCATCACCAAAGTCTATGTCGTCAGCGGCTTCGTCTGCATTATCATCTGCAGCTGCGCTTGCTTCGTGGTCTACTGCCTCAACAACTATCTCGGTCTCTTCTTCCGGTGTGTCCTGATCCATCGATTCTTCAGCATCGGTTAAATCCTCGGCGCTTGTGTCAGCAATCGCAGGATCTTCTGCAGTCGGGGTTTCCTCCATGGCTTCGTCATCATGAACCACACCAGAGTCTTCATCAGCATCTGGTTTTTCAACTACTGTATCGGCGGCATTATCATCGACGTCGAATTCGAGCTTTTCCGTTTCCTCAGCTTCTTCAACCGCTTCCTCGTCAGCCGTTTCTACACTCTCTTCAACAGGGCCAGTTGCATCGAAAGAGAATGTTTCAATATCCAACTCTCCCTCCGCATCTTCTGACTCTGTCCGGGTCACAGCAGCCGCTGCACCTGCGTCGAATTCGAGGGAGTCTATATCCAACTCCTCTTCCCCCTGCGCTTCTTCCGATTCTGTCCTGGTCGCAGAGGCCGCTGCTTCGGCATCAAATTCAAGGGAGTCTATATCCAACTCTTCCTCCCCTTCCGCATCTTCCGATTCTGTACTGGTCGCAGAAGCCGCTGCTTCAGCATCGAATTCGAGTGAATCAATATCCAGATCCTCCGCGTCGACGCTCTCACCGCCGGAGAGTTCCGACGCCGGTTCGTCGTCATCGGTAGAAAACTCCAATGCGTCCGTATCTGGGTCAGCAATTGCACTGGAATCATCTGAATCATCAATATTAAACGATTCACTTTCCTCGGACTCTTCTTCTGCTTCTGCTGTTTCTTCTGTTGTTTCCTCCGCCACTTCTTCTGGCTCTTGTTCTGTTTCTTCTGTTGTTTCCTCCGCCGCTTCTTCTGGCTCTTGTTCTGTTTCTTCTATTGATTCTTCTGTTGTTTCTTCTTTCGTTTCTTCTATCGTTTCCTCTTCTACCTCTTCGTCGCTACCTCCCAGGTCAAACATGACTTCCATTTCATCCGGTTCAAATACCGGAGGTTTTTCATCAGATAACGACTCGCCATCTGCCTCAGAGCCTGTCTCAGTGGGCTGCTCATTCTCCGATTGATCTTCCGACGACTCGCCGACCTGTTCAGGCGCAGCTTCTGCAGGTGCATCCTCAGTTACCTGCTCTATTTCGTCGTCATCCTCGTCTTCGTCTAATTCAAGGCTATCAAAATCGAACACAGAATCGCTGTCGCTCGCTGTTGTCACGGCGTCGAGATCAATATTAAGCTCTTCCAGCATGCTCTCAGTATTCGCTGATTCCTGCTCTGCAGCTTGCAATTGCTGCCTCAGTGCCGATACAGGAAGCGCAATGCCAGGGTCAGAATTGCCCGCCAGCAATTGTTCCTGTTGTTCAAAAGATGCACCGTCTTTTCGCGCAACAAAAATCTCCATGAGCTTCAAACGCAAATTGGCATTCTCAGGGGTTTCCTCGAGCGCTTTTTCCAACAAGGTCTCGGCCTCGTCAAAGCGTTTGTCCTCGATTAGAGCAGCAGCCTCACTCGCCGGATCGCTGCTGTCATCGCCTGCTTCGCTTATTTTGGGCTCATCATCCCCTAATGATTCGCTCAGTTCACTGATATCACCCAGTTCTGTATCCAAATCTTCACTGGCGAAATCTTGCAATTCATCAATTGTAGAATCATCTGCCAGTTTGCTCTCGACGTCCGCCTCTTTCTCGTCCGTTTGCTCCTGTTCTTCCGGGGCCGCAAATTCTTCTTCGGTGAAATCATCAATGTCGGCGTCATCAAGTTTAGCAGCGCGAGTCCGTCTGAGTAATAACACCACTAATAACAAGACCACTAATGCCAGGCCAAACAGTATAAACACTGAATTACCACCGAGAATACGCATCAGGTCATTGACTAAATTCTGTTGCGGAGAAGGAACCGGTTCTTCCTGTGCAGCAATCAGGGCTGCCTGCTCTATCGCCTGCAATTCCGCATCTGCAGCAGCTTGTGCAATTGAATCCTGTAATTGGGCAAGCTGTACGTCCTGGAGACGAATAATTTCCTGTGCTGCGGTAATTTGTGATTCCAGTTGCTGTAAGCGATCATCCAGGTCTGCACGTTCGATTTCTGCCCTGTCTGCTTCCTCCTGCCGCACTGCCAATTGATTTTCCAGCTCAATAATTCGTGTATCCAGTTCTTCATTCGTCTCTGTTGACTGACCTGCACCGCTGGTGCTGTCACTGGTATCGTCACTCGGCTCGGAGGTGACCACACTCAACTGAGCCTGTAGTTCTGTATCCTGACTGTCAAGGCCAGGGGAAGGTGCTGTCAAAGGCTCTACTGGGGTTGCTGGGATGCCCTGGTTTTGGTTTGATACTTCAGTCTCAGCAGCTGCTATTGCCGCGGCTTCCTCTGCTGCTATTCGTTCCGCTTCCTCTGTTGCTATTCGCTCCGCCTCCTCGGCTGCGACGATCGCAGCGGCCTGTTCCGCTGCTACTCTTGCTGCTTCCTCTGCTGCTGCTTCCTCTGCTGCGGCTTGCTCCGCTGCTACTCTTGCTGCTTCCTCTGCTGCGGCGATCTCAGCGGCTTCTTCCGCTGCTATTCTTTCAGCTTCCTCTGTTGCGGCTAGCGCCGCTGCTTCAGCTGCGACTCTCGCCACCTCCTCTGCTGCAGCTCTCTCGGCTTCCTCTGCTGCGGCTATCGCCACTGCTTCCTCCGCCGCTTCGATTACTCCAGCATCAACAGATTCATCCTCTATGGCTGGTGCGACAGGCTGAACTGGTTCTACCTGGACTTCCGGGTCTTCTACAACCGGCACTACCGGGGCTGGGATTACCGGTACTGAAACCGGTGGTGTGGTAGCAGGTTCGACGAAAGGTTGATCCGGAACAACCTGAGTAGGTGCTCGCAGCACGGGGCTAATTGGCTGGCGGGTTTGGGTGGTTATTTGATCATCAAATACTGGCAGATCCAGTAATATGGTTTGCTCACTAAGCAGGCGGCCGCTGGGCCAGCGTGTATCCAGTACAAAACTCAGGTAAGGCTCTCTCACTACCTGATTGGTCGTCAACGTGACATAGCTGCCTTGCGCATCTGTTTCAATAGTGAAGTCAATATTGCGCAGGAAGTCGACCCGTTCGATGCCCAGGCGCTCGAAATCGTCCCCAGATGCCAGTGCCACTGCAATATCCGCTAGACTTGTATCGCCAATTTCCACCAGTTCTATGCGTGCGCGTAGACGCTGGTTCAGAGCGGATTCAACAGTAATACCGCCTAAACCCAGTGCAAAGCTTTTTGTCGCCAGACTGAACAGCAGCAGCATGGAAAAAACGACAATAATTTTGCGTGGCATATTCCTTTACTCTTCGCGGGCTCGCTAGGCCTGTAAGTAACAAATTTAAAACTTCCCGGAGCCTTAACTTTTACAGATCATAAATCACTACAAAACCCCGCCGCTATTGCTTGAAACCTATTAAGAAAGTTTCTTCACTACAGCATGCAAGTATTCATTATAAGTAGCTTTTTATCAACTCTTCCGCTATCTGAACTGAGTTAAGTGCCGCACCTTTGCGAACGTTATCGGCCACTACCCAAAGATTTATACCATTATCGAAAGAGATATCCTGACGAATTCTACCGACAAAAACTGCGTCCTGGCCCGCAGAATCGCCAACAGCGGTAGGATATCCACCATCTTTGCGCTCATCTATCACGCAAATGCCGGGAGAATCGACCAGCAGATCCCTTACTTCAGCTACGGAAATGGGTTTTCCGGTTTCTATTTGCACCGCCTCAGAGTGGCCATAGAACACGGGAATCCGCACACACGTAGCGCTTACGGCAATCTCATCGTCCGCAAATATCTTCCTGGTTTCCCAGCTCATTTTCATTTCCTCTTTGGTGTATCCGTTCTCGAGGAAGCTGTCGATATGAGGTAAGGCATTGAAAGCTATCTGTTTTGGATAAACTTTACACTCACTGTCACGGCCATTTAGCAGGTCCGCAGTCTGCCTGGCTAACTCTTCAATTGCTGACTTGCCGGTTCCGGACACCGCCTGGTAGGTAGCTACACTAATACGTTTGATGCCCACGGCGTCATAGATTGGCTTCAATGCCACTAACATCTGGATCGTTGAACAATTAGGATTGGCGATGATATTGCGGCTTGTATAGCCTGCAATCGCCTCAGGATTAACCTCAGGTACTACCAGTGGAATATCATCGTCGTAGCGAAAATGTGAGGTGTTATCTATTACTACACAGCCAGCATCTGCGGCCCTGGGCGCAAATTCTGCAGATACACTGCCGCCGGCTGAAAATAGGCCGATTTGGGCCTGACTGAAGTCAAAATCTGCCAAATTTTGAACTTTTACTGGCTTGTTGTTAAACATTACTGTTGAGCCGGCAGAACGCTCACTCGCCAGGGGGAAAATTTCATCTACCGGAAAATTGCGCTGCGCAAGAATGCTGAGCAATGCTTCCCCGACTGCGCCGGTTGCTCCCGCAACTGCAACATTATAGCCACTCATTATTAGTTCTCTCTCTTCCTGTCTTAAGTTGTTGAAATACCCGGGTTTGGCACAAACCGGTGCGTCACCTCCTATTGCGCCATCTGCACAAGGATGCTCTGCTTGTCATTCAGCCCCAAAATACCAGGGCGACTGGTCGCGCCATTGCTGCTCAAATCCCTTTATGAGATCGGCATCTTGCAGAGTTATTCCAATATCATCCAGGCCCTTGAGCAGGCAATTTTTACGAAAATCATCAACCGTGAAGGGAATTGCTTCCCCGGACGGGGTCGTAATGGTTTGTTGAGCTAAATCAATACTCAACTGATAACCCTCTGTTGCCACCACTTCTTCAAATAATCTAGAAACAATTTCTTTATTAATAACAATAGGTAATAATCCATTTTTAAAGCAATTATTAAAGAATATGTCGGCATAACTTGGTGCGATTATGGCGCGAAATCCATAGTCATCCAAAGCCCAGGGGGCGTGCTCTCTGCTTGAGCCACAGCCAAAATTTTCACGTGCCAGTAATACCCTGGCATCCTGGTAACGGGCTTGATTTAACACAAAGCTCTTGTTAAGAGGTCGCTGGCTATTGTCTGAATCCGGTTCTCCCCGGTCCATGTAACGGTGTTCATCGAAGAGATTCACACCAAAGCCACTGCGTTTTATAGACTTTAGAAATTGCTTTGGAATAATGAAATCCGTATCTACATTGGCACGATCCAGAGGCAATACCACTCCTGTTTCTACACTAAATTTTCGCATTGGCCCGCTCTAGCTCCCTAAATCCCGTATATCTACAAAATGCCCATGAATGGCCGCAGCAGCAGCCATAGCCGGGCTTACCAGGTGCGTTCTGCCCCCGAATCCCTGCCGGCCTTCAAAGTTTCGATTGGAAGTTGAGGCGCAGTGTTTTCCTTCCCCTAACTGGTCTGCATTCATGGCCAGGCACATAGAACAACCCGGCTCGCGCCACTCCAGTCCTGCCGCGGTGAATATCTTGTCCAGTCCTTCTGCTTCGGCCTGCGCTTTCACCAGGCCAGAGCCTGGTACCACTATGGCTAATTCCACATTCTTGGCCACGGATTTACCCTCAACGATGCGGGCAGCCGCACGTAAATCCTCTATTCTTGAATTCGTACAAGATCCTATAAAAACACAGTCTAACTTTATGTTTATTATAGGCTTTCCTCCATCCAATCCCATGTATTCAAGTGCCTGCTCCATGCCGGAACGCCTGGTGGCATCGGGTTCCAGTTCAGGGTCAGGAACACGGGCATTTACCGGCACCACCATCTCTGGTGAAGTGCCCCAGGTCACTTGTGGCGCAATCTGCGCAGCATCCAGTTTCACCACACTATCAAACCGTGCATCGTCATCGCTGACCAAGCGTCGCCATTGCGCCTCAGCTCTGTCCCATAGCTCGTCTACAGGAGCCAGTGGTCTGCCTTTAATGTAATCCAGGGTGGTCTGATCGACTGCAATTAGCCCGGCTCTGGCACCCGCCTCTATTACCATATTACATACAGTCATGCGTCCCTCAATGGAGAGCGAGCGGATAGCCTCACCGGCAAATTCCACTGTATAACCGGTACCCCCGGCAGTGCCGATTTTTCCGATAATGGCCAGCACAATGTCTTTAGCGGTGATTCCTGGCTGCAATTCGCCATCGACCTGGACCAGCATATTCTTCATCTTCTTTTGCATCAGGCACTGCGTAGCCAGTACATGTTCTACTTCAGAGGTGCCAATCCCGTGGGCCAGCGCGCCAAGCGCACCATGGGTTGCGGTATGCGAATCGCCACAAACTATCGTCATACCGGGCAGCGTTGCCCCTTGCTCGGGTCCGATCACATGGACAATTCCCTGCCTTGGGTCATTCATTTCCAACTCAAATATGCCAAATTCTCTGCAATTATCATCTAGGGTCTTGACCTGAATTTTAGATACAGGATCCTTTATACCCTCCAGCCCTTGCAATCTCTCTTCGGTTGTCGTTGGAATGTTGTGGTCAGGGGTCGCAAAATTAGCGTCGGCGCGCCACAGATTTCGGCCTGCCTCGCGCAGGCCTGCAAATGCCTGCGGGGAGGTCACTTCGTGAATAAGATGACGATCTATGTAAATTAGCGATGTACCGTCGGCCCGCTGTGTTACCAGATGAGAGTCCCATATCTTGTCGTATAAAGTTTTGCCGGTCATCGTCTATTCAATAACAAAAACAACATCAATTTATATTTATATCTGTTTGATTTTACTGATTTTTATAAAGAGTTATTGCAAGGCTTTCACACGCAACCCGGTATATGTGCCGAGATTTAACAGGTGCGTGTTATCCCGGTTTGTGCGCGATCTCTAAGCAAGTGATCTATTAGCACCAACGCCAGCATGGCTTCGGCAATCGGGGTCGCTCTGATGCCAACACAGGGGTCATGACGACCAGTAGTTACCACCTCGACTGCCCCACCCTCGACATCTATGGATTTCCCTGGGATGCGGATGCTGGATGTGGGCTTCAATGCGATATTGGCAACTATATCCTGCCCGCTTGAAATACCGCCCAGGATACCACCCGCATTGTTGGACAGAAATCCGTCAGTTGTAATCTCATCGCGGTGCTCACTTCCTTTGTGCTCAACTGAAGCGAATCCCGCGCCAATCTCCACCCCCTTAACCGCGTTGATGCTCATTAAAGCATGGGCAATTTCGGCATCCAGGCGATCAAATATAGGCTCTCCCAGCCCTGCCGGTACCCCAATCGCTTCGACCGTAATCCGGGCGCCGATGGAATTGCCTTCCTTGCCAAGCGCTGTCATAAATTCCTCGAGCGCCTGGACCTTATCGGCATCCGGGCAAAAAAACGGATTGCTTTCTATAACATCATAGTCAATTTTTTCGACCTGAATTGGACCCAATTGACTCAGGTAACCCCTGATCTCGATGCCACTGGATTCCCGCAGATATTTTTTGGCTATCGCTCCTGCTGCGACGCGCATGGCTGTCTCTCTGGCGGAGGCCCGTCCTCCACCTCGATAATCACGGATGCCATATTTCTTCCAGTAGGTGTAATCGGCATGGGCGGGTCGAAACTGATCCTTAATCTCGCTGTAGTCCCGCGGGCGTTGATCGGTATTTTCAATCAACAAACCGATAGGTGTACCGGTGGTTTTTCCTTCGAATATCCCAGAGAGTATTTTCACCTCATCAGCTTCCTTACGCTGGGTGGTAAACCGTGACTTGCCCGGCTTGCGCCGGTCCAGATCATGTTGCAAATCTGCTTCACTTAATTCCATGCCCGGAGGACAGCCATCCACCACGCAGCCAAGTGCCGGTCCGTGACTTTCGCCAAAACTGGTGACAGAAAACAACTTGCCAATGGTATTACCGGACATGAGAAAGCTCTTACTTAGTACCTCGACCAGGGTTAAGTTTCGGGTGCAGCGGGTCTCTCAGCGTTTAGATGCAAGGCGCTTTTGCGCCGTCGTAGCCTGCGCTCCATCAAGC